>CETW01010679.1_pt1 | contig 10483 bp, 8 predicted proteins | sample 361381 | NCBI WGS metagenome assembly CETW01 (sample SAMEA2620570, study PRJEB7988) | marine metagenome | isolation source: saline water (ENVO:00002010), including
ACATCAGTTCTTAATCCAATTGGATTATTTTCAGTATAACTACCAGAACGAATAATAATAGTATCTCCTTCTTTTGCTATAGATGCTGCAGCACCAACAGTTCTTTTTGCATCACCTTCTAAGAATCCAGTATTAGCATCATCACCATCTACAGTAACCCAAATAGCATTTTCAGTATCTACACCAGAAGGTCTCCATGATACACCAGCACCTATAGCAGATAATCTATAATCATTTTTTGCACGAGTAATATCATAACCAGCATCGTTTAACTTATCAATAATAGAGTTTTCTAACTCTAAAGTACCAATAATTCTTGCATTTTCACCAACATTTAAATTCTTTTCAATACCAGTACCACCTTCAACTACAAGAGCACCAGTATCTTTATCATTTGATTGAGTAATTCCATGAACGGTTGCATCACCACAAATATTAACACTTCCACCAATACCAACACCACCTGTAACAACAGCAGCACCTGTAACACAATTTGTAGAATCTGTATCTGAATCTACCTTTATCTCACCGCCAATATTTACATTTTCCTCAACACCAAGTCCACCTTCTTCTATAACAAGAGCACCAGTATCTTTATCAGTTGAGGAAGTATTACCACCAATATTTAAATTTTCTTCAATACCAACACCACCTTCAACTACAAGAGAACCAGTATCTTTATCAGTAGATCCTTGAGTAGAAGCAACTCTTGCATATCCACCTACCCATAAATTTTCTCCAATACCAGTACCACCAGTAACTACTAAAGCACCACTTGTTGTACTATTAGATGTTGTATTACTGTTTATCCTACCTAAACCACCAACATGAAGGTTTAGTCCAATACCAGCACCACCACCTACAACAAGTGCACCACTTGCTGTATTAGTAGATTGTGTAACCGACTCAATCTTAGTATCATTACCAACAAATAATTTTTTAACAATACCTACACCACCATCAATCTGAACAGATGCACTTGTAGTACTTGTAGCCTCTGTAATATCATTAAATGTTGCCTTACCATCCACATCTAATGTATCGTTAAGATCAGTAGCACCATCAACTTGTAACGTATCCCTAAGTCTTGTGGCAAGATCCACATCTAGTGTATTATTAAGTGTTGTAGCACCATCTACATTCAAAGTGCCATCAAGTTGCTGATTGCCATCAACATTTAACTCAGAATCAAAATCAACATTACCTGTAACATGAAGTTCTCCAGTTACATCTAATTCTTTATCTGGAAGAGCATTTTTAATACCAACCTTAGTCATCCTATAGATTGGACTATTAATATCACCAGCAGTCTGATATCCCCACAAATCACTAGTCTGTATTCTAGCAATATCAGTAGGATTATCTGGATCAGGTATAGCAACTACTGTATCAGTACCTATTCCAAGACTATTAGTTTGTACAAAATTAATAGTAGAAAATGTTTGAGCAGTTCCAACAGTTGGAAGATAATTACCTTCATCCTGAACATATATTCCCTCCATCGCAATCGGAGATGCTTCTGCCCATCTTATACCTTCACCATCCCTCTTTAAATAATATCCATTAAAACCAACAGAATCAGCAGAGTCATAAATGTTTCTATCAATTTTTATACTACCAGCAGCAACCATTTTTAGTGCTCCATGACTAGCACTATAACTTGGGAAATTGAGAGGATCTGTAGTTCCTATTCCAACAGTACCATCACTTGATACTATAAAAGCTTTGTCTTCAGTTTCAAGAGGAAATCCAGGAATAGGAGTACCACTAGTATTAGGTCCTCCAACTTGGAATCTATGAATAGGAAAAGTATTAGCTATACCAACCCTACCAATACTATTTGCATCAGCAGATAATACAGTTCCTGCAATACCAACATCTAGTCTTTGTCTAACTAATGCAAATTCAGTATCTAATTTTCCTTCAATAAAGACATCATCTCTAAATGTAGCAACACCAATAAACTCTGAGTTCTTAAGAACCTTTAGAGTATCAACCTGTAGATCTTTAAATATTCCAGTGTCTCCATCAAAATCATAGTGAAGTTTTCCATAGATAAAAACATTTTCAAATATGGAATCACCATCATGTGCGTTTTGATTACCGTAATTCTGTGTCATATTATTTCTTAACCTGTTAAACTATTAACTGCAGTTTCAGCAGCTATACCTGCCACAGGACCACCATATGCAGTAGCAGCAGTTTTGGCAATAGAACCAAGACTAAAACCACCAATACCACCTGATGCATATCCTGCTGCTAATTTTCCAGCAAGAGTATTGGTTACAAAACTACCAGAAAATGCTGTGAACATATTACTTGTTCTAAGTAAATCACCAATATTACCACCTTTAGTAGTTACATGAACCTTATCACCAAAAATTACAACTTCATCAGTTGCACCTGGTTCTTCATATCCAATACGAACTTTACCACCCTGAATAACAATATCATCAGCATCAAGTGTAATTTGAGTACCTTTAATTAAAACAGCACCTTTAGAAGCAACAATATTAGCATCACCATTATGAACTGTTAATGCATAGGCATCCTTTGCCTTTCCTTCAGATGCTCCCTTAGCACCACACTCTACCTGTAGTGTTTTATCTGCATATTGACGTGATAAACCACTACCCTCATGAAGACTTTGATTATATTTTACACCATCTTTTGTAACTGAGCGTAGAATATACGCTGTTTTTCCAGCAGCACCTACAGCATCTGTACCAGATTCTATGAGAAATTGCTGATTTAATCCCTCTATTATACGATTCTCTTGTGCCATTATGAATCTCCAGGATTAGGGAAATCACCAACACAATCAATAGATTGAATAAGTTCTTGTTGAACTATTCTAGGTTGAGTACTCATAACAGGACGAAGAATAGCACCTACACCAGGATTTTTAATTATTAACTTAGGTATATAAGTATAAGGTTTTTGGCACTTAATATCAACACTATCAATTCTACCATCTTTAATATTAAGTTCTAAACATTCATCATTATCAATATAAGCAGAATCATAACCAACACCAGGATCTTCAACTATAATTTTATCAATATAAACTTCACCTACTTCTGCAGGAGAGTCAACTGGATAATTTTCACCTTCACTAGTGATAATAATATCAGTAATTTGTCCATAAGTAGGAGAATTTATATTTTTATCAATAATTGCCTTACCAAAAGCACCTTTTCCTTGATTACAATTATCAGTAAATGAAACATATGGTGCTTCAGTATATCCTTCACCTGGATCATCCAACTTAACACCAACAATACTTCCAGTTCTTCTAATATCACCATATAAATCTTCTGGATCGATTTTATCTATAAATTTACCAAGAAGAACCTTTCCTGCACCACCTACACCATTTCCACCAAATAATGATATTTTAGGTGCACCACACTTAAATATATTTCCTGCATAACATTCAGCATCGAGATTAGTATCAGCATCACCAACCTTAGAACCAAACACTTCCCATTTACCATATTTTTCTTCAAATTTATTTACTTGTTTTGTAATTCCAGAAATAGGTCCACCTTCACCTGGAATTAATGTATCAATTAAACCATCTTTCTCTATTTTGTCAAAAGCCTTATTTGCAGATCTAAAGGCACCTTTCATAAAACCTTGTTGCTCATTAGTTCCTTTTGGTTTTTCAGAGGTTCCATCAATAATATAATTATCAGTAGCAGGACAATCTTTTTTAGAATCTGAGCAATTAAAGAAATTACCAATCTTCTTCATTATATTAACTCCCTTACTAAGTAAACCTTTAATTTTCATCGCACCACCCATTAGTTTACTTAATGGACCTGTAAAAGGAGAAACAAACCCATCAATCATCGAAGTTATCTTATTAGTTATTGCACCTACAAATGATTGAGCAGCACAAGCAACACCATTCAATACATTCTTTGCCATACCAGTTAGCATATCAGTGATAGTATCTTTTAATGCATTTGTAACTTTATTTGCTAGACAACCAACTGCATCAAATATTTTCTTAATCGGTCCTATCAAACCTTTCTGCCATCCAACAACTGCTTTCAATGCTTTATTAAATTTAGGAATTGCATTAAATATTTTCGATGCACCCATATCTAATCCATTACTCACCCACGAAGTTAATCCATCAGAAAGTGCATTTGACATTTGCCCAACAAATTTCTTTGCTTTACCACTAATTAATTTGGTTACTCCTTTAATTTCTCCAGCAATATCAATATTTTGAGCTCTAGATATTAAATTTATAAAATTATCTAAAGTTGTTTCTACATCACTAAAGAAATTGTTTTTACAAGGATTTGCCTTAATAACTTTTGTACCTGTAGTATCACTATCACTTGATACACCATCACCTTTACCATCACCATTACCATTACCATTACCGTTCTTATTCCAATTAGGATTGTTATTTTTATATTGTTCCCATCTTTCATTATCAGTAAATGCACCTGATTTAGCTGCTGGACTATTCTTAGTCTTATTCAACCATTTTATCTTTGCATCTGTCTCTGCCTCAGATTCTCCAATTGCCTGTTCAAAAAAGTTTTTATTATTAAAATATAAATCTAACTTTTCACTATCAAAATCATTTATGTCCGTATTAGTATATGCATTTACACCTCCCAATTCCGTAGAATAATTATCTGTAAGACTTTTGATTTGTTTTTCCCACCCTTTAGGATTAATCTCTATAAGATTAGTATATGCTTTAATTTGAAACTCCGATAATTTGTCTGGTGGAGCAGCAATACCATTTCCATCACCCTCTTCAGCAGTAACACCCATCAATAAAGTTGTTGTCCCACCCTCAGTAGCACCACCGTCAGTATCTTGATAAACGTTACCTTGTTCGTCTTGTCTAAAACTTGAAGTCATGTTATTTCTATCCGTACTTTATTTATTAGAGGTATTAATACATAGTAAATGCTTCATCAAGTTCTTCTTGAGTTGCGTTCATTGCATCTTCCCATGCAGCTTCATCAAAGGGATCTTCCCATTTACCTTTATCTGCATTATATTCTTGGTTATCATATCTTTGACATTCTCTTCCAATCTTATATTGAACTTCTTTTACTTCAGATTCATCAGCACCATCAGAAGTTCCTAATGCAACCTCTTTTGAATTACTTATATTTAAATCTCTATCAACTTTACTATAGACAAATCTTGATTTATTAATATTACGTTCTGCCTTTAATTCTTCCATTATAGGCGAATCTGGTCTTACTCTTGTAATACCATTCTTATCAGTATAATAATCCTTTTCTTCTGCTTTCCTTCTCTTCTCAGCAGACAATCTTCGTATATCATTTATAGTTCTTGAAGGAGTATCACTATTAACAAATTCTTCACCTACTTTTGTCAATGGTGTTTTTGGTTCTGGTATTACACCATCAACTGGTTCCTTCTCAGTACTTATACCTTGTTGTTCTAAACTATCATCTGGAGATTTTCTTTCATCATTGCCAGGTCCTTTAGATGGACCTCCCAATGTAGGAGTATCTACTTGACCATTACCACTAAATTCTTGTGTACCTGTTATACCAGTTGGATCTATAGTTGCATCAAATCCACTCTCTATAGCAAATTTACCCTCAATGTCACTTATCTTTTGATTTCTACCAAAAGCAGATAAAATAACTGGAAACCCCTTATTGGGTGCTAAAAAAGCACCAAGAACCATATCACCAGGAGATAATCTTATAGTTGCAAATCTACCTGCAGCACCTGTTCCACCAGTTGTTGGAATTAATGCAACTGCAGTATGAACATCTATATCTGGAACATCATCATTCTCAGAATATTCTCCTATAATACGAACCTTATATCTCCATCCCCAATATTCTTCTCCACCTGCACCAGAAAGTTGAGCCTTCTGAGCATCAAAATTTACTATCTTTCCAATCCAAAAAGATATATCTTTACCAAAAAATGTCTTCTTTAATGCCATATCTATTTGTTATTAACGTATAGTCCGTAAGTATCACGAGCAAGAGTCATAGAAGTATATGATCTAGTAGTATCAAAATGATGACACAGATGTAATATCAAGTATTTACCACTTTGCTGTTCATCCAATGCACCCAACTCTTTAAAATCACCTTGTCTTTCAATTTCACATCTAATTACATTCCCTGCTCTTAATTTTAAATTACATGGGACTTGTATCTCCATTAACTGAGAATGAAGAAGATTATACCTCATAGGAGATTTTGCTTGCCATGCTCTTGGATCATTATTTGGATTAATATCAGTAGGATTTAAACTACCAATATCTAAAACATGATAGTTAGTTGTACTATATGATTTAGGTTTTAATTTATTAGTATAAGGAACTCTTTTACCTAAAGTTTGTTTAGGTGGATTTGTTTTAATAGAATATATACTATCTTCTACTTCCAAAGTATGTGGATTAAAAAATACATTACGAGAATTAGTCCACTTTAAGGCATCTTCAATATTTTGATCCTTAATAACATTTGGTGGTAACAAAATTCTAAAGTCATTTTCATCATTATCTAAGTTTGATTTTAAACCACCATTATAAGTATAGGTTTCAACTGCATCTTGAGATATCAAAGTGTCAATAGATTTAAAATTAAATCCATCCTGCGTTTCATAAAAGAAAAATCCAGGATCTCCACCATTCTTAGGAATAGATCTTCTACATAAATCAGTTATTAAGTCTAATCCACCAGTCGCAGCAGAAATAAATTTATAATTATTCTGAGTATCTTCTATATCTGTCTTTGATGCTGGTATATTTAAATCATTTAAGATTGACTTAACAGTAGCACTAATAGTAGGACCTTCATACTTTTTACAATCATTTTTAATATCTAAATTTTCGTATGTGGAATTAGATTTTAATGGAAGAAATACTGATTGTCGATTTGCTTCTTGTGCAATAGTTGGTACACCATTTACTGTAAATGGATTTTTTGAGAAATCTAAAGTACCAGATTTAGATGCTATTTTTACAATTAATTTTTCATATCCAGTAAGAGGTAATGAAGATTTAATACTTCCCTTTCTTTGCTGCTTATCTTGCTGTGATGATGCATCAATAGATGAACCAGCATCAAAAAATATTAAACTACCAGTTACTTCAGGAGAATAAACACTTTCATAATAATCAAAACTTGTAGTTTTTCCTTTTATATCTGCACCTCTACCAGGTTCTTTTTGAATGAACATCTTTTCATATATTGATGCTCTTGCTGCACTTGCTGCCATTTATTATTCCTCCTATACTTCTACTTTTTGTGTTGCAATAATAACAGTGGTATCACCATCCTTACCACCATTATTTAATGATTGAAGATCATTATTTTTATTCACTGGAGTAATACCCCCATTATAAGGTATCATCTCCAACATATCTTCATGTATCCCGTTATAGAGACTAAAATCCCTCAAAAATTCCCACTCAGCTTTTTTATTATTAGACTTTTTTCTTACACTACCATTTTGGTCAATATAATATTTAGCTCTGGCTTCATTAAGTAATGTATTAGTCTTTGGATCATCTTTATCTACAGTATCAAAACTCTTTTCCAGTTCTTCCCAAACACTGTCTTTATCCTTATCCTTTATATTAGAATCTATATCTGTATTGCGTAGTTTTCCGTCCTTATTGATAATTGGACTAAGTTTTTTCTGTATATCATCAGATATATTTTTTAATTGATTAAATTTATTTTTTATATCTTCAGCATCAATTTTCTCAACCCCCTCTTTAATTTTTTTCCGTAACCCCTTACTATTATCCCAAACACTAACTAAACCTTTACCAAAACCTACAAATATATCTGCAATTTTATTAAAGACAGGTGCATTATCTTCATAGAAATTCTTTAAAGTTTCAACAAGACCTTCCAATGCATTTACAAATATTCCACCTATAATAATTCCAAAAAGACTTTTTGCTTTACCAAATATACCTCCTTCAGAATTTATCTTTTTCTTTTTATTTGGTGCTTTCTTAGATGGTGGAGTAGATTCTAAAGATGTCTCTTTCATTGATATTGCTTGTAATTTTATTGCATCTTCTCTTAATTTATCATTATCTTTTTTAATTTTAGATATCTTCTTACTACTACTAAGAAGAACACTCTTAATATTAGTTACAGTTAATCTTAGTTGTTTTACTTCAGTTTTCATTATGCACAAATACCATGTAATTCTGGTGTCTTAGTCATATAAGAATTCATAGGATTAACTGAAGAAACATAAGTAACCTCAGTTGATTCTGGTAATGCCATCTGTTTTGTAGATGGTTGTTTCTTAATAGTACCCAAATCCATTTCAATTAGATTTACCTTGGATTTTGAAAAATTAGATATATCATCTACAAATTTAGGAACATTATGATTTGCTACTATATTTGCTTTTTGTCCAAAATAAGCTAATTCTGGTCCACGTTCACCAACCAATGTCAAACCAAGAGTTTCTCCACCCATTGCCTTCTCTTTAACTTCTTCCATCGCTTCTACTCTTTCAATTTGTTCTTTAATTTCTGCTCTCATTCCTGATAAACCAAACTTAGTATTCGCCAATTGTTGTTTCAATAATCTAAGAGTTTCTTCTTTACCTAATGATGCTACACTAGCATCTACTCTCTTATCAGGTCCGCTTTTACCAAATAATGCTGGACCCCAAGCACCAAAAGAGAATAATAACGCACCAATTCCAAGAGGACTTGCTAAAAGTTTAGCGATAGTAAGAAGTCCACTAACTGCTCCAACAGCTCCAAGTAATTTACCACCAACAAATAAGGCACCAGCAGCTATTAAAATCTTATCAAAATTTTCCATTGTCCATTGAAATATTTCTTTCAACTTTGCTCTATTCTCATCACTCTTTAACCATTCAAATGCTGCATTAATAGCAATACCTGCACCAAGAAGTTTAACTACTTGAATAAGTTTACCTAAATTAAAAGTATTTGCTATACCAGAACCAACCTTACGTATTCCTGAACTTACGCTTTTACCTATACCCTTTATTCCTTCTAGTCCCTTTTCAGCAAGACTCTTTCTCATCATATCTTTTTGTTTTTTCAATCTTTTAGTATCTTCCTTTTCTTCAGCAATTCTATTTGCAAAATCCAATGCTAATGCATTACCTATATCTTTAAGAACACTGTTTGTTTCTTGTATCTGTTCCTTTACACCCTCAAGAAGTGGATCTTTTACTGGTTTTAAACTTTCACCAATGGCAATTCTTTGTGCTTGTAGAACCTTTTTGATTAAAGTAATTTTCTTAGCATTAGCAGCAACTTTTTTTGACAAAGCACTTCCTGCTGCAAAAGCAGAACCCATAAATTTAGCAGGGTTTACTTTTGGATTATTATTCTTATCGTCTGAGGTTGTTACGTTAGCCACTTTGTTGTGCTTTCAGATTTTCTTCTTCAATATATTGTTGTAATAAAGTAATATAGATTTCTCGTTCCCAAGGAATCATATTTTCAATCTCTGTTAATGAATATTTATGATGTTGAACTAGGGCAAAATTTACCTTATAGTATGACTCAAGATTAGTATGAGCCATACTCAAGTGAAAAAACTTGCTAGTCCCTCCAATATCACTTCAGATTCAACTCCAGTTGCTGGATTTGTTACTTTAACTTTATGAGAAAGTTTAGGCATTGTCTCAAAAAACTTTTCAACAGATTTAAATTGTTTACTATTTAACTGTTCAATAAATTCTTCTAGTTCTTGTTGTGTAGAATCAGAAGCATCCCAACTTTCTTCATTATCATAAATCATATCAATACATGATGTAATCATACTCAATGATTTATTTACATCACTTTCTTTATCAGATTCAAAATTATTATCAATAAATTCAACTATTGATGGATATTTAAGTTTCATAGAATATTGATTATCAAGTTTAATAATATTCTTATGCCCTTTAGTTTTTTGAACTTTAATAGAATCAATATTAATTTCCATCTGGACTGATGTTTTATTATCATCAGGGCAAGTCACATTCACTTCAACTGTTTCTCCAACAGATTTTGCACGAACATTCAAGAACAAATATTCAATATCAAAAGTAGAAAGTTTAGAAACATCTACTCCTTTTGTGATAATACAATCACTTAATATTTGAACAATAGCATTTGTTATTTCTTCATTATTTTCACTCTCCAATGCCATAATAAGAATCTTCTCTTCTCTTACAAGAAAAGGACGATATTTAATTTTCTTATTATTAGAGGGTAAAATCAACTCATAAGTTGGAGTATTAATCTTTGGTAATGGCATAATGTTTTCACACTTCAGTAATTTTATTTATAGGGGTAATTTTAACTATTTTAATGGCATTATAGATTTAAATGATCCACCACCTCTTGTTACAACATATCTATCATAATTAAAGGTAACTGTTACTTTCAAAAGATCTGCTGCTCCATAAGTAACAGGTAAAGATGTAATAGATTTTGGAAAAGCATTCT
>CETW01052107.1_pt1 | contig 10461 bp, 11 predicted proteins | sample 361381 | NCBI WGS metagenome assembly CETW01 (sample SAMEA2620570, study PRJEB7988) | marine metagenome | isolation source: saline water (ENVO:00002010), including
CCCCCCTCAAACAACCCTTTAGATAAATTTACAAATAACACATCATTTTTAAAGAATGACTTTAATTTAATTAAATTTTCAACAATTACTGATGAAGGTAATGCAACAAAAATAACATCAGCATTTTTTATATCTTTCTTATCAGATGATGCCAACAGGCTATTTGTCAAATGTTTATTAGGAAAACAAGATTTATTTGTATGAAAATTATTAATCTCATCAACTTTATCTTCATTTCGTGAAAACAAGATGACATTATTATTTTTATTTACTGAAAGTTCGTTTGCTATTGCAGTACCGAAAGTGCCTGCACCAAGTACAATAATATTCATAAACCAAAAATAAGCCCTTTATATTGCTTCTGACGTATACCCATCAATATATTTTAACAAGAGTTCTTTAACAACCTTCTCATCTTGTTTTTCTCTAGCTAATTTAATAACTTTAATACAATATAATACTTCATCAAAAGATAACTTTCCTTCTTTTGCTTGCATTATTCTTGGATGTTCTGACTGAATAACATCACTTCCAATTAAAAGCTCCTCATATAACTTCTCTCCTGGACGCAATCCTGTATACTCAATATTAATATCTCCATCAGGATTTTCATTGTCAATAGGAGTAAATCCACTCAAATGAATCATTTTATATGCTAAATCAATAATTTTTATTGGTTCTCCCATATCCAACACAAAAACATCACCTCCCTTAGCCATAGCTCCTGATTGTAGTACTAACTCTACAGCTTCAGGTATTGACATAAAATATCTTGTGATACTTCTGTGTGTTACTGTAACAGGACCTCCTGATTTTATTTGATTTCTAAAAAGTGGAACAACTGATCCAGCAGATTCTAATACATTACCAAAGCGAACCATTGAAAAACAACATTTACTTTTATCAGAATAAGCTTGTAAAATAAGTTCTGACATTCTCTTAGAAGCACCCATAATATTAGTTGGTCTTACGGCTTTATCAGTAGATACTAAAACCATATTTTCAACATTAAATTCATCAGCAATTTTTGATACATTATAAGTTCCTATTACATTATTATATGTTCCTGATACTATATTCATTTCAACCATTGGTACATGTTTATAAGCTGCAGCATGATATATAGTTTGAATTTCATTGCCAACTATAATTTGTTTTAATTGATAATAATTTGTCACTGTTCATAAGGAAGGAACAATATCAACTAACATTTCAAGTGATGTTAATTCAAGATGAATATTATATAAATTATACTCTGAATTATCTAATAGAACTATCTTTTTTGGATTAAGTTTCATTATTTGTCTTGCAAGCTCTGATCCAATACTACCTCATGCACCAGTAATTAAAACATTCTTATTTGTAATATTTCTCTTTAGTAGTTCCTTCTTAGGAGCTACTGGATTTCTTCCTAAAATATCACCAACTTCTAAATGTTTTATATTATCAATAGAAATTACTCCATTTGCACTATCATTTAATACTGGTAATAATTTTACTTCTAATGGAAATTTCGTCAACTTTTTAAGAATCTGTTATCTTTCTTCTTCTTTAAGAGCAAAAACTAAAAAAACAATACTCTTACATTTTTTCTCTAATTAAAGAATCTATAGATGTAAAAGAAAAAATTTCTAAATAATTAAAGTTCCATGTTTTGTTTTGTCATCATCAATAAATTCCACTGAATTATATAAAGTACTTTTTTTAAGACGCTTTAATAATTGAACTCTAGCAGCTCCTGCACCATAAATTATCGTTTGTTTCGTGGTGTTTTTAAAACTATCCCAAGCATAAAGATATCCTTTAAATAAAAATCTAGATAGAAGTATAATAATATTTATAACAAATCAAAAAATAGGTAATACAGATCTTGGTAAACTTGACTCTCTAAAAAAAATCATGAAAAAACCAATTGCTAAACAAGATAATGTTGTCGCTTTAAAAATTGTAGTCATTATCTTTATATCTATATACTGAAGTATAGCTCTATAAAGACCTAATCTAAAAAATAACGTGATGATTAAGATGGGTATTGCAAAAAATATCCACCATGAACAATAAATATATTCGAAAGGAAATGGATCTCCAATTCTTAAAATAAAAGCTAACCATAAAGCAAAAAATAAAATAACTAAATCTACAAAAAACATAATTAATTGCTTGTAAATTCTTCCTAAGTTCTTTAATCTAAACTTCATATAATACTTTTATCTTTTTAACAACTCTTTTTAAATCTTCTACTTTTAAATTTGTCCCAGAAGGTAAACAAAGGCCTCTACTAAACAAATCTTCTGAAACTCCATTTACATATGATTTACAATTTTTAAATACAGGCTGACAATGCATAGGCTTCCATAAGGGACGACTTTCTATATTATCTTTTGCTAGTTGTAAACGTAATGTTTCTTTATCTATTACACTATCTTTATTTAAACTTATTGTAGTTAACCAAAAATTAGAATATCTATCATTTGAATCTTCTAAAAAACTAATATCTTTAATCATAGAAAGTTCTTTTTTATAAAAATTAAAAATTTCTCTTTTTCTTTTTACTCTATTTGATAGATATTCTAACTGTCCTAACCCAATAGCAGCACAAACATTACTCATTCTATAATTATAACCAATTACTGAATGTTCATAATAATATCTATCTTCTCTTGCTTGTGTGGCCAAAAATTTAGCTCGTTCAACATAATTAGAACTTTTAGAAATAAGAGCCCCTCCAGATGAAGTAGTAATAATTTTGTTTCCATTAAAAGAATAAATACCAAATGTTCCTAATGTTCCTAATTGTTGATTTTTATATTTAGATCCTAACGATTCAGCCGCATCTTCAATAACCGGAATATCAAATCTATGTGAAATTTCAAGTATCTGATCAAGCTTAGCTGGCATTCCATATAAATGAACTAAAACAATAGCTTTTGGTTTTTTATTTTTTTTAATAGATTCTTTAATTGCTTTTTCCAAAAGTTCAGGACACATATTCCAAGTTTCTCTTTCACTATCAATAAATATAGGATTTGCATGTAAATATTTGATCGGATTTGCTGAAGCTGAAAATGTAAAAGAAGAACAAATTACATTATCATGTTTTTTAACTCCTGCTAATATTAAAGCTAAATGAATCGCTGCAGTTCCACTACTTAAGGCAACCACATTATTATATTCAGAAATCTTTGAAAGTTCTTTTTCAAAAGAATTTATATGAGGCCCTACTGGAGCAATCCAATTAGTATCAAAAACTTCTTTGACTAATTTTTCTTCTAATCCTCCCATATGAGGAGATGAAAGCCATATTTTTTTTTTGTTATTCAAGATTAATAGTTTCTTCTAAATATAGTCGCAAATATAATTTTTATATCAAGCCAAATATTCTGATTACGATAATAATCTAAATTTATTTTCACCTTATTAGGATATATAATTTCATCATTATACTTTATTGGATCTTTCTGTAATGCTAAAATTTCTTCTTCATTTGCATATTTTATACTTGCTGGACCAGTAATTCCAGGTCTTAACATTAAAATTTTCCTGTCTTCTCCAACTAATTTATCTGCATAACCAGCTACATCTGGTCTAGGTCCCACCAAGCTCATCTTGCCAAAGATTACATTTATTAATTCTGGTAATTCATCAATTTTATATTTTCTTAAAAAAAATCCTATTCTAGTAATCCTACTATCTCCTTTAATAGTAATTTTACTTATAGTATTCTGTTGGATATACATTGTTCTAAATTTAATCATTTTAAAAAGTTCTGCATGCTTACCCACTCTTTCTTGAATGAAAAATACAGGGCCTTTTGATGTAATTTTGATTAAAATAGAAATTAAAATAAACAAAGGAATTAATATTATAAATAAAAATGTTGCAAAAAACAAATCAAAAATTCTCTTCATTAAATTCTTTTTTTAACAGCATTAAAAACATAATGAATGAAACACCAAGTACTATAAAAAAATGACAACTTCTCAATCTCTCGATATACTTTCCAAACATCCCTTGCTGCCTCGATTTTTCTAGAAGTGTTTGAATTAGAAACAATTCTATAACTTGCTAAATTATCATTCAAGCCATATGCATTAAATCCTCTCTTCATAATGAGTAACCAGAGTGCCATGTCATGAGATGATCTAATATTTGGCATTTCAAAATTTCCTGTTATATCTCTATCAATAATAACTGTTAAACAGCCAATAATTGTATTCTTAAGGTAACTGTAATAATTAATCTCATCATTAGCTTTTATAACAGAATATATTTTTTTCCCATCTTCAGAAATTGATTGATAAGTAGTATATGAAAATGCTATACCTCTTTTTTGCATAAAAAAAATCTGTTTTTCTAATTTTTTTGGTGCCCAAAAATCATCTGAATCTAAAAAAGCAATATATCGTCCTTTGGCTTCTTTAAGTCCAATATTTCTAGCTTTAGATGGCCCTATATTTTTTGTTGAAAAAAATATTTTTATTCTCGAATCTTTTTCGCACAACATTTGTAATCTTTTTTTCTGATTTTTTTGAGAATAATCATCTATAATAATCATTTCCCAATTTGTATATGTTTGAGCTATTACTGATTCAATACACTGTTGGATAAAATCAGTAGAATTATAAAATGGTGTTATTATAGATACTAAATATCTCATTATAAACCAATTTTTCTTCTAAAAGTATAAAAACAGAAATATCCAATTTTAATTAAAAAAGGTGTTTTCCCCATAATAATTTTTTCTATAAAAAATAGTTTTCTAGTAGAAAAAAAATATTTCCACTCACCAATTTTCCCAGATCTAAACAACTTATGACTTTCTTTTTTTAACTCAGGATAATATTGATTATTTCCAATAAGAGCTTCTTTTTTCATATGTTTTAAAGATGTTTTTTGCTTAAGTGTTTGTAATTCTTCATTTGAAAAATTATTGATTTTTAATATTTTTATCAATCTTTTTATATTTTTGGAATAAGAATTTTTAAAATCTTCATAAGTGAAATAGTTTTCTTCTGGAAACCTATTTCTACATGTTTTATTAAAAAGATACATTTCATAAGCTTTAAAAATACCAAAACACCAAAAATAAATTGTAAAAGAAATTCTCCTAATTCTATAATTTCTAAAATGAAAATAATGGGAAACTATAGCGTCTTTCAAGTCTCTTTTAATAAACAAAAAAACTACAGAATCAGAATATTTATATGATAATGTATCTGATCTAAAATAATGAGATTTAGTAACATATATTTTTCTTATTAAATCTTCTTTTATTATAAAATCACGTAAATTTCTTTCTAAAATTCTTGTTGGTGATGATGTATTAAAATTATAACTAATCGGTATTTCTGAAACTTTAATTGATTTTATTCTTAATATCTCAACAACAATCGCATGAAGCCATGATGATCCTGATTTAAATGTTCCATTACATATAATTAACATCTTTTTTCAGTTAAAGGATGTCTTCTAATTTCTTCTTGAAATAATAGTTTATTTAAATTATAGAAAAAATTAAAGGGGAAAAATTGCAATATTTTTCTTAAGGGATATATGAAAAAAACTATCGGCTTAATCATTGGATGATATATAATATTTAGCTTACAATAAGCTTTTCTGAATTTAAATTTTGTAACTAAAAAATCCTGAATATTAGTTTGATGTAATATACTTCTTGATCCATCAGAAACATATTGTAATTTCATTTTGCTAAGATAATACCTATTCATTTCATAAAATAATGCATAGTAAGGATAATCTCTTAAATACTTTGGATCAACTTTAATGGTAGAATAATCACAAGAATTGTTAAGAATTCTATTTTGAGCATAACCAATAAGCTCTTTTTCTTTATTATAAATACCCCAAAAATGAAAATTATCTTCTAAATCTAACAAAAATATATTTTTATCTTTTATTTTTTTAGGGCCTTCATAATTTTTAAACGCTTGTTTATAGATATCATATCCTTTGTTCATAATTTCAGATTTATCAACAATCCTAATTTTAAAATTTTTTAATCCTTTTCTAATTTGATTTCTAGTATTAGTACTATAACTACTAATTTCAGAACTATTATCTTTAATAATATACCAAAAATTCATCTTTTCTTTACAATCAAAATTAGTAACCCATCTAGCAAATAGTACTTTGTTACATTTAATTATAGAAATGATATTTTGGGAATCTACTAATATATGTGGTGCTTCTCTAGGAATAATTGCCCTATTATATTTTCTCCAAAATTTAGTTTTCATTTATTCTTTTTTTTAACAACGGTTCAGATATCAAACTAATTGATATAATAATAAATAAAAATCTGGAATCATTCAAATCACCGCTAAACATTGAATTAAACAACAAAAACAATTGTAAATAAAAAAGTAAATTATAAATAGAATTTTCTTTAGAATATCTAAGCATACGAAAAAAAGTAAAATATATAGATTTCAATAAAACTAATAATAAAACAATACCTCCAAGAAGCCCAAGCTCTGAAAACACTTCTAATATCAAATTATGCGGATAATCATGTTTTAATAAATGATATTTTTTTGTTTTATTACTATATTCTTGCCAATTACCTATACCTACACCTGTTGGATAAATTGATAACAACTCTAATGATCTAAATGCAAAATATAATCTTGCATTTTTTGAGGTATTATCTTTTGTAACTAATCTTTCTGTCTTTCCAATTTCTTGAATATTCAAGCTATCAAAGACAAATAAAAAACTTGTTAATATAAAAATTATAAAAATAAATTTAAAGAATATATTCTGAAAATTTAAAAGAAAAAAAATAACTGCTGTTAATAATAAAGATAAAATGGGGCCTCTACTTCCTGTAGAAATAGACAAAACAAAAAGTCCAATAATAAGAATACTATTCTTTAAACTCTTTTGCTTTAAAAAGAAAAGAATAATAATTCCTATTATCATCCATCTAGCAAAGACTATTGGACCTCCACCCAAAACACTTAATCTTTCTGTAGAGCTTGAAACTATAACTACTCCTAAAATAGCTAAAAAGAAAATAAAATATAAAAGTGTTAAGAAAAGTCTTCTTACGTCCTGATAAGTAAATATAGAGGATATTAAAACTAGGGGTATAACTACAAAAATAAAATTGATATACTTATATAATCCATATTCTGTAAATCCATATGGAAACCATAAAATTGGAGATAATACAACTAATAATAAAAAAATAAATAAATACATTTTTGATGAACAAATTTTTACGTTTTTAATAGAAGGTAAGAATGGAATAGAAAAAAGAATAAATAATAAACTTAAAATGATTGAAAAATTAACTCCTCCTAATTCTAACCTCTCATCATATAATCTTCCTATTGCTATCATACCTGAAGCAATGATAATATATAACCATGAATAAATATCTTTAAACAGCATATTTTCTATATATATATAAAGATTTTAAACTAAGAAAAAAATAAACAACTGAAAGTGATTGGAAAATGATGATCGTATTAATTCTATTAGAATAATCATTTAAAAAAATGAACAAAACTATACTAATAAAAGAAAGAAAGAAATAAAGCACTAAAAACTTTGAATGTTTTCTAAGAATATCGGAATCTAATGTAAAGAACGGCTGAAATAAAGTAGTTGCCATAAATATAAAAATAAAACTCCAACTTAATCTTCTTAAAAAAAAGGCAGTATTATCAGTATCATTATTATTAAATGCTCCTCTCTCATATATAAACTTAATTATATCAATACTAAATATTTCTATAATGACAACTAATATTATTCCTATTATTAATGAAATAAATGTAGATATCAATACTAACCATAAATTTTTTTTTATGGAAATAATCTTTAAAACTAAAGTATTAATATTAGTAATTATAGCATTTAATATTGTACTTAATATAATAATTGCATATGTAAAAAAAGTAATATCATTTCCTCCATCTATACTTGCAGAAAATCTTCCAACTAAAATTAAAATAGTTGCAAAATTACCCAGCATTAATAAATTAAGATTAAAATCACCAAAATTAAGATTAGGTTTTAACTTCCCATTTTGAAGTAATAACGGTTTAATATATTTTAAAAAAAGTATAATTACCCCTATCAATCTACTTATAGCTACACCAATTAAATCAAGAATTATTACTAATGGATATAATAATAATGTAGATATAAAAATATTTAATGTAGTAGCAAAGGAATACTTTGAAAATTCTCCTTTTGATTGAAAAATTGTTAAGAATATTGAGTTTAAAAAATTGATACTAATTAACAAACCTAAAACAACTGCTATTATCACAAAAATCAACTTATTATCAAAATTAAAAATCCATATTAAAGGAATTTGAATCAATTGACTAAATAGAAATAATCTAAATGATATTTTTTTAGTAAATAAAAAAATTTTTCTAAGATTTAATGAAACATTTAATGAATATAACTTAGTAAACTTTGGCATTAAATTTGCTTGCAAAGCATTTCCAAAAGTAAATTGTGAAAAAAAGTCTGATATAGTTTTTAAAATCAAAAAATTTGCATAAAATGTAGAAGATCCAAAGAAAAAAGCTAACAAAATTTCTCTTACAAAACCAAGTATTTTCTTAACAATATTTGAGGAAAAAAGATATATAAAATCTGATAATAACTTATTAGTAAAAAAAGGTTTGGAAGACATACAATTAAAATTATTCTATGGCTTACTGCACATTTTTAAAAAATTAATTCGAACTATTTGAAATTCTATTTTACTTTTCAAAAAAAAAATCCATATAAAAAAATCAAAAAAATTACTTAATCTCAATAATTAGAGATATAAATAAACCAATAAAATAACTTAAAAAAATTGCTAATAAACTCCAAATAAATATATCATCCTCTTTCTGATCTACATTTGCAAAATCTTTAACATATATCAATGGCTTTAATAATTTTTGGTTAACTTTTAACTCCTCTCTTAAATTACTTAATAAAATTATTTGATTACTTACAACTGATCCATCTTTTCCACTTATAATATTTACTGAACTAACATCTAAATTATTTTTAGCTCCTTCAATTCTTATATCTGCAAGTAATTGAATTTCTTCTTCAATATCATTAATTAAATTATTATTAGATTTAATATAATTATTATAAAAATTCTTAACAAAATTATTTTCTTGAAAATAATATATTAATCCATTCTGAACATCTAAAATTTTATTATTATCATAAATTGTTAAAGAAATTTCAAATTTATTAAGAGCGTGATATTTTTCATTCATATCTTGTTGATATAATTGCTCAGCCTCAATTTTTTTTATAGAAGCTGCTATATCTTCATTAACACCTAAAATTTTTGAAAGATGATTAATATCTTTATTATCTATATTTATCTGTAAGTGATTGATTAAATCAATAGCAGTTCTTTGACTTAAATCTTCAATTTGTTCTTGTCTTTCATATTCAGAAATACCTGACATACAAATAGCCTTAGTTTCATAATAAGGAGTTTTAAAATTTTGAAATAACACTACAAAAATTAATGAAAGAAACATAAAAATTAATAATAATCTTTTATTTCTTCGATTAAACTTTACAAAATTTACAAATAGTTTTTTTAAATTTAACTCTTCATTCATAAAAATTTATATTTAACAAATAAACAAAAAGGCCCTATATGGGGCCTTTTAAAAAAATAAATCTATAACATTAATACTCCCACAAATCATGCTCAAAATTAAATATTGCTGCTTTAATTCTTTCAGCTTCTAATAAAGCATCTAAACCAACCATATATTCATTAACTTTTCTATCCATTGGATTTGATTGTTTTACAATTGTAGAAGAAAACATTCTTTTCCAAAAAATATCATCATAAGTTCTTCTCTCAGCATCATTTCCTACTAAATTAAATACTTCCGCATTAATAAGAACCTCTCTAGCTTCAGGAAAATGTACCCAAAATAAAGGAGAAAATGTTCCAATTAATTGTCCATTTACTTCATCTCTATCTTCCTGTAATGGCGCTAAACCAATGATACGAACATCAACAACTGACCTTTGTTTGTCAAAAAACCACTCTTCTTTTAACCTCCACTTTTTAACAGTATTTCTGTTAAAAGGAACAACATTTGTCTTAAATGTTTTTGCATCTTCAGGATCTGCTCCTGCATTTACGGCATCCCAATCAATAACTTCTATAATCTCTTCCTTAGCTCCACCAATTGATTTAATTTCTTCTGGTGTCATTGGTTCTCTAAACTCATCATCATATACTGCATTTCCATATGCTGTAACACTTCCTTCTAAAATAGCATTATAAATCACATCTATTAAACTTTTTCTATCATCAGTAACTGCCGCTTTTGGACTACCATTATTTTCAGGATAATAAAAAGGATGATTAATTTTTTGACGTAAATCAATTTCCCTCCATATTTTTGTAGACCAAGCAACATCTGATTGTCTCAAATGAGC
>CETW01016797.1_pt1 | contig 10439 bp, 9 predicted proteins | sample 361381 | NCBI WGS metagenome assembly CETW01 (sample SAMEA2620570, study PRJEB7988) | marine metagenome | isolation source: saline water (ENVO:00002010), including
TCTACTAATGGTTCATTTCGCATTCTTTTAGAAGAGTATTCATCATCCATGGGGTTTCCGGCCCAATCTACTAATTTAAACATTTGTCCATTTGAACCATTAGAATTGTGAGGAATGGCTAAACTCTCCACACCCAAACCTCTTAAATTATCCATCCAATCCCAAAGCTCTTCAGGATTACGAGAATCAACGATAGAAAAAGGTTGGATTGGGGCTTTGCTCCCTTTAAAGATTACATTCCTATGTAAGTTACTTTGACCTGGTCCACTTGAAGTAAATTCATAAGCAATAAACGTAGTAAATTCTCCAGGATTGTTATGTCTTTCTGCAGCTTCAGCTATATCTCTCCAAGCCGAGTGATGAGTATCTCTGTCATAAGCCATTGTTCCATAGACCGTATCTTCCTGAAGATAAGCACCTAAAAGCTTCAAAGGATTATTTGTAGGTTCAATTAGTTCTCCTGTAACAAGATTAGCAAATAATCCTGCCCTTCTAGCAAAAGTATTGGTATTTAAGTTTTCAGGATTATTCAATCCATGCAAATCTGAAGCGAAATCTAGCTGTCCGGGTTTTGAATTTGGATCTGCGTAAGCCCTGATCATACCCAGCCAAGCAGCATGATCTGTAACAGCATAAAAATCCAATGGATCATCTAATTGCATATCGAACCCTAAGGGATGTTTAATAGAGCTTCCTTTAGCATAATTATATGCATCATCTGGGGAAGCTGTAGTACCAAAAATAAACGCATCGAATGAATACATAGTATGCACATGGAGATCGCCAAAAAATGCGTCTCTATTTTTATTTTTTATAATCTCTTTTGAGTTCAGGGATCCATTTATAGAAAAATCTACGAAATCGTCTTTTATGCTAAACACATTATTAGCACCTAAAATAAAAATAGTGATAGAAAATAATAGAGCTATTACAAAAGTTCTTAAAAGTATACTCATTCAACTCCCCAATTGATTTGTTGGTAATTTAACAATTTCATAGAATCTTGAAAAGCTTATGTCTTAGGTATTTTTTTAATAAATTGCAAAATTTATAAAATACTGTATATTTATACAGTATGAAAGATATATATAGAAAAAATAGACGTTCAAATCAGCCCATGGCGGTAAGAAGTCCTGAAACAATAGAATTTACTGAAGCATTAAACTATCTTTGGTTAGATAGATTGATAACATCTTTATACATAGTCATATCAGTCTCATTAGTAGTAATTTCTTTAGCTTTGATGCTTGGCATCACTATTTAATTTACATACCTGAATAGCTCTTATCCTGTTAAGCTCCACTCATGGGTTTAGAGGATATTTTCTATGACTTCCTAGTGCTGTGGATTGCCATAGCAATTGTAGTTTTCTTCTCTCTATTTTACAGAAATGCCCCTTATGGTAGATTTCTAAATTCGAGCTCAAAATTAACTCTTTCTTCAAGGCTTGGATGGGTGTTAATGGAGTCACCTACCTTAACAATTATAATTTTTTTTCTAATTTGGTTTTACGATGAACTTGGCTTGGTTGAGATAATTTTAAGTCTCATTTGGCTTTCTCATTATATTCATAGAACTCTTATATGGCCTTTTAGGGCTAGGTTAAAAGGCAAGAAAATGACATTAAGCGTAATGCTTTTGGCCCTATTTTTTAATCTGGTCAATGCTACTTTGCAGTGTTTATGGATTTTCACTCTCAGCAATTACAATCCGGAATGGATACTTTCTCCGATATTTTTGAGCGGATTGGTATTATTTTACGTAGGAATGTTTATTAACATCCAATCCGATAACATTCTCATGAAATTAAGAGAAGATGAAGGCAAGGGTTACCACATACCAAATGGTTTTCTTTATAAGTATTTAAGCTGCCCAAATTATTTTGGTGAGATTATTGAATGGATGGGATGGGCTTTATTAACAATGAGTCCAGCTGGTTTGGCATTTTTTATCTGGACATTCGCAAATCTAGTGCCCAGGGCCAGATCAAATCATCAATGGTCTAAATCTAATATTCCTAATTACCCAATGAATAGAAAAGCTGTATTTCCATTTATTTATTGATTAAGAAATTCGAATATTCTTGTTTATAAACAGCAGTGACTTTATTCTATGTACATTAATAAGATTTAATAGGAGACATTCATGGATCTTGAATATGGACCACAATATGATGATTTTAGAGCTGAGGTAATTAGCTTTATAAAAGAAAATGAGAATATAAAACTTAGTGGACCCCCTCGCAGTGAAAGCAGAGTCGAGTGGCAACAAAAATTAATTGATAACGGTTATTTTGCTCGGTCAATACCCAAAGAATATGGCGGCTATGGTGGGGACATGGACATAATCAAACTAAGGATTATTGCCGAAGAGTTTGCTAAGTCCCCTATTCCCAAGCCTGCAGGTGGCCAAGGGATACAAATGCTTGTCCCAACGCTTTTATCATTAGGAACAGAAGAACAAAAACAAAAATATATAAAACCAACCTTGAGAGGCGAAATTCTCTGGTGTCAAGGATACTCAGAACCTAATTCAGGAAGTGACTTAGCCAGCTTACAGACAAAAGCAGAACTAGATGGAGATGAATGGGTCATTAATGGACAAAAGATATGGACAAGCACAGCCCACCTTTCTCAAATGTGTTTTATTCTTGTCAGAACAGAACCTGATGCACCTAAGCATCAAGGTATAAGCTATCTGCTTATGCCAATGGATGCTGAAGGGATTGATAGAAGGCCCATTAAACAAATGACAGGTGACTCAGATTTTAATGAACTATTTCTAACAAATGTAAGAATACCGGCAGCGAATATAGTCGGAGCTAGAGGAGAAGGTTGGAAAGTGGCAAACGCGACTCTTGGACATGAAAGAGGATCTTTAGCAGATCCTAATGTCACACAAAATAGACTTAACTCGCTTATTGATCTTATGAAGAATGAGACCATAGATGGTCAAAGGGTAATAGATAAGCCTATTTTTAGAGATAGGCTCCTATCTATTCAAGGCAGACTAATGGCACAACACTCAAATGCATTAAGGATCCTTTCATCTCAGATTAATAAGGATCAAGATGCAAGTTTGGCAAAGTTTATAGTCAAACTTCAAGGAACAGAACTTAGACATGAACTTGAAGGTCTTGCAATTGATGCTATGGGAGAATTAGGTACTCTCTATGAAGACAGTCCCCACCTTAGAGATAATGGAGTATGGCAAATGACTTACATGTATTACCTTGGTTTGATTATAGGAGGCGGCACTAATCAGATACAAAAAAATATCATTAGTGAACGTGCTTTAGGAATGCCTAAAGAGCCTAAAATTCAAGGAGCTTAATCATGTATTTTGGACTATCAGAAGAACAAAAAAGCTTGGAAGAAAATATTAGTAGATTTCTTGCCGATAACGCTCCCTTGGATACGATTAAAGCTGTTGCAAATGGAGAGACAGACAAAGCTCAGGATGTGCATAAAGGAATAATCGATCTCGGACTAAGTGGTCTAGTAATACCTGAAGAGTACGGAGGTCTTGAGTTAAATATGCTTTTCGCTACCGTAGTGGCAGCCGCACTAGGATCGGGAACTGCTCCAGTGCCTTATGCAGGCGCCTATGTAATGGCTCCACTTGCGATAAATTTAGGCGGAGATGACAATCAAAAGAATCAGTGGCTTCCAAAAATTGCAGGTGGTGAATGCGTAATTGGCGTTGGTTTATCAGAATTTGTTGGTGCCAGAGAAGACGCAGGCATAGAGTTTTCAAATGGCAAATTATCAGGGAGAAGTCTATTTGTCATAGATGGTAAAGATGCAAATGCTTATCTTCTAGCGAACAAATCTGGAGAACTATATATAGTTGATGCTTCAACCCCAGGAATAGAGGTAATAGAACTCACAACAGTTGATAAAACCAGAGTGTCTGTAGAACTAGTCTTAAAGAATGTTGATGCTGAAATATTGGCAGGCTCCAAAAATAAATCAGTTATTGAAAAAGTATTAGATGCTGGCAGATTAATGCTGTCAGCAGATACAGTAGGTGCAGCACAAGTTATGTTAGATAAATCTGTTGCTTATTCATTAGAGAGAAAACAGTTTGGAAGACTTATCGGCTCTTTTCAGGCGGTAAAGCATATGTGCGCTGAGATGGCAGCCGACCTAGAGCCTTGTCATTCCATGATCTGGCACGCAGCGCACTGTCTTGACAATGTACCTGAAGAAGCAAGATTAATGGCATGTCAGACTAAAGCTCATGTATCCGAAGTAGGTAAACAAGTCTCCAAGACTGCTACGGAAGTACACGGTGGAATGGGATTCACGGATGAGTTGGGATTACATTACTGGTTTAAAAGGATTGGCCTAAACAGACAACTTTTAGGCTCTCCTGAACTCATTAGAGAAGAAGCCGGAAGAATTCAAGGATTTGATCAGTAAAAATGCGTAACCCATTTGATACAGAAGATAGAAAATCATTCAGAGAGATGGTCTCAAAATTTTTAGAGACTGAGATATGGCCGTATGTAGATGAATGGGATGAATTAGGAGAATATCCTCATGAAATCAATGAAAAAGTCTGTGAACTAGGAGTTTTTGGTTTCGGTATTGACGAAAAATATGGAGGACTGGGTTTTGATGATCAGTTCATGAGAAAAGATATTTCCGTTGAAATGGGAAGAACAAGTGCGGGAGGTCTTTTTGCCAGCGTAGGTTCAAGAAACATCATGTTAGGTCCTCTTTCTGAATTAGCAAACGAGGAAATAAAAATGAAAGCCCTGCCTCATCTAATGTCAGGTAAAAAAGGTGGCTCATTAGGAATAACTGAGCCCGGAGGTGGTTCAGATGTTGCTCAAATGAAAACAGTTGCTCGTAAAGATGGGAATGAGTGGGTACTAAATGGATCAAAAACATTTATTACTGGAGGAATGCAAGCTTCATATTTTGTAATCGGAGCACGGACAGGTAAAGAAGGTCTCGGAGGTATTTCGTTATTCTTTGTTGAGGCTGATACTCCTGGATTTACTAGATCAGCCATAGAGAAAAAAATGGGTTGGTGGAGTTCGGATACTGCAACACTTTATTTTGATGAATGCAGAATCCCAGCAGATAATCTAATGGGAGAAGAGAATAAAGGGTTTTATGCCATCATGAATAATTTTAATTACGAAAGATATATGATGGGTGCGCAGATGCTAGGTATGGCAAAAAGGTGTTTTGAAGAATGTATTGAATACAGCAAAGTAAGAAAAACTTTTGGAAAGAATCTCATAGAGCATCAAGTAATTCGTCATAAGTTAGCGGATATGTCAGCAAAAATAGATGCAATGGATGCTTATTTGAATCAAGTTGCTCAACTTATGAATGATGGTGAAATGCCTGTAGCTGAAATAAGTAAAATCAAATTCTTTTGCTCCGAATGCATCGAGTCAATCGCAAGCGAATCTATGCAAATACTCGGAGGAGCGGGTTACTTGAGAGGAAATGCTGTAGAGAGAATTTATAGAGAAGTAAAAGTAATGGCAATAGGCGGTGGATCAAAAGAGATTATGAAGGATCTTACTGTTAAACAGCTAGGATTATAATTTATAGACCCTCTCCGCAGTTTTGTAAAATAAATCATCTTTCGTCTTCTCGTCGAAATCATAAACTAACTTCTTATAAGCATTCCAGATAACATGATAAGAAACTGATTGTTTATCAACAGGAAAATTACTTTCAAACATACATCTATCAGATCCAAAACATTCTAAAGTATGAAGGTAATATCTGCCTTGTTCTGAGATAATTTCATCAGAAGTGGCGGGTAATTCTCTTTTGTGCCAATCCCATCCATTTACAGGCATCGCTAATCCACCTAATTTTGAGAAAACATTTGGGCATTGGCTTAACTCATAGATATCCTCTTGCCACTGAATAAATATTTCTTCTCTTTTATCTTTATAAGGCCCAATACCTAAAGGGCCGCCAAAATGATCGTGAATAATTATCAATTCAGGCAGGTTTTTAGCCAGCTTAGTCAGATCCTTTATCTGATTATGGTAATGCCACGTGTCGAATACCATTTCTAGAGAGGATAACTCTTGGAGACCTTGTTGAAACTTATCCTCGAGATATATATGGGGCGTGGGATGAGAGTGTGCATTTTTCACTCTTTCATCTGAATCCCATCCTCCTGCATGACGAATACCTCTAAAAAGACCATTACCTTTTTCTACATGAAGCTCTAAAACTTCTTTAACGTTTGAACCTAGCATCATATTGGCATGTCCGATGATTCCTGATATCTGTGCTTGAGATTGATCAGATGTTGCTTGGGCAGCAATCTCTGCAACAAACTCTGTCTCACCAACTGGTTTGAATTGTTCAGGACCATCTGAGTAATATTCTTGTCCACAATCTATAAATACAGTTTTCTTAATATTGTGCCCACTCGAAGTATCCTGCCACAAGTCTTGAAGAAGATATCTATAACTTTCTTTTATTCCAGGAGGATTATCAGGACCATGCCAAAGATGATGATGAGGATCAATAATTTCTCTCTCTGGATCAATAATCTCCTCTTTTACACCGTTAATCCAATCTTCTATTTCATGAATCTTAGCCATACTATTTCTCTTTTATTACATTCAAAGCGTAACCAAAAATATCAGCAATTTCATCTATTTGTTTATCTTTTGAAGTACCGGCACCGTGCCCTGCTCGAGATTCAACCCTTAATAGAATTGGATTAGAACAAAATTGTTTCTCTTGTAATCTTGCAGCAAATTTATAGGAATGAGCTGGGACAACTCTGTCGTCCCTAGCAGAAGTAGTAATTAGAGTAGTTGGATAACAAACATCCTCTTTAATATTATGATACGGAGAGTAACTTAATAAGTTTAGAAAATCCTCTTCTTTCTCTGGTTCCCCATAGTCGCTCTCCCAAGCCCATCCTATGGTAAATTTATGGAATCTAAGCATGTCCAATACACCCACTTGGGGTATCGCTACTTTGAATAAATCGGGATATTGAAGCATGGTTGCAGCGACTAATAATCCTCCATTTGATCTGCCCAGTGAGGCGGTTGTTTGAGGAGATCCAATACTTTTAGAATGCAGGTATTTTGCAGCGTAAGCAAAGTCATCGAACACGTTCTGCTTATTCAACAACATACCTTCCTTGTGCCAATTATCTCCATATTCTCCTCCACCTCTTAGATTGGCTATTGCTAAAACTCCACCCGATTTTATCCACATATAAAAGGTTTTGCTGAAGTAAGGTAGGAGCGAAATATTAAATCCGCCATAGCCATAAAGAAGAACTGGGGTTTCGGAATTTATTTCAATATCTTTGTTATGAGAAATGTGAATGGGAATTTCTGTTCCATCTTTAGATTTATAGAATTGCAGGTTACTCGAATAATCTTCCACATCTAGGTCTTTTATCTTAGTTTCCCAATACAGATCATAGTCAAGTGAATCTAGGTCTAACTCATAAATCTTCTGTGGCGAAGTGAAATTAGAAAATTCAAAATAACTAATCAGATTATCTTGCCTGCCATAAAACCCTGTTAAGGTTCCTTTTCCTTCAAACGAAAGCTCCTTTATAAACTTACCTTCTAAATCATAAAATTCAACTTTTGAAAGAGTATCTTTAAGATAATTTATAATTAATTTATTGCCCGCTATTGAGGCACTAGAAATGGGAAAACTTTTTTCAGTTATCAATTCTGTCCACTCGAATTGCCGGTTTGCAATTTTTAGAGATAGTATCCTTCCATTGGGTGCATCTAGATTTGTGAAGAACCATAGAGTATCTTCATTTCCACCAAGAAATCTATAGCTAGCTTCGAACTTATCAACTACAGGAATAAAGTCTAAGAATTTATCAAAACTGATTGATATGAAATTTCTTTCATCAGTACCTTCTCCTATAGATAAAACTCTATAGGACCCTGTTTCAGGTACATTTATAGACCAAGATAAATCAGGATTTTCTTTATCTTCATAAACGAGTTTATCTTTTATTTGTTTATCTCCAAGCTTATGAAAAAATAATTGTGGACTTTTATTAATATCCGAAAGTGTTTCTTCGGGTTCCTGATATTTCTGATAATAAAATCCTGAACTATCTGATTCCCAGACAGCGTAAGAAAATTTAGACCACTCAATTAAGTCTTTTGTCTCCTCTCTCTCATCGATCTTTAATACTCTCCAAGTCCTCCAATCAGAGCCGCCGTCAGAGGTAGAATAGGCAAGATACTCTCCGTTTGGACTCACACTTATATCTGATAATGCGATTGTTCCATCAATAGAGAATTTATTAGGGTCAATTAATACTCTAGGTTCACATTCATCACAGTGCTTCATCATGAAAACAGACTGCTGCTGAATGCCATCATTAAAATAATAAAAGGTCTTTTTTCCTCTTCGTAAGGGAATACTGATATTGGAGGTTATCCATATGTCTTCTAGCTTTTCTTTTATTTCTTCTTGATATTTATTTGCAATTAAAGTGTCTGTTAGGTCATTTTGTTTATCAACCCAGTCAGAAACTTCCTTACTAGTAAAATCTTCAAGCCATCGATATGGATCATCAATTTCCTTACTAAATAGGTTTTCTTTAAAAGGCTCTTTTTTTGTTTCTGGGTATTTCATTTTTTCAAATTCTGCAACACACCCGATTAAAATAACAAAAAAATAAATACTAACTAATCTTTTCATTTTAATCTCCTTCAATCTATAAGAAGCATAATCAATAAATTGATTTACAGGACTTCTAAAATCTCAGTATGTGTAATTTTTTAGATGGTATTGTAATGTCTTGAAAAGATTAAAGAAAAGAGGTGAGTTCCTCTAGGGAGATAAAAAAAGGGGCCTCTCGACCCCCTTTTTTTATTTTGCTTTTTTGATTCTTACTGTTGAAAAACTTCTTCCGTTATTACATTCAGATATTGAATCCAAAGCTTCAACTTCAGGTGTTCCCATTAGATTTTTACCAAAATTATCGACATTTTCGCCATATTCTGCAGGTGAATTTCCATATAAGGAATAAACATAATCGTAGTCATATATGCCTGCTCCAGAAGAAGCAAACATCATTTTTCTACCCATATTATCTCCTGTAGATTTTGCTTTTTTTGCAAAGTCCATATATGTATCAAATGCTTTTCTCATTGTTACACCCTCTTTCAAAGTGCATTGAGTAAATCTGACAAAACCATTATCACCTATTTCCCCATCAGGGGCAGAAATTGCCCATTGCCAAACATCTACTACTCTTTGGTTGGTCACAGGCAATGAGCTCATCATCGAACCACCTTCCTTTAACCATTGATCAATAGCATTGTACTGTTCTCCTGATGAAGGCCATAGGTTTAACCAAACATAATCTACCCTTTGCATGTCATCAGAAAAATACGGAGTGAAGACCACAGTTTCCATAGAATCCCAGGCACTTTTATCTTCCATCCAGTCTACAAATTTTTCTCCCCAATCTAATAGATCTTCCATATCTTTGTTTTTATTAAATTTTCCAGAAAAATACTCAGCTTTGTTGGCTACAGGTTCGTATTTATATTCCTCAGCGTTTATAAAGAAGGAAAAAGTTAAAAATAGAATTACTAGATTCTTCATTTTACTTTTTCATCCAAATTGAAGACATTTGCATTAGCAAAATAGTCAGCACTAATAACCCACCTACAACATCAGGCATTAAATTGAATGGAGTTCCAGGGCTCCAATACTCAATAAACCTTTGCGCACCTTCGCTTACTTCAGTTCCAGAACTTTGCAAGAAAGCAAAAGCTCCAGCCACGCCATTATTGGCCCATTCAACTGCCGCTAAAGTGAAATTTAGTTGATAATCTATTACAAGACAAAATACCGTCACCACAGCTTTTGAGAACATATTATCTGACTCTCCAACCATATTAGCAGCTCTAAAAGTAACCCAAACTAGAAATGCTAATCCTGCCATCCAAGCAGCGTTAGCTAAACTAGCTAACCAAAAAAGATTCCATACTTCAAATTCTGTAAACATTTAATTCTCCTTTATGTTTATATTTATTAATGAATAACAAACCGTCATATTGACGATATGTGTCATTTAGTCATACTATAGTTAATGAGAATAATTCTCAAATAAAAAACCAATCAAAAAAAGGGAAATATTATGAATGAAATGGATATATGGAACTACGCCACAGCAGCTTCAAGCGCAAATGCTAATCAAGGTATTGTTATTGCAATACTAATTGGTCTAGGCTTTTGGATTTCGGGAGCAATGTATAACAGTAAAGATAAAAATATTGTTGGCAAAATTACTGCCAGTGTTTTCGTATTAACAGTTGCAACTTTCTTCTTATTTAATAACGCTCTTCTTGAGTGGAATATAAATCAAGTAGCTGCTGGTTTATCTTATCTAAAAGAGACAACTGAAGGTATATCACCGGGCGGACAAACAATCATCGA
>CETW01000963.1_pt1 | contig 10366 bp, 6 predicted proteins | sample 361381 | NCBI WGS metagenome assembly CETW01 (sample SAMEA2620570, study PRJEB7988) | marine metagenome | isolation source: saline water (ENVO:00002010), including
ATTCTCTGAATCGGTCCCATGGTAGGGTCAATATCTCCTTCAGCAACGAATGCATGAACACTCTGCCAGACACCATTTGCACGTGTGACCAGCGTTGCATGGAAGGAAAAGAAGGCAGGTAGGATTCCAAGACCAATGAACCAATGATCTTCCTTGCTCATTCCCTTTGGCAATCTCAAATGTAGAAGAATCACCAATGCTAACCATGGAAGTAGGGATCCTGTTTCCACCGGATCCCAAGCCCAGTAGCCCCCCCAATCAAGTACAGTGTATGCCCACAACCCTCCCAAACCAACGCCGAGAGTGCCAACCCATAGTGCGGGCCTTGCAAGATGCAAGATTCGATCTCTGGCAGGTGCACCTGGAATCAACATTGCAGTGATTGCATGTACACCTACACCGATGCACAAGGTGTAATATGCGAAGACGACTGGAGGGTGTATGACCATCAAATCGGTTTGTAAGAGGGCATTCAATCCAGGGCGACCAAATGCATCATTGGGTGTAGACCGAAATGGATTCATCATCAGGGCGATTAACATCAATAGCATAGAGAAGCCAACTAGAAGACGAATTCGTAATTGATGCTGCTCTTCTGATTCCGAATTGTGCTTCTCACCATCGATTAGGAGTAAACCACCCAGCATTGCAACCCAAAGTAGCAGAGGGCCTTCTCGACCAGCCCAAATCGCACTGATTCGGTACAGCAATGGGAGATCCGAGCCACCATTCATCCAGACATATTCAAGACTGGAGATATCCAGGATAAAGAATGTCATCAAAGCGAGAAAAGGGAGCATCAAAGCGATGCCGAGTAAATTTCGCATCCATTCACCATCCGTAGTACTTCGCACGGCTGTAACCAAATGCGAGCATAGCGGGGACAATGCGTTTGAAATAAAGCGAGGGTTTTCTGAAAAGTAACCTTAGTCCGACCATGGCTTTACCGTGTGGGCCCATGGCTGACATCTCCTCGGGGAAGCACCGTCCCATGACAGCCATCTCGTCATCTGTTAGGTTATACAATGCTGTTTTTCCTTTCAGTATCTTGTGATATGGTGGGAACTCTTTCTTCCAAGCAGCTTGATAGGCCGCCATATTGGACTTTGAGTAATCACCAGAAGCAATGGCGGCAGCGGCAGTCTCTGCAGCGAATACCGCTGACTTGAGTGCAAGGTGCGAGCCTCCTTCAAAGAGAGGAGAGGTGAATCCTGCAGCGTCGCCGACCAAGAGTAATCCATCAGAATATGTTCGTTCATGAGGTCCTGAGATTGGTATTGCCCCCCCAAAACCACGGATTGAACGCGCATCTCCTCTCCATGGTGGATTGACAACCTCGAGTGTTGAAAAATGGGTATTTTCAATGAAACCATCCAGACCTTTGACAATACCAGACTTCTCTTCACTGACCAACCCGACATTGGCTCGACCGTCGCACTTTGGAATCATCCAAAGGTATCCTTTCTTGGCGTATTTAGGCCAGATATAGAAGTCAAGATAACCGTCGGTGGGGACGTCTAACATTTCGTACTGCATTCCAGCGATTACCTTGGGTCGTTCATTCAGTTGAGTCAATTTCGAACAGACACCAGCGACTCCTGACGCATCGATGATTACCTTCGCAGTAATTGGGAATGCCTCCCCCTTACCTTCGCATAACCAACCGACGAATTTGCCATCTTCATCGATGCGAGTCATACCAGTCAATTTATGTTTCAAATTCAACTTTGCACCTTGAGCAACGGCTTCATCAGCAATCCACTGCTCAAAAAGGTGCTTCTCCAACACATATCCGGATTCAGATAGTTTCTTTTCAGTACCGTCGGGGAAAATCACTCGGATTCCATCAACGCGTTTGCTGATCACAGAATCTGGAATATCCAATTCAAGATTGGCCACGGCGACATCTGATAGACATTCACCACAGTGTACTGGTGTACCGATTTCTGCATGATCTTCAATCAAAATCACTGACAAACCTGCTCTTGCAGAGTGGAGTGCAGCCGAGCCCCCGCCGGGTCCGGCACCAACGACTAGCACATCACACTCGGTTGCCATTGGGTGCTTAACAGCCGATACGGGCCTTGAAACACACGGTGCCATAGGCACCGGCTCACATACACTCTATTTCATACGATGAACGTCTCCGGTGGGCATGGGATGGCGCCGATTGAGCCGGTATATTCGCGCCTTGGAAGACCAAGGAGACTTGATTCGCGTTACCCATCCAGTCGATTGCTACCTGGAAGCAGGATGTATTGCAGACAAACTCGTAAAAAACGATGGACCTGCGGTCATTTTCGAGAAACCGAGATTGGCAGATGGGACGATTTCTGAACTTCCTTTAGCAATGAATCTGTTTGGTACCAGAAGTCGGACAAATCAGGCATTGAGAGTCAAAAAACCTGATGAAATCGGATTGAAACTGACCGAACTGATGAAACCCGATATCGGGACGTTCGTTAAACGACCATGGAAAGCATGGCCTTTGGCTAAACGTGCACTGGCCTTACCTCCGAAAAAAATCAGGAGAGGCGCGTGTCAGCAAGTCCGAATGAGTGATCCTGATATGACTAAACTACCCATTCCAACTACTTGGATGCATGACGGTGGACCTTTCATCACTCTGCCTTTGGTTGTAACTAAAAACCCTGAAACTCAGGAACATAACCTCGGAATGTACCGAGCCCAAGTGTTTGGACCTAGAGAAGTCGGACTGCATTGGCAGATGCATAAGCATGGTGCAGAACACGCTGAAGCAAATGAGGGGAAAATGCCGGTTGCAATCTGCATAGGGGGTCCACCAGAAGTGATGTTTAGCGCCATTGCGCCACTGCCTGACAACCTAGAAGAATACATGTTTGCAGGAATGTTGGGTGAGCGAAGATTGCGAATCACCAAGTGTCTGACACAGGACCTATGGGTTCCAGCTGAATGCGATGTTGTCATCGAAGGCTATACAATTCCTGGAGAAACTCGGCTTGAGGGACCATTTGGGGATCATTTCGGACATTATTCTCTTGAGGGGCAATTCCCCGTTCTCCACGTGACGGCGATTACCCATCGCAAAGATGCAGTGGTTCCGATGACCATCGTTGGTAAGCCCCCTATGGAGGATGGATATCTAGGAGAGGCCATAGGAGATTCATTCCTACCTGTATTGAAATTTCAGCATCGAGATGTTTGCAATGTATTCCTACCGCTTGAGACCGGGTTTCACAATTTAGCCATCGTAGCCTCAAAACAACGGTATCCCGCACAGGCCAGAAAAACTGCGCTAGGACTATGGGGCGCAGGACAAATGATGTTTCTGAAGAGTATTATTGCCACAGGTCCCGACCATAATGTCAAGGATTTGAATGCATTATTGGACGCCTTGGATCAAAACGTTTCAATTCCAGAAGATTTGGTGGTCTTGGATGGCATGGTTGCCGACCAACTGGCGCATGCAGCACCTGTTGAGGGTATTCACTCAAAATTATTGATCGATGCCTCAACCGAACGGCAACAAGAAGGGGCGAAAGTCAAACTAGAGGCAGTCGAAGGTATCTCGCAATATCGGTGGCTACGTCCATCGATGTTGGTCATCACAACGAATATTGAGGGAGGGCCTTCAGAACTCGTAAACACCGATGAGGTGAATGAATCTGCAGCAGCTGCACAGCGTTCGAAAATTTCTCAATTGATGAATTCAATTTGGCAATTGGATAATTCGAAAAATCTTCGGTGGCTATTTATCACCGATGATAGTGTGAATCTCGAAGCTGATGATGCGATGCGTACACTGCTTTGGCAATTATTTTGCAGATTCGAAGTAAAACGTGATTTACACTTCTCAGATGACGGGGGGCGAATCTGTTGGGATGCGACAGCACCCATCCCCAGCATAGAAGGGCCCGTACCAGTTCGGAGGTGGCCTGCTGTTTGTTTGCACGATCCCGACATTGAGAAAAAGGTCGACTTGTGGTATGAACAGGAGGTGCGCACGTGGGCCTGAGGCAAATTTTGGAATTTGTCAAAATAGAGCATACACTATTTTCTCTCCCTTTTGTTTTCATAGGTGCGGAGCTGGCAGGTGACTATACCTTAGTTCAAATCACTTGGATTTTTGTTGCTGCAGTTGGAGCCAGAGGATTGGCGATGGCGCTCAATCGAATCATTGACCGCGAGATTGATGCCGAGAACCCAAGGACATCTGGACGTCACTTGGCCTCGGGCAACATGCAATTGAGTACGGCTTGGTCACTGACTGGATTGTTTCTGCTAATGCTGTTGGTCGGAGCTTGGCAATTGAATGAAGTTGCGTTGGCCATGAGTTGGCTTCCTGTACTTGCATTTGTTGTCTACCCATACATGAAGCGGGTTACTTGGACCTGTCACTTGTGGTTGGGGTTGTGTTTGGGGCTGGCTCCGGCAGGAGCATGGCTCGGAGTCCAGGGGAGTGTGTTGGGTTGGACTGCCATCACTGGTTTCAATTGGTATCCCACTGTATTCTGGATTTGCCTGGGAGTTATGTTTTGGATCGCTGCTTTTGATCTGAACTATGCGCTGATGGATCTGCAAAATGATCGTGAAAATGGAATCAATTCATTTCCAGCCCGATTTGGTGAACAACACACATTACGGACCAGTATTCAATTGACGTTAGTTTGGTTTGCTTGTTTTGCTATCGCAAATCCGATTGACGAGATTTCGTTCTTGGCTGCAGCAGCTCTCATGTGTACGACAAATATCGTTGTGATTCTATCGCAAAAACGCTTGGCTGATTTCCAGAAGACATTTTTCTACACCAGCGTTGCCACTGGATGGGTGTTGCTTGGAGGATTGATGATTGCATGAACAGTGTGGATCCTTTTGATTTATCCAAGGCCCTAGATGGTGCTGCAAAGGCTCACCTCGATCCCACAGTATCACGATTCATTCTGGAAGCGGAATATGAACCAGCGGGAGACCAAAAAAGTGCAATTGAAAAAACGATTTCTCAATTGAATAATTCACAATCGAGATGTGTCATGTTGGGCGTGACTGGTTCAGGTAAAACATTCGCAATGGCCAATGTCATCGAATCACTGAATATTCCCACTCTAATCCTATCTCACAACAAAACTTTATCGAGACAACTGTGGCAAGAAATGTCGTCACTTTTCCCCAATAATGCAGTGGAATACTTCGTATCGCATTACGACTACTATCAGCCTGAAGCGTATCTCCCAAAGAGAGACCTTTACATCGAAAAGGAACTGTCGATGAATGAAAGAATTGAACAGGAAAGATTCTCGACGGTGGCTTCCCTTGTATCAAGGCCTGATGTTTTAGTTGTGGCAACTGTTTCAGCGATTTATGGTCTAAATCCTCCAGAGACATTTTTGCAACAGCATGCTAGGATCCATGTTGGTCAGCAAGTGGAGCCACATGATGTCGTCAAGGAATTGGTTGCACTACAATATCGTCGAGTGAGTGGAGAAATTTCGCGAGGTGAATTGCGGTTAAGAGGAGAAATCCTTGATTTGTGGATGCCCAGTAGAGACGATCCGTTGCGTATCCAATTCGATTTAGATGGGATTACTCGGATACAAGTCTGTGAATCTGTCTCATGGGAATCGATTGACGAAGTTGAGGAAGTTTGGGTCCATCCCAAGGAATTTTTCATGACCAGTCCCGAGAGATTTGAACGAGCGATGGAGGATATTGAATTTGAATTGCAAGAAAGGTTAGACTTTTTTGAAAAGGCTGGGATGGATCTTGAGGCACATCGTTTGGAAACCAAAACGCGATATGACCTCGATATGTTGCGAGAAATTGGTCATTGTAGAAGTATTGAAAACTACTCTATGCATTTTGATGGACGTACCTTTGGAGAAAGGCCGTATTGTTTGTTGGACTTTTTTGCAGCATGCGCACAAACATTCCATGGGACCAAGAAAAAATTCCTTGTGATTATGGACGAAAGTCATGTCACACTGCCTCAATTGGGTGGCATGTATAACGGGGACAAAGCTCGAAAGGACAATCTCATTGACCATGGGTTCCGATTGCCTTCAGCAGCAGACAATCGGCCATTGAAAGGACATGAATTCCAGTCCATGGTACCTCAAATGTTGTACGTGAGTGCCACACCAGGAGAACGAGAATTGAAACAACTTTGTGAGTGTACAGGACAACAAATGCCAGAACAAGACCCAAGGGAGAAACGGAAACCGTTACTGAAAGATGCATTGGGGGAAATTCAGGGCATCTCGCGAATGGAAATTCGACCTACGGGCTTATTGGATCCACAAATTGAGGTCCGCCCTACAGAGGGTCAAGTCCAGAATCTATTGGACGAAATCAATGATTGTGTCCAGCGGAATGAGCGAGTACTTGTAACCGTGATGACGATTAAATTCGCGGAAGAAGTTGCGGACTACTTGCAACGAATGGAGATTAAAGCACATTACTTACACTCGGAAATAGACACGCTTGAACGAAGTGAAATCATCAAGGCACTTCGGATTGGCCATATCGATGTGATTGTTGGAATCAATCTCTTGAGGGAAGGACTGGATATTCCTGAGGTTAGCCTGGTGGCAATATTTGATGCAGATAAAGAAGGTTTTCTACGGAATGAACGGAGCCTGCTACAGACCATCGGGCGTGCATCTAGAAATGAAAATGGAAAGGTGATTCTCTATGCTGATTCGATGGGAAGAGCGATGGAATCGGCGATTTCACAGACAATTGAACGACGTCAGAGACAGATTGCACACAATGAAAAGAACGGAATTATTCCAAAAACCATCGTCAAACCCTTGCCTGTGATGGGTATAGAAGCCGATCAACTGTTGGCTGGAACTGCCGGTAAGGGAATCACCGGAGGGAAAAGATTCGTTGGTGGGTCCTCAAGTCAGGCTGCCAAAAGTCGAGCGCATGAACTGATCACCAAATTTGATCTCGGTGCAGGCCTGTGGGGAGACAATGTTCTCTCCAACTTATCACAGCCCAACTCTGATGAGATTGGCATGGAATCAACTTCTGATGATGTCACTATAGAGCGACTGAAAAAAGAAATGATTCAAGCAGCGGAGCGATTGGAATTTGAGAAAGCTGCCCAATTGAGAGATAGAATTTTGCAATTGGAAAACTCAAAAACCAATTGAAAATTCAAAACCACTGTTTGAAGTTAAGGTGTCGGCTCGCACGCTCGTTCCCATGGCACTACAGCGCGATGATTTTGATGCACCTGTTGTTGATTATTCATTTAACGAAGTAAATGATGTCTCTTCTCTGATTGATCAAATGGCCAAAGCCGGAGGGTTTTCCGCGACGAAACTTGCACACGCTAGGGATGTTCTTTCTGAAGCCATAAAGAAATCCAATCAAGATGGTGTATTGAATTGGTTGTCGTTCCCCGCTTGCCTATGTGCTACTGGAACCCGAGGGTTCTTTGTAGAGGCAATTAAACGGAAGGCCTACAATGTCATCATCACCACCTGTGGCACACTCGACCATGATATTGCTAGGACTTACCAAGCATACTACCATGGTGCATTTGAGTTGGATGATGTGGAATTGGGAGAGCAAGGGCTGAATCGACTTGGTAATGTCATCGTACCAAATGAGTGCTACGGAGATATTCTGGAACAATCTGTACTACCTTGGTTAGAAGAAATAGAGAATGAGCGTAAGGAGATGAATCCCGAAAATCCATGGCGAGGATTTGGGAGTGTGGAGCTCTGTTGGGCCTTTGGTGATCGAATTGCTGATGAGAGTAGCTTATTGCATTGGGCCGCAAAGCATCGAATTCCAATCATTATCCCTGGCCTATCTGATGGTTCTATTGGCGCCCAATTATTCATGCATCGTCAACGAAGTCCCGACTTCATGATTGATTTCCTCGCTGATGAACAAATCCTCTCTGACCTGACATGGACTTGTGAAGAAAGTCATGCCCTTATGGTAGGTGGAGGAATCTCTAAACACCATGTAATCTGGTGGAATCAGTATCGTGGTGGATTGGATTCAGCCGTTGGAATTACAACGGCATCAGAGCATGATGGTAGCCTCTCGGGTGCACGATTGCGCGAAGCGATTTCGTGGGGGAAAATCCGGCCAGAAGCACCGCAAGTCACCGTTGAGGGCGATGCCAGTGTTTTGCTGCCACTCCTAGGATCAGATTTGTTCAAATGAATGAGCGATGCATTCCATCAACCCAACTCGCATTGCAGTCATGGGGCGCCAACCGTCAGTACCACATTCAACTAACGCATTGTGGAGAGGAGCCAAATCAGGCCGTCTACGTGCCCCACTGTATTGTACAGCTGCTGGAGATGGTATCTCACTGAGAGAATCAATCGTATGAGTATGATTCATGGAATTTTCAAACCTCAACCACAAACGACGGATTTCATCAACAACCATTTGTTGAGTCCAAGCCCTCCTCCCACACAATTGAAAGCGACCCCTGATTCCATTACTGGATAGGATCCTATGCGCACTTTCAGCGTCGCGAATGTGCACCCAGTGATATATTCTAGAATCGACTTTTGGCTCGACTCCGGCCAATATGTCACTGACCCATTGATTGATTGTACCTTCACCATTCGGCGAGTATACATCGATGAAATCAATGGATAATTCCTCTGGCACACCATCACTTCACGAATTGTCATTGGCATGTAAAATCAAGGCGCGCTCCACGATTTCAATAATCAAATCTATTTCTTCAGATGTGATGCCAAAGTGAGGTGTGAATCGTAAGGCATTCTTTCCTCCATGAATGATACCCAACCCCATGGTTCGGCAGAGTTCTTCGACTTGGCCAAATCCAACCACTTGGTGAGTTTCTGGATTTAACTCTGCACTGCATAGTAGCCCTGTTCCTTGAACTTTCAGAACGGTTTCAGGCATCTTTTGAGCCAACAGTGTCAACTTCTCAACCAATTCATAGCCTCGTTCTCGGATATTGGTTCGTAACTCAGGAGTGATCTGGTCCAAAACCGCAACGGCAGCTTCCAAGGCCCGTGGATTAGTCGTCATAGTGTTTCCGTAAATTCCAACCACATAGAATTCTGCAGCCCTTGGAGACAGGCCCAGGACAGACAATGGATATTGTCCTGCATTGAGAGCTTTCGACCAAGTCTCCAAATCGGGTACTTCACAGTTCTCAAATCCCTGATAATCAATGATAGAAAGACAACCTTGACCGCGAATCCCTGCTTGAATTGAATCGACCAAAAGCATACTCCCATGATCGAGTGTCAATCGCCGAGCCTCATCATAAAACTCACGAGTTACACACTGTCCGGGATTCCCTTCGCCTTGAACCGGTTCAATAGCCATCATTTCAATGAAGAAGCCTTCATCATCTGCACGTTTGAACATTGCACGTAATGCATCGATATCATTGGCAGGGACCAACAATAGATTGTCTCGATCCCTGAATGTCGCCAGATTTTTGTCATAGCCTGCTTTGCAAGAGTGCGAAATTTGTGCTGGACGATCTGTTCGCCCATGGAATCCCTGCTCAATCGCCAACAGCTTGATCGGCTTACCTTCATGCGCCCCACCTGGTCCTGTTTGTAAATTGGCATTCACATCTGCGATTCTCAAACTGACGGTTACCGATTCAGAACCACTATTCATACAGATATATTTAGAAAATGGACAATTCCCACGAGTGTGGCCTAACTCTTTCTTGAGACGATCTGCCAATCTGGATTGACTGAATGATGGTGTCATGACATTGGCCATCACCCAATTTTTTGACATTGAATCGATGACCTCTCGAGGGCCGTGCCCCCCGCCGAGCATCCCATAGCCTCCATTATCGTGAATCACAGCACCTCGCGAAGTAATCACCCAAGGGCCCCTGGCCGCAATAGCAACATAGGGGTTAATCGTCGCTGCAGAGTAAAAGTTGATGTAATCTGATTGCAGCGAGGATATCAGATCCGATTCATCTTGTGAAATCAAATCAATTCCAAATTCTTTGACTAGAGAATCGAATACACTCGAGGCTTCCTCAATCGCCTCAACTAATTTTGAATCATGTTCGCAGAACCTCTCGATTGTCTCATCGGATAGCCCAACTGTCTGGGCCTTCGACTCCCCTGCGAGTTGGCGCAGGCGCATCAAACTCTCAAGCATGATTAGTCGACTTAGCGGACCCACATGAATATTCTCTGTACATGAGTTGCAAAACTGATAAAATCACACTGGCTATAAAAATTAGTGACGAATTGAAAATTTGATTTTTGTTGCGGCAAAAAATGAATTTGGGAATTGGCCGATAATATGAAAAAAATATCCAAACTCAATTGAAATTTATCAAGTATATAATGGGCTGATTATCGAATATTCAATTGAAAAATCATAGATTATCGGCCTT
>CETW01101225.1_pt1 | contig 10358 bp, 19 predicted proteins | sample 361381 | NCBI WGS metagenome assembly CETW01 (sample SAMEA2620570, study PRJEB7988) | marine metagenome | isolation source: saline water (ENVO:00002010), including
AGGGGAATATTCCTAGTTATTTGGTAATCCCAATGTTCGTACATATCCTGTTTTTTATTAGCCTTCTTGAGCTTGTAGCCCTTACTTTTGCAAATCTGAACAAATTTATTTGCAGCTTCATCTCCCATTTTTTGTGAATCACTCATGAAGTCAAAAAAATGATGGATGTTTTTTTAAAATAGTTCAAGGAAAAAAGAATATAACTCTACTTATTTTGGCGGTTCTTTAGCACGTAATTGCATACGGATTGAAGCGTTTAAATTATTACTTGAGCTTACCTGTTGTTTATTTTGTTGGCGAAATACCCATGGCGCGGTTGGGTTGTTTGCTGCCCATAATCCAATTTTAGCCAAACGAGCTTGTGTTTCCGCTGTGGAATACTGTTGTTCGTTACTGTAATCTTTGTAATGCCACGCATATCCTTTTGCTGCCATTTCAAGATTTATATTGATTTTCCTTTTGAGCAAGCTAGGTATTTTCATCCACTGGCCGTATTTATTAATTGTCCATCCCCCTCCTTTTCCCAGATAAACAACACCAAGATTACGATTATACTGGTCTTGCCCTGACACCTTAACTGTCACATTTTTATTTAAAACTAAAGCTCGCAACGCATCTCTGGATTCCGTGCCATAATCTTGCTTAGGGTTTACCTCTGGTGCGTCAATATGTTCAAATCTTATGTTATGTTTTTTTCCGTCATCGGTTTGTAGAGTTAAAGTATCTCCATCATAAACTTCAACCACCTGTCCACTTAGAGTGGTAGTTGCAGCATATAAAGATGCTTGAAAAGCAATTAATATGATAAGTAGGTAGTTCAAATCTTATGGCTAAGAATATAAATAATTCCAACTATATACTCAGGCAGAACATAAAGGTAAGAATGTGATAGGCCATTGTTAAAATTCGGGATAACCTCCCAGAGTTTGCTCGTACAAACTCACCACTATTATTTACACTTTAAATACTTATCAATCCAAAATATTTTCTTTATCGTAGTCCCATTCAAAAAAATCACAACAATCAAAAATATTAAAGGGCTTATTTTTATTTATTAGAACTGGTTTTATTGACTCGCCTAAGTTCATTTCTCGTTTTTGAATATCAATACTAACTAATGATAATTTATATTTTATAAGAATAAAACCCTCTGCTTTACTTAGAGTGCCCCTCCATTCATTTTCTGACATTCGATAAAGAAAATCTAATTTGCGCCTTTTAAGGATAGAATATCCCTCCCTAGAGATTATCCTGAATCTACCCATTATTCTCTGTTAATTTTGCGGTCTAAAAGATATTTTAACTTTCTAATTGCTTGAGTTTCCACCTGTCTTATCCTCTCTCTTGTTACTCCAAATTTTTCTCCTATTACTTCAAGTGTTTCGGGCTTTTCGCAGTCTAAAGCAAAACGTTTTTCAATAATGTATTTTTCCCTATTATCTAGTTTATCAAGACAATCATATAAAATATTATTATCGTTATTCGTCATTGCTAACTGATCGGGAGAACCCATCTTTTTGTCGGGCAAAGAATCTCCCACTTCTTTAATTTCGTTATCATTACTTTTATCTAAAATAGGAGAGTTTAAAGAAGCTACATTAAGAGAGGACTCGTTCAATAATATTATTCTATCTTCTGATATTTTTAAGGCTTTAGATATTTGTTTATTAGAAGGTTTACGCCTATTCTTATTTTCAAACTCTTGAATATATTTAATTATATTAATTTTTTGTTGAACTGCTCCTTGAGGTAGCCTAATTGTTCTACCATTATTTGCTAATGATCTCATTATAGACTGTCGAATCCAATATCCTGCGTAATGAGATAATTTTGCTCCTTGGTCTAATTTAAACCTATCAACAGCCTTTATTAGTCCAGAGTTACCTTCATTTATTAAATCGAGTAAATCCAATCCTGACCCCATGAATTCTTTAGCTATTTTAATTACTAGCCTTAAATTAGAATTTATTAGCCTTTCTCTTGCTTTAACTCCTTTTACCCGCTGGCGATGGCCACAATTAGATTTATTATGACTCCAACGGTGCATTACCTTAAACAATTCTATCTCTTCTTTTTTAGTCAGGAGTTCATATTCAGCGGCTTGGCAGTAATATATTTTAATGAGATTACAATTTTCTTCTGAATGACGATTGGTAGATTGATTCATAGTATTGCTAGATTTAAAAGAACTTGAAAATATTTATACTAAAAATTTGTTTTTTAGTCAAATATAATCATTTTTTAAAAATATCATCTAGTCCCGATAAGAAATCGGAATCATCTTCGTTATCACTTTCAACAGTGTAATAACGACAAAAATACTCATAATTATCATCTATGATAGTTAAAGGTATTTCATCAAAGGGATAATCTTTTTGAATTGAAGCCAATAAGCAATTATGACAATATATTTTATGACTTTTTTCTTTTGGCCCCTTATATTTAAAATAAATAAGTTTTTCGTTCTCGAAAAGTATGGCATAATCCTTAATAGAATAAGACATATCACACGCGCAACAATCTATTTTACGCTTGCGATGTTTAGGATTTATTACAAAAATCTCTACCACTATTTAACTATATCACCCTAAATGATATAAAAGCAAATAATTCCCAATACATACTTTATATGATAACATTCGTTAATATTTTTTATTCATATGTCCCAATTATTTGAACTGGACTTATTATTAAAATTAAATAATTTAAGTAATATACTATTTGCCTTATTTGGCTTTATCGTGTTCACAATTTGAGGTTCAAAAACAAAACCAGCTTGATTAGCGTCATGTTTTTCTTTTAAATAAAAGACAGTATATTCACTACCGTCACACATTTTCAGTCGTGATTTTTTCATAATAAAAAGTAAATAGCGAGCGGGTCACGGCGTAGCTACCGCGTTATGGAGATAAAACGTCTTCGTAAGAAGAAAGCATCGCTACCGCTCGCTAAAGTTAAATTAATGGGTAAGAGGATTCTCATATACCTCTATCTTTTCGGGGTCGTAGCTTGAGTTTTCAAGTCAAAACCCTACTTTGAGCCAACCCTCATCGACCCCCAGACTTGGTGAGTCCTGCCAATGAGCATTGCACGTTAACTGCCACAACAGCAGCTTAATTCCGTCATACCCTTTGCCCCTCCGTCGAGCAGCAAAATTATTTTAAAGAACAAAAATTTTATTTCCTTCTAGGAAAAGTTTTAAATGATATTGCTTGGGGAGTACCTTTTTAGTTCTTACGTCAAAGAATCTAAAACCATTTTCCTTGCAATTATCTAGATACACTTGTTGTTTCCACTTTGGTCTTGGAGATTTCTTTTGCTCCAAGCTATTAACCTCATTTAAATCAACCGCACCTTTAAGCCACCCAGCATTTTCAACCCTCTCGAAAGTCATGCTAAAAGCGTGACTCTTTTTTAGTCTTTGCCTTTTATTTCTAGCGTACCCCTCCTTAAAGCCCTTTATTTGTATGGACTTTTTCTTGGGGATATATTTCGCTATTACGTTCATTAACAATAATCTTCTTCAGTAAAAATTACAATAGGTTTACGAGCAATGGGGTCATCAATATACAATAAGTGCTGAGTGGGTTCTGCCTTCTTATTTGGCATTAAACAGCCCGTAAATACGGCGACTATTAAAATTGTTAAAACTACTTTCATCGTGTCTATGTTTTTTATTATAGACACTTTTTTAAAGAAGTCAACGTTATTTTTTAAAAATACTAGGATTTATTTTATACTTTCGAGAATGTAAATATTTTTCGCCCTCTTTTAAGTGCATAAATACTATTCCAAAATCAGTAATAATATATTTCATAGGTTGATCAAAACAAACCGTACATATATCTAATAATTGATGAAGTGTTACGTTTTTTAAAGAAATATGGACTTTATTTATTCTAGGTAAAGGCGGCTCAACATTTGGAGGTGGTAAAGGCATTAAAGGCTGGGTAATAGGTAATCCTGTAAGTGGGTCAAAACCTGCCCCAATATTATTTGTAAGAGATGGTGCTGGCGATTGGGTAAGGGGCTTTTTTAAATACAAAAAATTTATTTTATTACCTGACCGAGCATGAAGAATATTCATTAATTCTTCTATAGTAAAATCATCTAACTCTATTTCTTTAATTATTACATTATTTAAATTTTTGATTACAGATTGCCTAGTAGAAGGAGCAGAGTTTAAAGAAAAAACTAAAAATAATAATATTAAATATTTCATCCTTTATTTAATTTACGTGGTGGAGGTGGTGGAGAATTCCAAGGTTCAGGTTCAGGCTCAAATTCTTCAGGTAACCACAAAGGATTCTCATTAAATTCATCTGGGAGTAAAAACGGATCATCAAGAGCATCGCCCAAATTAGAATTATCCCATTGCCAAAAATAAAATAATAATATTAAAATTTTCATACTTTAAATTATTTTAAAATGATCTGATTCATATTCCCACATTATTTTACTCAAATCCTCCAACGATTCAGTTTTAGTGTCATTTTCACACATTTGTTTGTAAGTCGCTACATCGCTAGACCAATTCTCGCCGTCCCAAAATTCAAAATTAGGTAAATCAGATTTGTATATACATTCCTCTTCGTAACCTTCTTGCATATAAATATAATCAATTTTATTTTCTTTTGCATACTCAAATTCTTTTATTACGGAATATTTACCTAGATTTAAATTATTTTTATGATAATCCCAACAAAACTGCAAACTTGTCATAGAATTAGAATGTTTATATCGTCTAGCTATCAAAAACCCTCTAAGCACACCTTCATCTCGGTATTCAAAAACTATTTTCTTTTCTTTAAAAAGCTCTTTAGTAAAATGAGTTGCGTGTGAAATATCAAAGTTTCTATATTCAGAGTAGCGTAAGAACACTTGCCACATTTCTTCTAAGTCGCAATCATTAAAATTCTTTATTTGAGTGGTAATACATCTATTACATCTGTTCGCATATTTTCTCCACGCTTTATTATATTTGGGTTCTCTGCAAGCGTCGAGTCTTGTTTGTCTCCCTTGAATCCAAGTCTCAGGCTCTCTAACGTATTCGTCAATAGCCCAGCCAGTTTTGAGAGCTAAATCTTCTTCATGAGGTTCGATGTATGCGTAAGCGTTGTAGTACGCTAAATCATACTTGGTCATTTTTCCTAAGATGTGATGAAAAAATATCTTCATTCCTTTTTCTCATCGTCATCATTGTAGTAATACATATCCGAATCGTGATGATAACCCGTCTCCCCTTCTTCAGCATAAAAATATTTGGTGGATACTTTAAACTTAGGGGTTTCAGGATTTTCAGGAGTAAGAGATGGAAACTTCCACAAGATTCTATTATTTGGATAAGCAGCAAATTGACCGTTATCTAATTTTATAATATTGAAAGATTTATGTTCATCAGGGGTTTCCGAAAATGTACAGTTCAAATATTCTGCACTAGACATACAGTTATCTATTGTGAATAAATACATACCATCCATGAATTCACCATCGGGCATCCAAATTTTACACTCCACACCCCTTAAAAACCTTTTTTCTATTACGGAAATATCGTAAGATAAGCAATCCCAATATTGAAGATAGCTCAGGGGTAGTAACTTATCTGAATCAACATTTGTTTTCCACACGAAAGCAGAAATAGGAAGCTTGTCATACAAAGCACCGTATTTATTTACATAAGACTCAAAGTATAAAGCTCTGTTTTGAATGCTCTTTGCGGTGACCCAGTAACATTCCTCGTATTCCCCAACTGAATCTTGTAAATTTCTAAGGTATTCTTTGCGGATAAAACATTTATTCATCGGCACATTTGCCACTAGATAGCTCATTATTTACCTTTTATTTAGTTTGATTTTTAATCTGTTTTTTTAATTTAATTATTTCACGCCTTAAAGTTTTTTCTAAAGCGTATCCATTTTGACAGTATTTTCGTAATTTTTCCATAGCAGGAATATAATCATCTTTAAAGCTTATCATTCCCGCATTTTCTAAAGACTTTAAAAAAACTTGACCGTCATTAAAAGTTCCACGAAACACTTCTGTGTCTTTTTCTTTAATAATCCACTGAGATGGACTCGCGCTGTGATCCCAATATCTTTTCATTTTTTCTTTTAAAAGTTTTATTTCTTCAGATTTCTACTTTTTGCAACTCATATTGAATTTTTACTTTTGAGTGTTTCGATTTCTTTTTGCTTTTCTTTTAGTAGTTCACCCGCTGTTTTTAGTAACTTAAATGAATCATTTAAAGAATTTCTCTGGTTAATTATTTCAACTTTTAACACTTGAATTATTTGATGTTGATTTTTTATAGTTTGTGATGCATTATTTAAAGCAGGTTGAGTTTTATTATTTTCCCAAATCACCCCAAGTATTACGCCTGTAAGTAAATACATTAAAAATGAAAGCAATTTACTAACTTTTAATAAAAATTCAACTACCTTCATGGTAAGCCTGTGATTCGTCGTAATCCGAGTAATGATTCCTTGGTTGATTTGAATCAGAAAATCTAGGAGGCATAGCTTTACCATATAGTTCTCTTTGCTTTTTAATGGTAAGATATTCGTAAGTCTCAGTTCGGGGTTGAACACAAGCGTCCCTCTCAGCTTGCCTTTCCTGACATTTAATATAATCTTCTTGCGCTTTGATATACTTTAAATAAAGTTCAAATACTTTATTTACATGGGTCTTATTTGGCGCAACCCAACACGTTAATTTAAATAATATTTTAAATAAAAATATTCTCATTATTTCTTTTTCCAAATCCACACAGGTTCAGCAAATTTCCCCTCTTTACCTTTTAAACTCTTACTATTGGGTCTTTTCATCATTTGATAGCCCCAACAACCAATATACTTAGAATTTATTAAAGTATCAATAAAATCATTCATAGGGTCACAGATTTTATTTATAGTGTGATGGCAATAAACGTCGCTAATGTTTATAACTAAATGGCCATCTTTTTCTAGGTGATTCCATGCTTTTTCTATAGATTTAAATAAAAATCCCTTTAGCCAAGCATCTAATTTTTTATAACGTTTCCATGATTGATTACTTTCGGTAGTATATCTTTCTAAATCGAAATAAGGGGGAGAAGTAAACACCAAATCAAACATTTTGTCTCCGTAGTCTACATCTTCAGCACACTCGTTAAAAATAGTAACATCGCGATCAGTGTAAAAATAATCTAACATATCGCAGTATTTAGCTACTGCATCTTTATTTGGGTCTACGCCCGTGTAAGATACTGCGTCACTAGCTAGAAACCCACACATTCTATCTCCCCATCCTGCACTAAAATCTAAAATATTTTTAGCTTCAAATAAATCATAAATAGCTTTAGCCGCAGAAGGTCGGAATTGACTCGCGATATATTTCCTCATGGAAATGGCTGTCCTGAGAGTTTTAGATGTAATTTCCTCAAACTTTAAACTCCACAGGGCATTTAGTAATGTGAGTCTAAACTTTTCTTCCGACCAACTTCGATAGGCACTAGGAGCAGTAATGCTGTTGCATTTCCATCTATTTTCTTGTTGATAAAAATCAGAAGTTTTATTTCCTACGTTACAGCACTTAATTAAATTATTTGTTAAAAAATATTTGTCGTCGTAATCATAACGAGTGAACCATTCTTCTTCAACTAAAAGAGATGAAGCATCTAAATCCTCAAGCTTTTTGAAATCCTCTACGGCATCGGAGAGAGTTAAAGTTCTCATCGGCATCGGAAGATCGTTGCTCCCGATAGCGTCTGAAATCATTTGTTTTATTTCGTCTTGGCTATATTTGACGTTAAGCCGCTTCCATTTAGCGGGAGAAATATTTATTTCATTATTCGTGACCAAATTCATCACTCTTTCCACACTACCTCAATTAAGTCATCACCAAAAAATTGTTTAGTATAATCAACAGGAGTTTGGAAGTCAAAAGCTCTACAGGTATAAATGTCCACAGAAAAAAAACAGGGCTTTCTGTCATCCCAAGCGTAAATGTGCATACCACTTTCCTTCCAATGAACATAAGCGCACCAACCATAATCGGGATCATAGTTACAAAAAGGAGCGGTTGCCTCAGTCATTTTTAGAACTTTAGTCATTTCACGACAGTACCTATCCATATCCTCTGGTTTGAAAGGGTTATGAAGAGTGCCTTCAATGACAATTCTTTGTCTACATATGTCGGGAGCTAAGTCTTTCATCGTTCGTCGGGAGATTTCCATAAAACTTCAAGTTTTGCCAGTTGAGCTTTTGCCGCCTCTGGGTGTTGGCAAATAATCCATGCGGCAGTCCAACGTTTTTCAAACTCTTTTATTTTTTCCTCAGTGGGAAAAACGTCTGGGTTGCGTTTGTCAAACTGCTTCCTATCATCCACAACTGGCTCAAAGTCAGCGTGAACAATATGCTGCGCTCTTGAGGGTGAGCATCTAATGCACCTACGACGAGCGAAAAGTCCAGCGTAAGGTTCGTCCCACGCGATGCAGTGCATGGTTATAGAGCAGTTTTCGGTAGTGACTTCGCAGTCACACTTATCACAATATTCTTTACTCATTCCTTCCAATCTTCTTCTGGCTGCTCTAAATCTTTATCTTTTGTGTAATCTACAAATAACTCTTTTCCTGATTCAATATTTTTAGATGCTACTAATATTTTTAAATCCTGTCGAGTATTAATTTCACAATTTTCTTTTTCTTTAGAATGGTTGTACATGCAGTTCGGTTTTATGTTTACCCACATTTTATGCTCGTAATCCCAAATATGAGTAACGTGAATATCTTGCTTGTTTTTAATATCTTCAGTGGCTATTAAGCCTTTTCCATGACAAAGACTTTTAGAAAAAGAAATCATTATTTATTTTTTTAATTTAATTTTAAAATTTGTTTTAAATTTTTCCAAGACTCCTCAATAGGCACATCGGTACGGAGAACATACTCTGGATCACCTATTTCAAAATCCTCTACATGATAGTCTTTTCTTAAATCTCTATTAGAGTGTAAAAAAATCTCCGTCACTTTATCTTGGTTATTATTTTTAAGTTCTTGTCTCAAATGTTTATAAGGATTAACAAGACACATTACAACATTAGTGCCTTTTTTAACTGGCCGACCCTCGATAGAATTACCCTGTTCGCTTTTGCAGTAAATAGCTGACCAATCATCTCTTTCGGCTTTTTTATTTAAATAAGTAGCAACGGCATTTGCATTTTTAATATTTTCTTCCCGTCCTTTCCGCCCGTAATTTTTATTCGTAAACATTTCTCTGAACTCATCTCCGTCAATAATAAATGGGGTATCGAGTTCTTTGGCTAATAATTTACCCAAAGTGGTTTTGCCTGAAGCTGGTTGTCCGTATAGTATGTAAATCATTTTCTCTTAATTAAAAAATTTTCTATCATTAAGTAATTTAAATCTGAATTTAAAAAAGTATTCAATGCGTCTTTAGGAGAATCTACAAGTGGTTCACCATTTAAATTAAAGCTAGTATTTAAAAAAACTGGCACTCCCGATTTTTTTTGAAAATTCAAGAGAGCTTTATGAATTATGGGGTTTTGACTACAATTTACAGACTGAGGACGACACGATCCATCAACATGAACAACTGCTGGAATTTTATTTTTCCACGTTTCTTTTACTTGTGCAGCTATGAGCATAAAAGGAGAAAAATGTTTTATATCAACGATTTCGTGCAAACATTCTTCTATTATTGTAGGAGCAAGTGGCCTCCAAAATTCACGACCTTTTATTTTGTTTACTCTATTTAAATTATCTTTATAAGTAGGATTAGCTAAAATGCTTCGATGACACAAAGCTCGCGGCCCCACTTCAGATTTACCCGCCATGTATCCTATCACTTTATTTTCTAATATTAGATCAGACAACTTTTTAGAAGGATTATCGACTTGTTCAAAATGTATATCAGCACAATGAATTAAAGACTCTCGAATTTCCTCTTCACTAAAAGAAGAACCCCAATAAGCTGTCGAAAAGTTTGCTTTAGGAAATATTCCGTTATGTTTTTGATAAGTTAGAATAGCAGCGCCTAATGCTACCCCAGCATCATGAGATGCGGGTTGAACGAATAAATTATCTACGAAATTTTGTTGCAAAAGTTTTCCATTTGAAGAGCAATTTAAAAATGATCCTCCTGCTACCGCAAAATTTTTACTTCCAGTTTTTTCATACAAGTGACGAGCATTTTTGATTATTAACTGCTCAAAATAATGTTGACATGTTGCAGCTAAATCAACGTAGGGACGAGTTAAGATGTTGTTGTTATTTGGATAAGGTAAGCTAGACCTGTGTCGCCATTTGTTATACTTTATCGCATTTAATTTAAATTCATTAAAAACTCCTGATTTTTTCGCGTAAA
>CETW01066355.1_pt1 | contig 10351 bp, 5 predicted proteins | sample 361381 | NCBI WGS metagenome assembly CETW01 (sample SAMEA2620570, study PRJEB7988) | marine metagenome | isolation source: saline water (ENVO:00002010), including
GAATTTAGCTCTCAACAAAATTTAATTTCTGAGAGATTTCCTGACCAAGTAGTAGATGAAGAGTTTCTCGCAGAACTCTCTACTAATACACTAATCAGTAAATTTTCTGTCCTTGATTATTTAGATAATAGGGGATTAGAACTACCAGATGAATATATTTTTCAACAATTATCTGATTCTGATAGATTCATAGAAAATGGAAATTTTAGTCGCTCTAATTTTGATGCGTTTGCAAGAAGTAATGGATTTATACCGAGCGATTACCTTGAGAGAATAAGAGAAGATCTAAAAACTAATATTTGGAGACTGTCTTTACTAAATTCATCATTTATCACAGATCTTGAAGTAGAAAGCTCAATAGATTTGGCCGAACAGGAGCGTGATATCTCTTTTGTTAAATTCCCAATAAAAGATTTTAAAAACTCTCTTGAATATTCAGATGATGATCTAAGAAACTATTACTCTACAAATTTAGATTCTTATATTTATCCTCAGATGGTAAAAGTCACTTATATGCAAATTGACCGAGAAAGTCTTATTAATCCAAATAATATCTCAGAAGAAGCAATTCAAATTGATTACGATGACTATTTATCTGATTTCGATGACACCGTTAGAAAATCTGTATCTCACATAATGCTCAATTTAGATCAAGATAGATCACTTGAAGAAGCTCTTCTCACTTTGACAGAAGTAAAGCAGAAAATTGATTCTGGAATTGCTTTTGAGGATCTGGTCACACAAATTTCAGAGGATGAAGGTACAAAAGAAATTGGAGGTAGTCTTGGAGTTACCGATGGAACTCTATTACCACCTGAATTTGAAACAGTTTTGGAAAAAATGTCTGTAGGCGAGGTAAGCGAACCAATAAGCCTCCTAAATAGCGTGCATTTAATTAAACTTGTAGATCTAAATCAATTATCTCCTTCTTCTCTCGAAGAAAGATCTCAGCTTATTATCGAAAAACTTGCAGCTGAAAAAGCTGAGGAAGATTATTTCTCAATACTTGATCAAGTGTCTGAATTAAGTTTTTCAACAAGCGATTTAGAAGAAATAGCAGAAGTTACTCCTTTCTCAACAGTTGAAACTGAATTCTTTTCTGAAAATGATGTTCCTGAAGCTTTAAATAAAGCTAACATTAAAGACTTTGTCTTCAATTCGAGTGAAGAAGATAATTACCCTGAATTGTTTGAACATCAGGGTCTTATTTCAACCCTTGTCAAAGTAGAAGCAATTACCCCAGAGAGCCAATTGACTTTTGATCAATCTAAAGAAAATGTTCAAAAAGATTACATAAATGAAACGTCTGCAAATATTTTAACTTTATTTATTGATGAACGTATTAGAGAGCTCAATGAAGGTAAATCATTTGAGTTGATGGCAGATGAAAATAATCGGGAAATAGAAACTTACAAAAATCTTAAAAGAGACAGCTCTCTTTTTCCCTTGAGTACGATTGACGATATATTTTCTTTGCCAAGATCTGAGATTGGAAGGGTTTTCAGCAATGCTGAGTTATCAAATGGTGATTCTATAGTATATAGACTTGATTCAGTTCAATCCGGCCAAAGTGATTTGACTTCTGAACAATTGAAAAGCTTAACCGAATTCTTAAATCAACAAAAATCTGTTTCAGAAATAACAGAGATACAACTTTCTTTACAAAATAGTATAAGTATAGAGAGATACAATTAGGTCTCAGCTTCTTCGATCGAGCCCATGGCAGTGACATTAAAACCGCCATCTACATAAAGTAGTTCACCGCTTATTCCGCTAGCCATATCAGAACTTAAGAAGGTAGCTGCATCACCTACTTCTTTGGTGGTAATATTTCTGCCTATTGGTGATCTAGTAGCATTATATGAGAGCATTTTTCTAAAGTTTTTAACTCCTGAGGCAGCAAGAGTTTTAATAGGACCTGCAGAAATAGCGTTTACTCTATGACCGTCTTTCCCAAGCGAAACAGCCAAATAACGAACACTGGCTTCTAGACTAGCTTTGGCAAGACCCATAACATTGTAGTTTGGTAGCGTCATCTGGGAGCCTAGATATGATAAAGTAAGAAGAGAGCCGTTCACTCCTTTCATCATAGGTTTTGCTGCTTTGGCAAGGGCAATAAAGCTATAACTACTTACATCATGCGCTATTTTGAAACCTTCTCTAGTAGTTACATCTACAAACTCTCCGTCTAACTCTTCTCTTGGAGCAAATCCAACCGCATGAACTAAAACATCAAGAGAATCCCATTGCTTATTAAGCTCTTTAAAAGCTTTGTCAATATCAGAGTCTTTTGAAACATCACACTCTATATAAGCTTCGACTCCCCATTCTGATCCAAGTTTTTCTACGTTAGTTTTGAGTCTTTCATTTTGGTAAGTTAGAGCTATTTTAGCACCTGCATCGTACATACTTTGAGCAATACCTGCTGCTATTGAATGCTTATTAGCAACTCCAACAATGAGAACCTTCTTATTTTCTAGTATTTTCATGGCAACATTCTATGCTTTTTAATAAAAAACATAAATAATTCACATACTCGCTTTAAGAGTATTTTGTTGCAAAAAAGTTAAATTTTGACTACCCTACGTTTAAGTTGGCCTATTAATAGGTCGTTTTAACCTTATTTGGGGACAAAAATTATGAATAATTTGTTTAAATCCGCAATACCTTTCGCTGTATTAGCCATTCTCTCATTTGGCTCTACTGCCTTTGCAGAAGATGAAGAAGAGAGTGCTGATTCAGTTGAAGAGGTTGTTGTAACAGGTTCCAGGATCTCAAGAACCTCTAATTATGATGCAACTGGTCCAGTAGATGTATTTACTGCTCAGGATGTAATTGATTCTGGTAAAACAAACATAGGTGATTTCTTAATTGAATTACCTTCTGCAAACTTAAGTTCCAATGCTACAAACCAGCGTTCTGTTAATAACGGAAATACTGGTACTACTGAATTCAGTCTACGTGGTGCTGGTTCTGAGAGACTTCTTACTCTAATTAATGGAAGAAGAGTTGCTCCTGCAGGAACAGGTACTGGAAGTGCTGTAGATCTACAGATTTTTCCTTTATCTTTAATTGATTCTGTTGAGGTACTGAAAGATGGTGCTTCTGCTGTATATGGATCTGATGCCGTTTCTGGTGTCTTAAATGTTAAATTAAGATCTTTCGAAGGTTTTGAAGCTTCTATTTTTGAAGGTTCCTCAGATAAGGGTGATGCCAAACAAGATTTAATATCATTAGCTTTTGGTACAGCTGGCGAAAGATCAAGTATGGTAGCTACTATTGCTCAATCTAAGCAAGACAGCTTAGATATGTGGGATAGAGATTTTGCATTCTGTCCAAGAGTAGAACCTGACTATATGGTTTGGTTCGCTTCAGCTGGCTTACCTGGTCATGGAGCTGTAGGTGAAAAGCTTGCTCACACAGCTTCTTGTGGTGCTTCAACTTTTATACCAACGGGTAGATTCTATACTTCTACTGGTTCTCAAACTCTATATGGAGACGTTGGACCAGATGGAGCTACATCTCCTTTCTATTGGTATACGTATTCTGGCAACAGACAAGGTGATCCTGAAAATAACATGGGTATGTACAACTACAACCAATGGATGCAACTATTGGGCGGTAGAGAAAATAGACAAGCCTGGGCTGCTGGTAATTATGAATTAGATAGCGGTGTTGTACTTGATTTCCAAATCGGTGTTTCAAAAAGAGACTCGGATCTCATGATGGCACCTGTACCAATGGGAAGTGGTGCTAACTTCACTTATGGTCTTACAATTCCTGCTGATAATCCATTCAATCCTTTTGGCGAAGATTTAGCATACAGAAAGAGAATGTTAGATGTCGGACCTAGGATGTTCAGTCAGAAGTCTTCAAACTACAGAGTTGAGTTCGGAGCGAGTGGTCAATTTGATCTGTTAGGCGCTGATTGGGAAGCTTACTATACTTACCAAGATTTTAGTCAAGGACAAAATACAGAAAACTATATCAATATGCTTGCCGTCGCTAACGCTTTTGATGTTGAAGCTGGACCTGGACTCGATGTGAATGGAACTCAATACAGATGTAAAGATCCTATAGCTAGACAGCTTGGTTGTGTACCTCTGAACATGTTTGGTGGTGGAAGTATCACTCAAGATGCAGCTGACTACATAAGACAAAACGAAAAAAGAACTTATGGAACAACTTACCAAGGTTATGCTTTCAATATGACTAACATACCAGTATATGAACTACCTGCTGGAGAAATCCTAATGGCTGTTGGTATGGAAATGGTTGACTTATCAGGATTCGAGTTAGTTGATGGATTAACGGAAGCTGGTGGATCATCAGGTAACCCAAGAAAATCAACTGAAGGTAGCTATGATAGTAGAGACATATATGGTGAGGTTTCTATACCTCTATTAGCGGATATTCCTGGATTCCAAGAACTGAATATTGACTACGCTTACAGAGCGACGTCATATAGCCAGTTTGACAGTGAGAGTGTTGAGAGGACTGCTCTTAAATGGAAACCTGTAGCTGATGTTACTGTTAGGGTTACTGACTCTACATCATACAAGGCTCCTACTATCTCTGATCTATATTTCGGTGGAGGCGGTGGCTTCCCAACTTACATAGATCCTTGTGAGGCTAATCAGCAAGCCACATATACTGATGCACAAAAAGCTACAGCGGCAGCTCAGTGTGCTGCAGATGGTTTAGATACAGCCACTTGGGCAACAGAGAATAATCAAATATTATCATTGGCAGTTGGTAACCCAAACCTTACTCCAGAAAGTGGTGCTAACCAAACTATCGGTATTGTTTGGCAACCAACTAATATTGAATTCTTAGAAAATATAGATTTCAAACTAGCCATAGACCAATTTGAAATGGAGATAGAAAATGCTGTTGTTTCTACAGGTTCCCAGAATGCTCTAAACCAATGTTATATCAATGGTTTACAAGAATTCTGTGATAAGGTTTCACGTGCTTACGGTGGAGACGTACTATCAGTAGATACTTCATATGTAAACAGTTCTTCTATGGATCTATATGAAGGTACTGACTACTCTATCAATATGAACTTCGATGATCTTCCTGGAATAGGTGGAAGTCTTGAAGTTGATGTTATTGGTACACACTTCGATCAATATGTCGCAGTAGATGCTACTGGAATAAGTGAAGATAGAGTTGGAAAATGTTATAACTTCGGTGATAACTGTTTCAATAGAGACAGAACTAATCTTACTCTTAGATGGTACAAAGAGGATTGGACAGTCAGTATGACTACCAGATTCTTAAGCGAAATACCTTTAGATGATAGTGTTACTTCTTACTGGGGTGCTAACCCTTATGGTGAGTTACCAGAAGAAGTATTAAATGAAGTATACGATATCTATTCAATAGATGATTACAGCATCTCTTATCTAAATATAAGTTATAACGCAACTGATAGTATTAATCTATCACTTGCTATAAGTAACTTGTTCGATAAAGAACCTCCTTATTATAAGGATCTGTTTGGATTTGTTGACCCTCAGATCAATACTCCACAGAATACTTACGATATCATCGGAAGATATTACACCGTTGGTTTCAAACTAACACTGTAATAAATTCAGTGAATAAAAAAGGGTTGCTTAGGCAACCCTTTTTATTATTAAAACTAATATGCGATACTTTTTAATACATTCTTTATTAATAACGTCTTTATATATTCAATCTGATCCGGGTCAATGCTCATTGATAGAAAATGACTCCGATAGACTCAGCTGTTACGACAATATCTTTAAAAAAAGTAACAGTTCTAAGGATGACAATGAAACATCGGAAGTTTCTACCAATCTATCACTAGAAGAAAAAGAACAGGAATTGCTCGTTAAAGAAAGAAAGTTACTAGAAAAGGAAGAAGAGCTAGAAAAGAAAGAAAAGGAACTTGACTCTGATCAAGAAAGAAAATGGTTTGGCTTTGCAAAAAGAACTGTTGAGAAAGAAGAGGACGAGGAGGCAATTAAAATAGTATCTAAGATTGAAACTGTTGCAACAAAACTTAATTCGCAGCTTTTAATTATTCTAGAAAACGGCCAGCACTGGATCTCAGTAGAAAAGTATAGAAGACATAAACTTAAAGATGGGTATGATGTCGAGATAACAAGAGGTTTCTTGAGCGGTTTCGCTTTACGGGTTCCAGAAACTAAAATTAAAATAAGAGTTAGAAGGATCAAATAGGATTATTTTATGAAGGGATTATTATTTTCTGTATTTATATTCATTACATTTTTACCGTTACATGCAAATGAAAATATAAAGAATTTTTCTCAGTTACCTGATATCGGTTCTATCAAGATTTCTCCTAATGGAGAAATGATAGGTGTTTTGAGAAAAATTAATGGTGAGAGGATGTTATCAATCATTAACTTAGACACTAAAGAGCTTATTTATAACCATCGTTACGTCAAAAAGGGTGAAATAGGCGGTTTTGAGTGGTTGAGTAATGAACGTCTTCTGATGTCTAAACTCACTTCATTTGCATCAAGTAATAGTCGATTTCCAACAGGTGAACTCTATGCAGTAAATATAGATGGAAAAAAGGAGATTATTCTTACCGGAAGACAAGCAAAGAGATCTAGTGATACCGCTAAAGATGATCCCAAAAAACCCGCACGACTTGTTGACCTTTTACCCGATGAACCAAATAAGATAATGGTCCAGTTCTTTTCTTCTGATAAGTTTTGGAGGCTATATAAGATAGATATTTTCAATGGAGAAATTGAAAGATATGCAGTGCCACCTGTGAGAGAACCTTACTATCAGTTTGATGTAAATGGTCAGCTTATTGCTGTTGCAGGTGTAAATAAGGATACTTTTGATCTTCAAATTTATTTATACAATAAAAATATACCTACAGATTTCTTTGTAGGTGATTCATGTGGAAACTCAGATATTGATTGTATAGAGGTAGTAGAAAGAAAATCAGGTTCCAAATCAAAGAACCCTAATTGGACTTTTTGGAAAGAAGATACATGGGATAGTAGACTTCAGTTAGTTTCATACATTAAGGATTCTAATAGCCTAATAACTATTGAGAATCTGGGATATGATAAGTCCGGTGTTTACGAAACAAATCTTTCTACAGGTAAGCGAAAATTACTTTATAGACATAAAACCGTAGATGTAAGAAATGTATTCATTGATCCGGAAACAGGAAAGCCCTATGCGGCTTCTTTCATGGACGGCTATCCATCCCTTGTTTATTTTAAAGGCGAAAGTAAGGAAAAAGAAAAAGTAAAATTTATAAAGGGTATTTTTCCAAATAGCACATTCTCTTCAGGTTCTGTAAGCGATGACGAAAATTTAGGAGTCATATTTGTGTCATCGGATATAAATCCAGGTATTTATTACCTGGTAAATTATGATACTGAACAGTTAACACCTCTAGGAAAATACTGGGGAAGCATAGATTATTCAGATTTAGCCAATATGGAGCCCATTGCATTTGAAACAAGAGATGGAGCTATTGTTTACGGTTACCTAACTAGAAGCAAAATTGGTAAGTCTTCAGAATCTCCTACAATTGTCCATCCTCATGGAGGTCCAGAAGGTATAAGAGATAGCTGGGGTTTTGATCATAGAATCCAAATGTTGGCGTCTGAAGGTTTCAATGTTCTTCAAATTAATTTCAGAGGCTCTGGTGGATATGGATTAGAGCATCAAAGATTCATAAGTGCTAACTGGGACGGTGTTTTAACTGATCTATTTGATGGTATGGATTATTTACACAACAATGGCGAGATCAATAAATTTAATTCATGCATCTATGGAGGAAGCTACGGTGGATATGCTGCAACACAAAGTGCAATTTTAAGGCCAGACTTGTTTAAATGTGCTGTGAGTGATGTTGGAGTATACGATGTAGGTAATCTATTTAATACAGGAGATATTCAAGGTTCCAGAGGAGGTCAAGCTCAGTTGGTAAAGAGATTAGGAGATGACGAAAAAAGGCATCGTGAAATGTCCCCTTTTTATAATGCAGAAAAATTGAAAGTTCCATTTTTTATGATCCATGGAAAGAATGATATAAGAGCGCCTTATGAAGATGCTGTAAGGTTCTCCAAGAAACTAGATAAAATTGGTTTTGATCACAAAACTCTATTTGTAGCTAAAGAGGGACACGGATATTCTGATGAAGGTGTTAGATATGATAATAATACTCAACTAATTAATTTCTTCAGAGAACATTTAGATTAATCATGAAAATCAAGATAATAGTACTAGCATCTCTGTTAACAATTTTAACCGGATGTGGTGAGAATATTCCACCTGTTGAACTTTCTCCTGAAACAAAAATTCTTTATCTAGGTAATGGAACAGAGCCAAAAGATCTAGACCCGCATACAGTAACAGGAGTTCCAGAAAGCAAAATCTTAATGGCCCTTATTGAAGGTTTAGTCATTAGACATCCTGAAGGATTAGATCCTCTTCCAGGAATAGCGAAGAGATGGGATATATCAAAGGATGGAAAAGAGTATATATTTCATCTTAGAGATGCTAATTGGTCTAATGGAGATTCTGTTACAGCAAATGATTTTGTTTATGCTTGGAATAGGATGCTTATGCCTTCTCTGGGCTCTCAATACCCTGACATGCTTTACGATGTTTTAAATGCAGAAGAATTTAATAAAGGTAAGATAAGCGACTTTAGTTTAGTTGGTGTAAAGGCTTTAGACAAAAAAACATTACAAGTAAAACTTAAGAATCCGGCTCCTTATTTTGTAGAACTCTTAGCGCATTACACTACAAGACCCGTTCACCAGCCAACTATAGAAAAGTTTGGGGAGATGGATTCTTTAGGTAATCAATGGACAAGACCAGGTAATTTTGTTGGAAATGGCCCATTTACACTCGAAGAGTGGAAATTAAATCAAGTCATCAAGGTCAAGAAGAATCCGTATTATTGGGATGCAGATAGAGTCCAGTTAAATGAAATACACTTTTTACCTATAGATAATGTCTCTAGGGAAGATTTTATGTTTAGAGCAGGGCAGATTCATGTGACTAGTTCTATCCCAACAGAGAAAATAGAGGTTTATAAAAAAGAATATCCTAACAATATAAGTATCAGTCCCTATTATGGTACTTACTATTATAGAATTAATTTAAATAAAGAACCTTTGAATGATAAATTAATTCGTAAGGCTTTATCTCTTTCAATAGACAGAGAATTGATCACTGAAAAAGTAGCCAAAGGTGGACAGATCCCTGCATTTTCTTTTACTCCTCCTGATCCCGATGGTTACTTCCCCCCAACAAGGCTTGAATACAATCCTTCTAAAGCTAAACAGCTTTTAAAAGAGGCTGGTTACTCAGAAAGTGATTCTCTTACATTTGAACTGCTTTATAACACAAGTGAAGGTCATCAAAAGATTGCTGAGGCAATGCAACAAATGTGGAAAGAAACTTTGGGAGTTAACATAGTCCTAACAAATACCGATTGGAAAGTTTATTTGTCTAGAGAAAATACTGGCGATTTTGAAATCTCAAGAGCTGGCTGGATTGGGGATTATCAAGATCCAAAAACTTTTTTAGATATGATGGTTACTGATCGAGGTAATAATAAAACAGGTTGGTCTAATGCATCATATGACAAGCTTTTAGAAAAAGCTGCAAAATCAACAACTCAGGAGGAAAGATATGCCTACCTATACGAAGCTGAGAAGATTTTGATTGATGAATTGCCCATAATACCAATATATACTTATACTAGAATTTACATGAAGCATGAGTCTGTCAAAGGTTGGGAACCTAATTTACTTGATTCTCATGCTTACCAATATATAACAATAGAATAGATATATAAGAATATGTTCAGTCTTATCTTGAGACGAATAGGAATAGCTATTCCTGTCCTATTAACAGTAATAACTCTGACTTTCTTAATGGTCCACTCTGCACCTGGAGGGCCTTTTGACGAGGAAAAGGCAGTTTCCCCTGAAGTTTTGATAAAACTTAACGAAAAATACAACTTAGATCAACCATTAACAGCTCAATATTTTGATTATCTTTCTGGTATCTTAGTAGGTGACTTCGGTCCTTCTTTTAGATATCCAGGAAGATCAGTTACGGAATTAATTTCAATAGGCTTACCTGTTACTTTTGAGCTTGCCCTTTACTCAATTCTTTTTGCCCTTGCTGTGGGACTTTTAGCAGGAATTTTGGGTGCTTTAAAACCCAATACTCCGCTTGACTATATACCTATGTCCACTGCAATGATCGGTATTTGCATTCCTTCAATAATTTTGGGTCCATCTCTAATCTTAATTTTTGGAATATGGCTTGAGTGGGTTCCTGTATCTGGGTGGGGTTATAT
>CETW01014714.1_pt1 | contig 10313 bp, 7 predicted proteins | sample 361381 | NCBI WGS metagenome assembly CETW01 (sample SAMEA2620570, study PRJEB7988) | marine metagenome | isolation source: saline water (ENVO:00002010), including
CCAGCTCCTTCCATTACCCTTCCCCATCTGGCATCTCGCGAAATATCAACCATTGGAGCAAAAGTCCAATGTAAACCATCTGCACTAGCCTCAGTTGCAGCAATTCTAGCAGACTGTTCCATTAAGTCTAAATCCCAACTCGATGACTCAGCCAAAGGAATTGGAAACATTGTTTTGTAACCATGAATTACATCATGACCGAAAATAATTGGAATTCCTAATCTTGTTTCTTCAACAGCAATTTTTTGTAATGCTCTTATTTCATCAACTCCGATAACATTTAGCATAGAACCAACTTGGCCGTTTTTTAGTTCATTATACCTTTTCTTTTGATAATCACCCTCGGGCATCGGACCAGTGGCATCCCAAAAACCATTATATTGATTCATTTGACCAGCTTTTTCAGCAAGGGTCATTTGAGATATTAGATTTTCTATAAATTTTTCTTTTTTGGAATCACTTGATTCTTTACAGGATACTATAAATAATAAAACTAAAATTGTGTAAATATGTTTTTTCATAATTCTTATTGATAAATTCTTATATAATCAACTTCCATTGTTGACTCACTAAATTCCGGATCTATATCAAACCAATGACCACCCATTGCAACATTTAAAATGAAGAACATTTCTTGATTAAATGGCCAATTTTCTGAGTCTTGTGGCGAAGGTGAGTATGTGTAATATAGTACATCATCAACAAAAAATTGAACTCTATTTTCATTCCAATCAATTGAATAGATGTGAAATTCTTCATTGTAATCATTAACATTCGAATAACCATGGGTCCAAGTATCTCCGTGACTCATTGGCGTATGAATTGATCCTGCAATTACTGTCGGATCATGCCCCCAATGTTCCATAATATCAATTTCTCCACATGCGGGCCATCCAACATCATTGAAGTTTGCTCCAAGCAGCCATAATGCTGGCCAGGTGCCAACTCCGGTAGGTAATTTAGCTTTTATATCAACTCTACCATATTGGAATTCAAATTTATCCTTTGAAATAATTCTCGCTGAAGTATACTCATATCCTACCATATCCTCTCTTTTAGCAGTAATCTTTAAAACCCCATCTTCAACTTTAACATTATTTAAACTGCTAGTATAATATTGAGACTCACCATTACCCCAACCCCATTCACCATTACCAATTTCGTGGGTCCATGTGTTCGAATCAACAGCACCATTATAATTAAACTCTTCAGCCCATGTTGCTTCAGGTGCTTCACCCGCTACAAATAAATCAAAAGTTTGAAAAGTACTTATATAATCACCTGTTGATGAATATGCATATACGTACACAGTGTATGAATTTGTTCCTTCAGTTGTGTATGAATATTCCGTTTGACCATTGGTTGATTGTTCAGTAACGCCGCTGCCAAATCTAAATTCGTAATTTACAGCATCAGTTGCCATAGCAGTACATATAATTGATCCTGAACCATCACCATTTGGATTTGAATCATTTTGACCAACAATACTAATATCAAGAGTTAAATTAGAAGGAACTATAACTTCAGAGTTTCCGTTTGAATTATTATTAGAGTTATCAGCTCCATCTGATGAACATGCAATTACAAAAAACATTGAGAAAATTGCAACTTTTAAATAATTTTTCATGATAAAGTTTAGAGTTTGACAAATATAAAAAATAAGAGAGAAGTTTATTGACCTTCTCTCTTATAAATTAATAGTAAATTATTTTTATTCTTGATTAGTAATTTTAATAAACCATCCGTTATTATCAAACCCAATAGTCTTTAAATAAATTTCAGTTGAAGTTCTAGAAAGAATCGTGTACGAATGATTTCCTCCAACATAGAATCCTGCAAAACCATTTCCTGTAAAATTTAAAATCAAGTATCCGCTATCTTCTGAAATAGTCCAATTTGAATTAAAGTTATCAGCTGGATAATAAGCATGCTCACCATCTGAATTTGGGTCTCCTAATCCTTGATTGCCAGAAAAATCTGATTCAAGTGGAGGTGCTTTTCCGAAAATACTTCCCTGTGTCTGATATTCCATAATTCCATCAGTTGAAAATACCATTCTGTCGTCGTACATAGCAGTATCTGATTTGTCGTATGGACCGGCATTCCACCAAGTAGCCACACCATCAGGTGCCATATCATCATTTGGGCCAACACCCATATGAGCAGGCGCTTCAGCCATAACTCTCCATCCACCAGTTGTTAAGTCGGCAACTAAGTCAGCAGGAGGTTCAAATGTGTATAGAACCTCAACCGATATTGATGCATTCGTAATTTCTCCAGCTGTTCCAGAAGCAATAACATCAATATCATAAATATGAATACCAGTTGTAGTAAATCTTGTAGTAAATACACCGCTTGGCTGCATATAATCAACTCCGTTTTGGATGAATTTATAAGTTATAGCATCTGCGGCATTAGCTGTAAATGTTACATATCCACTACCATCGCCATAAGGATTATTTTCATCAGCTCCTTGTATTACTGCTGATATTGTTAAATCTGTTGGATTTATTATATCTCCAAGCTCATAACTTTCTTTTTCACAATTATTAAAAAGTAAAATAGATAGTGTGAAAATTAAAAATTTTATTTTTTTCATGGTATTTAGCTTTTATTATTTTTAATAACCTGGATTTTGAGTTAATCCAGAAATATCAATTTCTTGTTGAGGAATAGGAAAAACTTCATGTTTGCCTTGGATAAAACCAGGAATTACAGATGAAGCTTGACTAGTTCTAACTAAATCAAAAAACCTGTGTCCTTCCATCGCTAATTCAAATTTTCTTTCTTCCCAAATTGCATTAGTTAAATTAGCGCCAGAAAGATTATTTAATTCAAATTCATCGTCATCAAATGCTCGAATTCTTACTTGATTAAGATAACTTAATGCCAAATTATCATTTATTCCACTTCTGTTATATGCTTCTGCTGCCATTAACAATACATCAGCATATCTAATTATCCGATAATTGGTTAAATAATTTAATTCAATCTGTCCACCTGACTCACCAGCACGAGGAATATATTTATTATTGAAAAAACCTGTATGGTTATAGCCTTCAGTGTATGAAGCACCAGTTGCAGTCGCAAATTCCTCAATATTTAGTATTGTTGCATCCCTTCTCAAATCCTGAGGATGATATGAATTATAGAAGTCTTCAGTTGGCACATTAAAGCTCCATCCTTGAGCATATTCAGGGCCATTCCATCCTCTTGGTCCATTCATAATTATACCATAATTTCCCTCACTACACTGAGGACAACCCCAATCATACCAATTTGACGTGTTTGTATATTGAATTTCAAAAACAGATTCAGGGCCATTTTCTCCAAATCTCAAAAATTGAGTTCCATAATCACCTAATAATGAATATACTCCTATAATATTGTCAAATGTTGATGCTGCCTCAGTAAATTTATCTTGATATAATAAAACTTTTCCAAGTAATGCATATGCAGTGTATTTATTAACCCTTCCAGCCTCTGCTTGTGAATTTGGTAATACTGCAATTGCATTTTGAAGATCTAATTCAATCTGAGCATAAACCTCCTCTTTTGGGGAGCGTACCAAATTTCCTGAATCACCAGCTGTTAACCTAAACTCAGTGAATAAAGGAACATCCCCAAAAAACTTCACTAATTCAAAGTAATAGTAAGCCCTTAAAAAATATACTTCCCCATATAATGATTCCTTACCGTCAAATTCTATATTAGGTTTATTCTCCTCCATATAATTTGCTCGATTCACACCTTCGTAAAGCCACTGCCAGATTCTAGTAAGAACATCATTTTCTGGATAATGAGTCATATTATCAATCTGTTGTAAACCAATATAGTCTGTTGCACTCTCACCTCCACATAGAGAAATTTCGGAGGCGATAGTACCGATTTGAATGTTGAAAAATAGCCATTGTAGTGGATCATAAGTTCCAACTAAAGCTGCATGATAATCTGACTCCTGCTGTAAATACACATCAGCTGTTATTTGATACCCCTCAATTGCTTCATAATCAACATGATTAGTACATCTATTGAAAATTGAAGTAACTAAAATTATTAATAATATTGTTTTTAAATTTTTCATATTATTTTATTTTAAAATTTAATGTTTAACCCCATTGACCAAATTCTTGGCTGTGGATATGTTCCATAATCAATTCCTGTGTTTAGAACCCCTCCAACTGATATTTCTGGATCATAGCCAGAGTATTCAGTTAATGTTAAAGCATTCTTTACCTGAAAATATGCTCTAACTTCATCAAATCCCAATTCATCAATAAGAGAATTTGGGAATTTATAACCCAGCTGAATATTCTTGATTCTCAAATAGCTACCGTCTTCAATATACCTGTTAGATGCTCTGGTATTGTTATTAGAGTCAACAAATGTTACTCTTGGTTCATCAAAGCTTGTCCCAGCACCTGTCCATCTAGCTAGTGTTGATGAAAATCGATTAGTATAATTTAAATTTCTTTCATATGCTCTATAAATATCATTTCCTACTGATGCATATGTAAATATGTTAAGGTCAAAAGCCTTATAATCTAAATTTAAATTCCATCCAATTGTAAAGTCTGGAAAAGGGTCTCCAATTTGGGTTCTGTCATTATCGTTAACAATTCCATCTCCGTTAACATCAACAAATCTGATATCACCAGGAACGGCACCATTTTGAGTAGCATGATTATTGACTTCGTCTTGGGTTTGGAAAATTCCATCAGTTACATATCCAAAGAAATAGCCTGGGGAAAATCCTTCTTCAAATCTGACAATTGATCTGTATGGAATTCCATAACCAGCTCCCCAAATGTATTTGTCACCATTATTAATCGAAACGACTTTATTCTCGGCTGTAGTAAAATTTAAATTAGATGATATTGCTAATGCCCCAATAGATGAGTTTAACGAAATTGTCGCATCAATACCTGTACTCTCAGTACTTCCAATGTTTGTTGTTGGAAATGAAGGAGTTCCAAGGTATAAAGAAAGATTAGGACTGAACAATAAATCATCAACTGTCTTTTTAAAATAATCTACAGAAAAAGATACTTTATCGTTAAAAATCCTTGTATCAATTCCAACATTCATTTGAACTTGATTCTCCCAAGAAACATCATCATTAGGTATTGATCCAAGACTAGATCCAGGTGTAATTGATCCATTAAATACATAACTTGGAAATGTTGAAATCAAAGAAAATTGAGGGCTAATATTATCATTACCTAAAGTACCATAACTAGCTCTAAATTTAAGATAGTCTAAAACAGGAATATCTTCAAAGAAGTCCTCTTTTGACACCACCCATCCGATCGAAGCTGATGGAAAAAACCCAAATTTATTGTTTTTACCAAAAGAAGTACTACCGTCCATTCTTCCTGTAAAAGAGGCATAGTATTTTTCGTTGAAATCGTATAATACTCTTGCGAAATAAGAAAGATTTCTACTAACGTATTGCCAAGAGCCAGATGTTTGTTGTGTTGCATTTCCTGTTGCCGCACTTACATCAGCGTAGTCCCAAGAATTAAAGGGGATATCTTCATTTGTAGCAGAAATATTACTCCCCTTGTTTTCGCCAATTGAAAAACCAGCAACTGTTTGAAAATTATGATTTTCATTTATTGTAAAATCATAATTACCATAAAGTTCATATGTATAGTTAAAGTAATTTGTGTGACTTTCTGTGACTCTGTTGTGAGTAGATGTGACATTTCCTTCACTATCTACCGCAACTATTGGTGATAGATCCGGATTTGAATTGGTTTGATTATGTCCAGCCCCATAGAATTGAAAAGGAATAAATGCCTTTCCGTAAATATCAACATAAGTGTAACCAAATCTTGAAGTAATATTGAATTTATTCATCAACTCATGTTGTAATTCAATTTTACCCTGAATTTTATTTACCTTATTTTCGTTATAAGTATTATCAATCTGAGCAAGTGGGTTAATAATTTCTTGAGTAATAGTTTCACTAATTCCAAAGGATTCATTTTCAAATGGGCTTACTGTTGGATCAAAATTTAAAGCATTTGATAAAACACTTGTTATACCGTTCTCAGCTAAACTTTTGCCTTTAATATTAGTATAATTTGTGTTTAGAAGAAGTTTTGTTTTATCAGTCAAATCAGTATTAATATTTGTAGTAAAGTTTGTTCTATTGAAAAATGATTTTTCACCTCCGCCCACAACACCATCTTGACCTGTATAACCAGCAGAAACATAATATGAAGTATTATCACTACCGCCGGATGCTGTAATCGAATGATTAACAATCGGTGCTTCTATCAAAACTTCATCTTGCCAATTGGTTCCATCACCAAAATCTGAAATGTTTGGAAATACAATTCCTTCACCAGCATTTGCGCTAGCCTCATTTAAAATAGCGGCATATTCATAGGCATTTAATACATCAATTGTTCTTACAACTTCCTGATTACCAACAGACGTATTTAAAGAGAAAGAAGTTTCAGTATTTCTTTTTCCAGATTTTGTAGTTATAACAATTACGCCGCTTCCTCCTTTTACCCCGTAAATTGATGCCATAGCAGCATCTTTTAAAACATTGACAGATTTCACATCATTCGGGTTAAGAGAATTTAAATCATCTATTGTAGCGGAAACACCATCAATTACAACTAATGGGTCATTTCCTGCATATGAAGTAATACCTCTAATCAAAACTGTTGGCTTTGAACCTGGCGATCCACTTGAAATGATATTTATTCCAGATGCCTGTCCTTGAAGTGCATCTTCAACTCTCACTGGTGAAGACGCCTCTATAGCATCTGCATTAACAGTTGAAACAGCACCAGAGATATCACTTAATTTTTGGGAACCATATCCGATTACAATAACCTCATCAAGTTCACTTAGGTCTTTTTCCATTGATATCAAAATATTATCATTTAGAAGATCAGTGGACGAAATTTTAAGTTTTAATGTTTTATATCCTAAATAGCTAAAAACTAAGGTCGATCCAGATTGAAAATTTTCGATGGTAAAATTTCCATCAAAATCAGAAACTGCTCCTTGGTTTTTATCCTCAACCAGAATATTTACACCAGATAAAGGTTCGCCATCATCTGAATCAGTAACTAAGCCTGAAATGTTCTGTGCTTGTAATCCTGCACAAACAACTATAAAGGAGATAAAAAAGTTTAAAAATGATTTCTTCATATCAGTTTAATTTTTGAGTCCGAAATTTAATAATTTAAGAAAGAACTATTGACTAATATTCGAAAAAATAATCAATAAATATTAACGCACTTATAATTTTTATAATAAGACAGATAATTATTCAATATAATAATCGATTTAATCAGAATTTGATGATTAACTAATTATAAGATTAAAACAAAGATTTAGTATAAAACAAAAAAGCCTCCCAAAAGGAAAGCTTTCATTGGTTTTAAAAAAACCTCTTGTAAATTAATACAAGTTCAACACGTTACAAAGATAATTAATTTTTTAATATACCAACATCATATAGTTGTTTGGCAGAATTAATTATTTCCATTTCAGCATTTTTTGGAAACCAGTTAAGTAAATCGTTAGCATTTTTTGTATGTAGTTTTTCAAAAGTACCCAGTCTTTTTGCGATTGACCTTAATGATGGGGTAAACAGAGCAAGAAATTTGAAAATAAAATTAGGAATTACTCTAGTAGGCACTTTATTAAAGCCCGCTTTTTTAAGAATCTTTGTTAACTCAACCAGTTTAATTGTTTTTTCAGAAAGTAAAAATCTTTTTCCATTTGATTTTGTTGACTCCATTGCTCTTACATGAGCATCAGCTACATCCATAACCCCTACTACACTGATTGCCATATCAGGTACAAATGGCAAATTGAATAATTTTTTTATAGTTAATCTATTCGACATGCTAAGAACTCCTGTTAAAGATGGGCCTAAAACTAATACGGGATTAATTGCGCAAGCAGTTATATCAGACTTTTCTACCATTTCCCACATTTTTTTTTCAGACTTTGTTTTACTGATTTCATAAGGAAGTAAATTTTTATTTGATAAATCTGTCCAATCATCATCACCATGCTCAGATTTATCGTTTCCATATATAGCAGCGTAAGACGAAGTTTGGACAAATTTTTTAGCACCATTTTTAATAGCCGCGTTTAAGCATCTTGTCATCCCTTCAACTGCAGGCCTCACAAGAGAGTCTTCATCAACATCTCCTGGGATTACTGGAGAGGCAACATGCAGAACATACTCGCAACCTTTTAATGCATCATCCCAACCTTCATCTTTTAAAAGATCTAAAATTGTAAAATTTAAATTTTCAAAAGCTACATTGTGTTTAGCTAATGATTTTTTAACTAATTGAATTTGACTTTCTTCCCTAACTGAGGTTACTACATCATAACCCTTTTCTAATAAAATCTTTATGCAATACATTGCAATATAACCAGAACCACCACTTACAAATACTTTTTTCATAGATTAAAATCGAACGGCTAATGTATAAATTTTTTGGTATAGTATTTGGGTTTTTTTAATCATGAAACAATTTTTGTTATTAATTATTTTAATTTTTAGCCATCAAGATCTAGTCTCTCAACAGTTTTACACTGATAAAGGAGTTACAAAATTTGACGGTTCAAAAGCAGCCTTTGAGCCAATTAAAGCAACTAATAATAATTCAGTCTCTATTATTGACTCCAAAACAGGTCAAATAGCAGCAGTTATACTAATAAGTCAATTTGAATTTAGATTAGGACTGATGCAAGAACATTTCAATGAAAACTATTTAGAGAGTAATGTTTATCCTAAGTCAACATTTGAAGGTAATATAAAAGACTTTGATATTATGAATCTTAGTGAAAATGTTATGATACATGAAATTACAGGAAACCTAACAATAAAGGGTGTGGCAAAAAAAATCAGTACAATTGCAGAAATAAGTAAGCTTGATAATCAAATTAAAATCAAATCTGATTTTTCGATAATGTTAAGTGATTTTGGTGTTAAGATTCCGAAAATTGTTTTTAAAAAAATAGATGAAGAAGTAAAAATTAGCTTAAATTTCACATATGATAAAAAACAATAAGTTAAAAATTGCCGTAATTATTTTAATCGGATTACTTTCTAATTCAATCATCAGCCAAAATAATTTATTAGATGAAATAGATTATGATAATGAAGAATATAAAGTTGGATTATCTGCTTTTAAAGCTCATAAAATAATTAATGGTCAATCGACCAAACAATCTAGTAAAGATGAACTTTACTTATATGTGGCTCATCGATTTGGTTCTTTAAATGGAGGAATTAAAACCTTGTTTGGTTTGGATATAGCTAATACAAAAATTGAATTACTCTATGGGTTATCAGATAATTTACAAGTTGGGTTTAGTAGGGAGTCATTAAAAAAAATATATACACTAAATTTTAAATATAAATTAACTGATCAAGGATCAAAATTTCCCGTTAATACATCACTTTATGCAAGTTATAATTACAATTCATCTATTAATGAAGATATTTACCCAACATTAACAGAATCAGATAAAAACCTGTTTTTAGGACAACTATTATTGTCAACTCGAATAAGCGATAAATTATCTATTCAATTATCTCCCACTTATGCTAAAAAAGGGTTTACAGAGACAATTTTTGAAGAAGAAAATAATATAATTATTGGACTTGGTTCAAGTTTCAGAGTTACTAATAAACTTGCACTAAATGTTGAATATTTTGCAAACTTAGACAGGCCTGAAATTTCCCCATATGGGAATGTTTTAAGCTTTGGCATAGATATTGAAACTGGTGGTCATGTGTTCCAACTGTTATTTTCAAATACCCAGACCAGCGATGACGTTTCGGTTTTGACAGATGCAGAGGGGTCTTGGAAAGATGGTGAAATATATTTTGGCTTCAATATTTTAAGAGTATTTTAAATGAAAAAAAAATTAGAGAACAGAAGAGAGTTTTTAAAAAAAGTTTGTCCTACTATAGCTTTCGCTTTTTTTGGACTATCATTTTTAGAAGCATGTTCTACTGGTGATGATTCCGATAACGATAATTCAGGGGGAAATGATCAAAATGGTGGATCAGACAATAATGATAATAATAATGATCCGCTAGGATTTAGTTCGTCGGGAAGTATATTTACAATTGATTTAACTCATCCAAATTTTTCAAATTTATCATCTGTTGGGGGTTGGATGAATGGATATAGTATCGGACTAAGCATGTTGTTTTTAAGAATTAGTTCAGATCATATTCAAGCTTATACCAACGTATGCCCTCATCAAGGAACTCAAAATCAATGGTCATTACAATCTGGAAATATTTTCAG
>CETW01180468.1_pt1 | contig 10259 bp, 7 predicted proteins | sample 361381 | NCBI WGS metagenome assembly CETW01 (sample SAMEA2620570, study PRJEB7988) | marine metagenome | isolation source: saline water (ENVO:00002010), including
GATTTTAGCCTAGAAAAAAGAGAAGAAGGTGATGTGGTAATTATCGAAACCACAGGATACTTAAACAATGTTGGCGGCGAAAAAATATCAGAGGTTTGTTATCAGGAAATTGACAACGGAAAGAAGCTCTTCCTTTTAAACCTGGAAAACTCCAAGGTTGTTAATAGTATAGGTGTATCAATCCTAATCGAAATAATTGAGAAACTTCAAGACGTCGATGGCCAGCTTGGCTATTACAATCTAGCTCCAATTGTAGAAAAAACATTTAATATAATGGGCCTAACAAAATATTCTACGGTTTATGGTTCAGAGTCAGACGCGCTTGAAGGAATGTCTTAAGCTAACGCCCAGCACCGATGGGTGGAGAAACAGACCAACTTGAATATTACCTTTCATCTCTTGATGAATTAGGAGAAGTTTTAATCAATGCAGACCGAGCAAGGTCTGTTGGAGTGGGCATTCTAAGACTCACGCTGGGTACAGTTATGGCGTCGAAAGGCGCCATTTTTTTATATAACAACCAGGACAATCAAATCTCCTTTTTATCTACAAGGGGGGTTGAACCCTACGACCCCTTTAAACCGACAAAAGCATTTTTAGAAAAACTAGAAAAATATCGACATGAACACGTCTTATTAAACGATAAGGAAAAATGGATTACGGGCCGCTTTAAAAAGTATGTAGCTCAGTCAAAAACAAAAGTCGTCCTTCCTTTGTATCACAAAAAAAACCTACTCGGCGTTCTATGTATTGGCGAAAAATTTATGAAAGAAGAGTATTCCTCTGTTGATATAAAAATTTTAGAGATTATTTCCAATCATCTAACGAAAGCTCTATATAACTACCAACTGATTAATAGCGTTGAGGAAAAAACGACAGAAATAAATTTAAAGCTTCTTGAGCTGGAAACACTTTTTGATATAAGCGTTGCTATCAGCTCTGTTTTAGATGTAGACGAGCTTGGAGAAGAGGTGTTGTGGAGGTCTGTTGGAATACTAAATGCATCAAAGGGGCTGATGGTTATTCAAAAAGAGGGAAGTCCAATTTTAAGCCCAGTTTGTAATTTTAATTGGGAGGACGAAATCCCACTTCTTTCAAGAAAACTTCAGGTATTTAAAAACATTGAAGAAATGAATAGGGGGGTTGTTTTTTCAGCAGAAAACAAAAACTCAATACAAAAGAAATTGGGTGAAGAAAACCTTATTGTTGTTCCTCTGAGTGCCAAAGAGAAAACACAAGGGTACATGATTCTTTGCAATAAAGAAACACGAGTCGGGGTGGAACCCTTTAGCGAAATGGACCTTGACCTTCTGACAGCTCTTTGCAACCAAGCAGCTGTTGCAATGGATAATGCAAAACTTTTTAAAGAAATAACAAAAGAAAAGCAGTTCAATGAAAGCATTCTAGGAAGCATTGCTACGGGCGTAATAACACTTGATCCGATCGGGGAGATTGACTCGATAAACGCAGCTGGACTTAATATCCTTAAAATGGAAAAATCCGATGTAATTGGAAATCACTACATGTATCTTTTTGAAAAAGATGACCACATTATAGAGCTTATCACCTTTTCAGAGCTGGAAAACGAAACAAAATCAGACTTAAACATTTCACTACAAACGGTTTCTAAAGAAACAGTTGTTAATATATCTGTAGCACCACGATTAGACCCAGAAGGAAACAAACAAGGCCTTGTTATGGCAGTGGAAGATATATCAGATGTAAGTAAGGTTAAAAACACTTTCAAAAGGTATGTCTCAAAGCAGGTAGTAGATGAGCTTTTAGACGACGATGCAAAGCTTAACCTTGGCGGGGAACAACGAAACGTTACTATTTTATTTACAGATATAAGAGGCTTCACATCAATGTCTGAAAAAATGAATCCAGAAAAGGTTGTGACAACATTAAATGAATACTTTTCTGATATGATTGATATAGTTTTCAAGCATAATGGCACACTTGATAAAATAATTGGAGATGAGCTAATGGTTCTTTATGGAGCGCCCATAACAGGAGAAAACGACACACTGCGAGCCGTTGAAACCGCGATAGACATGCAGCAAAGAATAAAAGAATTAAATAAAGAAAGAAAGAGAAGAAAAGACCCACCAATTTTGGTTGGGGCGGGAATTAACGATGGGCTTGTAGTTTCTGGAAATATCGGCTCGCGGGACTTGATGGACTATACCGTTATTGGAGACACAGTAAACGTTGCATCTCGACTTTGTGCAGCTGCAGGACCTGGAGAAATTTTAGTTTCAGAGACAGTTTATAAAAAAACAAAAGACAAACTTACCTATACCAAGCTTGACCCAATTAGCGTAAAAGGGAAAGAAAATAAGGTGCCAGCTTTTCTTGTCGCTTCTTAATCACAAAGAGCTGTTTTGTTAGTTGAAAATAAAGACAAAAAACTTTTTTAATAAAAGCGCCAATTTGGTATTTTTATCATGTGTTCAACAACAGAATGAAAGACTTTATAAAATGTCGTACTCGTAGTTGATTTAATGAAATTTTCTACATCTAAAACAGAGCTTCAACAGGCCCTGCAAAAACTTTCTAAAGCATCTCCCACGCGATCCACCCTACCCATACTTAGTTGTGTGTTGGTAGACTCAAAAGAAGACAAAACAACGCTTCGCACAACAGACCTTGAGCTAACTATCCAGTCTGAAATACCATCAAGCTTGGAAGAACCCGGTGTGGCGGCCCTTCCACTAAAGACATTGTTAGACATAACAAATGAGTTGCCTGAAGTAAGACTCACAATAACCGTAGATGATAAACACAGAACAACAATAGAAACAGACCTTGGTAAATACGATCTTGTTGCTAAACCGCCAGAAGAGTTCCCAGAAACTCCGCAACAAAAAACACCAGAACAGCTAGATATTCCAGGAAGAACACTAAAAGAGATTATAAACGCAACGACCTTTGCTGTCAGTAAAGATGAATTAAAACCGGCATTAACAGGTGTCCTTTTTCAGGTGTCACCATCGGGCATTACTGCAGTCTCTACCGATGGTCACAGGCTTGTGAAATATACTCGCAGAGATCATAGCTCTGACAGTTTTTCGGGCGAACTAATTATTCCAAAAAAGTTTCTGACCTACATGGGGTCACACCTTACAGAAGAGGTGGTTCAAATATCAGTTGCAGAAAACTTTATTGGAGCGAAAATTGGAAACGACAAAGTGCTTACAAGGGTGATAAGTGAATCATTTCCAAACTATGAAACGGTTATACCAAAAGACAATAATAAAAAGTTAGAAGTTGAAAAAGATTTACTTTTGGGCTCTATTCGAAGGGTTGCAATTTTTTCTAATAAAGCAACACATCAAGTCGCATTGTCTTTAAGCCAAGATTTGTGTTCTATTTCTACAGAAGATCCAGAAAAATCATCAAAAGCACAAGAAACAATTAGCGCTCAATACGAAGGCGACCCAATTACCATTGGGTATAATGCAGAATACTTAAAAGACGTTGTTTCACACATATCGGGAAACACGGTGTTGGTAGATCTAAACACGCCAGTAAGTGCTGCCTTATTCAGCTCTACTGCGACAGAAGAACACACTGAAAGCACAATGCTTTTAATGCCAATTCGACTCAACGACTAGTAACTATTTCCTTGTTTATCTTTGTCGATCTTGAATCTTTCTCTCGCTTCTTTTCGAAACCACAAACAGAAAGAGATTGACTTTTGCAAAGGACTGACTGTGATTTGGGGAGATAATGGTTCGGGAAAAACCTCTGTTTTAGAGGCTATTCACACCCTTTCTCTAGGAAAAAGCTTTCGTACTCACAGACAAAAATCTATGGTTATGGTTGGAGAAAGAAGCTTTGTTTTAAATGCAACATTCTTAAGGGGAGATAAAAGAGATACAATAGCAGCACAATATGATTTAAAGTCTGGTCAAAAGATAAGATTGAATGGGAAAACTATCTCAAGCCGAAAAGAGCTTCTGGGAAAAAACAATGTGGTTGTGCTATCCCCAGAGGAACAAGAAATAACAAAGGGTGGTCCAGAAAATAGAAGGCAGTTTTTTGATAAGGTTTTTTCTGTTGTAAGCCCTGGGTATTTAGCGTGCCTCCAAGAATATGGTCGAATTCTTAAGCAGCGCAATGCAGCTATACTACAATCAAAAGAAGACATCTCTTTTAGTGTACAGGTCGATGCTTGGAACGAGCGACTAGCAGAAAAAGGAGCTCGCCTTTGGAACATGAGAGCCGAACATATAGAAAGCTTTGTTCACTCTCTTCGTTTATTGGTGAGTAAATATGATGGCGTTGCGGAAATTGACATCTCCTATTCTGCTAAAAAAACAACAATCGAGAACTATATCGCACAACTACAAAAAACAAAAAGCACAGATTTAAAACTTGGAAGAACAACATACGGACCACACAGGGATGACATAGTTGTTTGTTGGGAAGGAAAAAATATTCGATACGGAGGGTCTCAAGGTGAGCATAAGCTTTGTCTTGTATTTTTAAAACTAACAGAAATGGTTTATATAGCAAACAAAATGGGTACCGCACCCACCTTGTTACTAGACGACCTGTTTGCAAAACTTGACCTTGAGAGAAGCAAGGCGCTTGTAAGGCTGTTTGGTCTTTTGGAAAACGAGTGGCCCGGAGGTGTTCAGACAATAATTACAACAACAGACATGTACAACATTGAAAGCAGTGGAATGTTGTTAGTTGAAAAAGAAATAAAAACCCACCACCTAGAAAGAGCATGCAGCACATAGGGGGAGCGCTTGAAAAGTTGATCAAGTCAAACAATCTAGAAAAGGGGCTTGAAGAACAAAAAGCTGTAGACGTCTGGGAAAAGGTTGTTGGTTGTAAAATAAACGAAAATACAGACCCACTTTCTGTTGAAAACGGTGTTCTTTCTGTTAAAACAAGTAGCCCCTCGTGGAGCCAAGAGCTTCAGTTACAAAAACCTCAAATTCTTAAAAAACTAAATAACAGACTAAATAAAAAAGTCATAAAGGATATTCGATTCATATGAGCGCAGAAAAGAAAAAGCAATATAGCGCAGAAAGCATTAAAGTGCTGGAAGGGCTCGAAGCTGTAAGAAAAAGACCTGCGATGTATATAGGCGATGTTGGAAAAAGGGGTTTACACCACCTGGTTTATGAAGTGGTAGACAACTCAATTGATGAGGCGTTGGCGGGATACTGCACTAAGGTTGTTGTGACCTTCAATCCAGACGGGTCTGTTACTGTTGATGATAACGGCCGTGGAATTCCAGTTGATATACATAAAGAAGAAAAAAAGCCTGCAGTGGAGGTTGTCATGACCGTCTTGCATGCAGGTGGAAAGTTTGACAAGGGGTCTTATAAGGTCTCTGGGGGCCTTCATGGCGTTGGAGTTTCGGTTGTAAACGCACTATCAGAGTGGATGTGGGTTGAGGTAAAGCGAGATGGAAAAATACACCGACAGGACTACAAGATTGGCGAACCACAAAACAAACTTAAGACCACAGGTACTGCAAAGAAAACAGGCACAAAGGTTTGTTTTTTTCCAGACAGTTCAATCTTCAAGGTTATTGATTTTGAATACGACATAATAGCTGAGAGACTAAGAGAGCTTGCTTATTTAAATAGCGGCCTTGAAATAGTTTTAAAAGACGAAAGGACAGAAGAAGGCGAATCAGACTCTTTTAAGTTTAAAGGCGGCCTAAGCGACTTTGTAAAACATCTAGACGAACACAACAACCCCCTTCACAATAAGGTAATCACAGTAAAGAATGACAGCGGAGATGTTCCTGTTGATGTCGCACTTCGCTACAGCAATTCATACAATGATAACATACTTACTTTTGTGAATAATATAAACACAATAGAGGGGGGTACTCACCTATCAGGGTTTCGCTCTGCTTTAACAAGGGCAATGAACAACCACGCGTCAAAGAACAATCTTATTAAAGCGAAAAAAAATGAAAAAATATCATTAACTGGTGAAGATTTTCGCGAAGGATTAACAGCAATTATAAGTGTTAAGGTGGCAGAACCACAGTTTGAAGGTCAAACAAAAACAAAGCTAGGAAATGGAGATATAAAGGGAATTGTAGACAAGATTGTTTATGAGGGTATTTTAGATTTTCTAGAGCAAAACCCATCAATTGGAAGGCGGGTTATTGAAAAGGCTCTTCTAGCGGCAAGAAGTAGAAGTGCAGCTCGAAAAGCGAGAGAGCTCATTAGAAGAAAGAGCGCATTGGGAGGGTCATCGCTTCCAGGAAAATTGGCGGACTGCTCAAATAAAGACCCAAGCCTCTGTGAGCTATATTTAGTTGAGGGCGATTCTGCTGGAGGGTCGGCCAAACAGGGAAGAGATAGAAAAAGACAAGCAATTTTACCCCTGAGAGGCAAGGTTATTAATGCAGAGAAAGCAAGAATTGACAAGCTCCTTTCAAACAATGAGGTTCAGTCAATAATAACAGCTCTTGGTACAGGTTTTGGTGGCTCTCTTGATGAGGATGGAGAAAGGTCTGCGGGTGATTTTGATATTGAAAAGCTAAGATATCACAAAATCATTATAATGACCGATGCTGATGTCGATGGCTCTCACATAAGAACTCTCTTGCTAACTTTTTTCTATAGAAAAATGAAGGAGATTATTGATGGTGGATATTTATACCTTGCCCTACCACCTCTTTATCGCGTCTCTCAAGGTAAAAAAGAAAAGTATGCATATGATGACAACGAAAGAGACCTGATAATAGATAGAATGGAAAAAGAAAACAAAAACACAAAGGTTTCAATACAGCGCTACAAAGGGCTTGGGGAAATGAATCCAGAACAACTATGGAACACAACTATGGACCCCGAAACAAGAACGTTGATGCAGGTTACCGCAGAAAGAGAAGGGGACGCAATTGAAACCTTTCAAGACCTAATGGGCAGCGATGTTGAAGCAAGAAGAACATTTATTGAGAAAAATGCAAAATTCGTAGTGAATTTGGACGTTTAAATCTTAAGGAATTAAAATGATAGAAAATAATAGAGGTATGGAGGTTGACAGAGATATTGTAGTAGAGATGGAAGAAAGCTATCTCAATTATTCAATGTCTGTAATTGTTTCAAGGGCTCTGCCGGACGTTCGTGATGGTCTTAAGCCGGTTCATAGAAGAATACTTTACGGAATGAGTGAGCTTGGGTCTAGCTGGAACAGGCCTTATAAAAAATCCGCAAGAATTGTTGGGGATGTTCTGGGAAAATATCACCCTCACGGAGACAGCTCAGTATATGATGCGTTAGTTCGAATGGCGCAAGACTTTTCCATGAGATATGAGCTTGTTGATGGGCAAGGGAATTTTGGCTCCATTGATGGAGACAATGCCGCAGCAATGAGGTACACAGAGTCTCGAATGACAAAGCTCTCTAGCGAGATGTTAAAAGACCTAGATAAAGACACCGTTGACTGGACGCCAAATTTTGACGAAACCCTAAAAGAGCCAGCTGTTTTACCATCCTCCGTCCCGACGCTTTTGATCAATGGCTCTGAGGGTATTGCTGTTGGTATGGCAACAAAGATTCCACCTCACAATCTGGTAGAGCTTGTTAATGGGATAGTTGCATTAATAGATAAGGAAGACATAACAACTGATGAACTAATGCAATATATAAAAGGGCCGGACTTCCCTACCGCAGGTCTTATTTTGGGGGTGGATGGCCTAAAAGAAGCTTATGAGACTGGCCGTGGAAAAATAAAAATGCGAGCACGCGCCCATATTGAAACAAGTAAAAAAGGTAAAGACAGCATAGTAATAACTGAGGTCGCATATCAAACCAACAAAGCAAACCTAGTTGAAAAAATAGCAGACCTAGTTCGTGATAAAAAAATCGAAGGAATTACAGACCTTAGAGACGAATCAGACAAAGATGGGATAAGGGTAGTAATTGAAACAAAAAGAGACGCAGTTCCAGAGGTCATACTAAACCAGCTGTACAAGCATACTCAACTACAGGACACTTTTGGAATTATCTTGCTTGCCCTAGTGGAAGGCGTTCCTCAAATAATGAGTCTAAAAACGGTTTTACAACACTTTGTTGATTTCCGACACCGGGTTGTTGTTAGGCGAACAGAGTTCGAGCTTAGAGAAGCAGAAGCACGCGCTCATATACTTGAAGGTTTAAAGATTGCGTTAGACAATATAGATGAGGTGATCTCAATTATTAGGGGTAGCAAAGATCCCGTTATGGCAAAAGAGGGGCTGATGAATGGTTTTAATTTATCAGAGATTCAATCACAGGCGATATTAGACATGAGACTACAAAGGCTTACCAGCCTTGAGGTTGATAAGGTTGTAAAAGAGTATAAAGAGCTGATAAAGCACATCGCACACCTTAAAGGAATTTTGGAAAGCAAGAGTCAGAGGATGGACATAATAAAAACAGAGCTTATCGAAATTCGTGACCAATACGGGGATGAAAGGCGGACAGAGATTGTTCCTGTAGATTCTGACTTCTCAATGGAAGACATGATAGCTGAAGAAGAAGTTGTTCTTACTATTACCCATCAGGGATATATAAAACGCACAGCTTTGAACACCTACAGAACACAACGGCGCGGTGGTCGCGGAGTTCAAGGGGCTATGAGCAAGGAAGAAGACTTTGTAGAGCATTTATTTATAGCAAATACACATAACTATATGTTGTTTTTCACAGACCAGGGGAAGTGTTATTGGCTCAAGGTCTATGATATTCCACAAGGTGGCCGAGCTGCTAGGGGAAGGGCCATTGTTAATCTTATTGGTTGTGACCCAGGTGAAAAAATAGAGGCCTTTGTTAGTGTTAAAGAGTTTGATGACCAACACTATATTGTGATGGCAACACGCAACGGAATAGTTAAAAAAACAGTTCTTTCTGCATATGGCAAGCCGCGGAAAGGAGGCATATATGCAATAGAAATCAGAGAGGGCGATAAACTTATAGAAGCAAGGATCACTAATGGTGAACACGACATTCTTTTAGGAACGAGCGAAGGAAAATCCATAAGGTTTTCTGAGAACAACGTTCGTCCAAGTGGAAGAAAAACCATGGGGGTCAAGGGGATAACACTTGGCTCTAAAGAAGATCACGTAGTTGGCATGCTTGTGGTAAGGAGGGAAGGAACAATTCTTGTAGCAACCGAAAAGGGAATGGGGAAACGCACAGACGTCATTCAATATAGAACACAAACCAGAGGTGGTAAGGGTGTAATGACCATGCGGTGCACTGATAAAACAGGAAAAATGGTTAATATAATGGAGGTCGTCGACTCTGACGACCTTATTATAATAACAGACTCAGGCGTTTTAATGAGACAACCAGTGGCTGACATCAGAACGATTGGTCGAGTTACGCAAGGTGTAAAACTTGTTAAACTGGATGACGGCGCAAGCATCTCTTCAATAACAAGGGTCATAAGTGAGGACGCTACGCCAGCAAAAGAAGATGATGCAGTTCAGGAGAATGAAGAGGCATCTAGTGATGAGTCATGATAAATGTAGCCGCACTTGAAGAAATATATTTAAATATAGATAAGGCCGCACAAAAGAGAAACGATCAGCCCAAAATAATCGCAGTTACAAAAACCCACCCGTTCTCTGCAATAGAAGACGTTTATAACTGTGGAATTTTTTCTATAGGAGAAAACCGAGTTCAAGAAGCATCAAATAAGTTTCAGTCATTTAATAACATGCCAAATCTAACAAAGCGGTTTATAGGTCACCTTCAGTCTAATAAGGTGAAAAAATGCATGGAGTTGTTTGACACAATTGATGCCGTTGATTCTTTGAAGCTCATAAGAAAAATATCAAAACAGGCATCAGAAAAAACCAGGGTGTTTCCAGTTTTACTGGAAGTTAATACCAGCGGAGAAAAACAAAAACACGGTTTTTTGCCAAGCGAAACAGATGAAATGCTTAGGTGTTTTGATGAGCCCTTCGTCAATGTGGAGGGGTTAATGACCGTTGGCCCCCTAACACAAGACAGACAAAAAATTAGAGAATCATTCAGGCGGCTTAAGGAGCTAGAAGCCACCATTAACAATCATCTAGGACATGACCAACTAAAAGAACTCTCAATGGGGATGAGCGGCGATTATGAAATAGCGATTGAGGAGGGTTCAACAATGATTCGAGTTGGTACAGCGCTTTTTGGGACCAGAAATAAGTAAAATACTTTTATAGGTCCCTGAGCGGATCCAACCAGGGAACAATAAAATCTAATACCCGGCGGTAGCTTAGGGTGACTTGCCACGCGCTAATT
>CETW01019369.1_pt1 | contig 10224 bp, 9 predicted proteins | sample 361381 | NCBI WGS metagenome assembly CETW01 (sample SAMEA2620570, study PRJEB7988) | marine metagenome | isolation source: saline water (ENVO:00002010), including
CCTTTTCTTGATGGAGCGCTTGGTATTGAACATACAAATGATAATCTAAGGCCCTACCTCAATGAAATGAGAGACTATATGCCTCCAAGTCATAGAAAAATGATAGAAAGAGTTGAGAAGAGATCTAAAGCTAAAATCTATATCAATAAGTCTAAAAAATTAGTTAAAGAATATAACGATTGTCTTGAAGAAATAAGAAGGTTTAGAGCTCAGCACTTGGAATATGCAGCCTCATATATTCACAAACAGTCACAAATTAAAAATCCATTTGGAACAGGCGGCTCAACGATAAGAGGTACTGGTGGAACACCTTTTATGAAGTACCTAAAAAAACATAGGGATGAAACTGGTAAACAAAAAGTTTAAACACCCTTTACTATTGATACAAGTCTTGTTGCTGACCTATCTACTATTTCTAAAGCTGATTGATACTTATCTGAATTATAACAATCAAGAGCATCTTTATATGAGTTAAATTCTACTATAACGGTTCTATCATAACCCTTTTTTTCGTATTCAGTTTGCTCACCACCTCTAACTAAAAATTTACCATCAAACTCACAAATTATTTTTGAGGCAACTTCTACATACTTAGAATACTCATCTTTATCATGAATATTTCCTCTAACAACCCAATAACTTTTACTCATTTTATTTTCTTCTTAATCTCATTTTATGAAGAATTGGTTCAGTATATCCACTTGGTTGGTATTTACCTTTTATTGCAAGATCGCAAGCTGCCTTAAAAGCAATGCCATCAAAAGAAGGTGACATATTTTTATAATCTACATCATTTTTATTTTGTTCATCTACTACAACAGCCATCTTTTTCATTACATTAATTACGTCCTTTTCAGTACATAGATTATGATGCAGCCAATTAGCGATATGTTGACTTGATATTCTGCATGTTGCTCTATCTTCCATTAAACCTACATTATTAATATCAGGAACTTTCGAACAACCTATACCTTGATCTACCCATCTAACTACATACCCTAATATCCCCTGAGCATTATTTTCTAACTCATCTTGTATATCTTCTTTTGATGGAAATTTATCTTCTTTTATACAAGGTATTTTTAACAAATCATCTAAATTAGCCTTCTCTCTTTTAAGTAACTTTTCTTGCTCATTTTTAACAAAAATCTGATGGTAATGGATAGCATGAAGGGTTGCTGCTGTTGGAGACGGAACCCATGCGCAATTAGCTCCAGCTAAGGGATGGATCGTTTTTGTTTTATACATTTCTAACATTTCGTCTGGCATTGGCCACATACCTTTTCCAATTTGTGCATTTCCCAAAAATCCAGTTTCCAAACCTATGTCCACATTCCAATTTTCATAAGCCTTGATCCATTCTTCGTTTTTCATATCAGCCTTTGGAACCATAGGACCAGCTTCCATACTTGTATGAATTTCATCACCTGTTCTATCTAAAAATCCTGTATTTATAAAGATTACTCTTTCTTTTGCAACTTCAATGCATTCTTTTAGATTTAGTGTCGTTCTTCTTTCCTCATCCATTATTCCAATTTTGATGGTATTTAAAGGAAGACTAAATACTTTCTCAATCTCTTCAAATAAATCACAAGAAAATTGTACTTCTTCAGGACCATGCATTTTTGGTTTGACTATATAGATGCTTTTAGTTTTTGAATTTTTGTAAACACCATTACCAATAATGTCATGAATTGAAATACATGTGGTGAAGAATGCATCCATAATACCTTCAGGAACTTCATTACCATTTTTATCTTTAATAGCAGGATTTGTCATTAAATGTCCTACATTCCTTACAAGAAGCAGGCTTCTTCCAGGTAATAAGATCATTTTTCCATTTTTTAAAAGGTATTTTCGATCTGGGTTTAGTTCTCTGGTGATAAATTTGCCATTTTTATCAAAAGACCTTTTTAAATTTCCTTTCATTAATCCCAACCAGTTCCTATAAACAATAATTTTGTCTTCGGCATCTACAGCAGCAACTGAATCTTCACAATCTTGAATTGTAGTAATTGCTGATTCCATCAATATATCTTTTATGCCTGCTGGATCATCTTGACCAATTGGATGAGAGCTATCTATTTGTATTTCAAAATGTAAGTTGTTGTTTTTAAATAGAAGACCATATGCTCCTGATCCTTTATCCATATAACCAATGTATTGATTGTCATCTTTTAAACTTGTTTTTGATTTATCTATGAGTGTTAAAGAAAGCTTGCTATTAATAAATTCAAAATTAATTACATCTTTATATTTACCATTATTTAAAGGAATGGTTTCGTCCAAAAAGTCTTTTGCAAAATCAATAACTTTCTCTCCTCTAATTGGATTATATCCACCCTCCCTTTTTGCTCCGTCCTCCTCATCAATAATATCAGTTCCATATAAAGCATCATAAAGACTGCCCCATCTTGCATTAGTCGCATTTAATGCAAATCTTGCGTTCATCACAGGAACAACAAGCTGAGGCCCGGCAATCTTTCTAATTTCAGGATCTACGTCTCTAGTGGTAATTGAAAAATCTTTGCTTCTAGGTACCAAATAACCAATTTTAGTCAAAAATTCTTTATATTCCTCTAGTTCAAAACCAGAATCTCTTGTATCTAAATGCCATTGATCAATTAAGCCTTGTAATTCTTCTCTTTTAACCAAGAGTTCAATATTTCGTTTAGAAAATTTATCAAGAATATTTTCAAAAGAAGACCAAAAATAATTAGATGAAAAATTTAATCCTGGAAGAACTTCATCATTCACAAAATCGCTAAGAGGTGTCGATATTTTCAGTGATATCTCTTTAGGTTTCGAGTTTTTGAAACCTAAAAAGTTTTTTAATTCATTTATGAATTTCATTAATCCAATTATAGCTTAGTCAAAAAACAAATTATTAATTAATAACCTTATTTATTATGTCTTTAGAATCATAATTCCAAATTTTTTTAGTCATAATATGAATAATATTTGTATATTTCATCAATAAATTTCTAATAAAGATTAAAACTGGATTTTTGAGATGATTTAATTTGCCTTGTTTTAAAGATTCACGATGAATTTTCTTTACTCTATTAAATCTTAAATCCTTATATAGTAATTGAGATTTTTTTATATCATTTTTGTATTTAGCTACTAAATTTCCAAAAATATATCCATCTTCAAGTGCTAAACAGCCTCCTTGGCCCATAAAAGGAACTATTGGATGGGCTGCATCACCAAGGAAAGTTATATTTTTCATATATAAAGTATTTACATCTTCTCTTGTATAAACCCCCCATTTATATAATTCATCATTATTTTTTAATGATGAGTATTTTTCTAAAATATATTTAGGTAATAATGTCTGGAGATCATGAAAACTTCCTTTTGATTTCCATGATTCTTTGCTAGCTTTGTGTGTTTTAAAGGCTGCGACAAAACTCATTTTTGAACTATTAATAGGATATGTAACTACATGAAAACTTGGTCCTAAATGAAATTCTACTTCATTTTGTTTTTTATTAATTATCGATCTCCATACAGAGTATCCGCTATATGAGGGCTTTGATTTATTTTCTAACACTGATTTTCTGCAAATTGATTTAATGCCATCACATGAAGCAATATGTTCGACATTAAAATTTTTATTATTTGAGAATGATAATAATTTATTATTAATATCTATATCAGCTAATTCAAAATTAAAATTTATTTCTCCATTGGCTGATAAGTATTTTTCAAGTAGAACTTTATGGAGCGCCTTCCTTGAAGTAGTAATATGATCAATATCAATAGAAGTTATTTCTTTATTAGCATAAATAAAATTTGCTTTTTTTGGATTACCTGAAATAAGTTTCAACTGATCTAATACCCCTAATTCCTTTAAGACCTTTTGTCCATTTCTGGATATGGATATACCAGCACCATGTTCACTTATTGAATCGAGTTTCTCAAAAATAACACAAGGTATATTTTGCTCTTTTAAGACAATGCCCAAAGCAAGTCCAGATATACCAGCTCCTATAATTGCGATATGATTTTTATAGATACTCACAAAAATATTATGCCTATTTAGAAATAAAAAAAAAGGAAGCATTTAGCTTCCTTTTTTTCGTTAACAAAAATTAATTTCTTACTGGAACGATGCCGTATGTTCTTTCGTTTTCACAAGAGCCGCCTAGATCTTGTAAAGCTTTAAGCTCAGGCATACTTTCACCAGTTGCTTGACTCCAAAAGTTTGTCCAGTTCTTACCATAATCAGCAATAGTTTCTGTGGTAACTAACTGCACAAAATCATAATCCCAAGTTGAAGGAACCCCTGATGTTGGTAAAATCATTTTTCTTCCAGCAACATCCCCAAGTTCTCTTGCAGCTTTAGCATAAGTTTTATAAGCATTATAAAAATCGTCTTCTGAAACCCCTTCTCCAAGCTTGCAATCTGAATATACAGCATACCCAGCGTCACCACTTGGCGTTTGAGAAACAACTCTTTGCCATGTATATGTAACCTGATTCCCAGATTCTAAAATTTTGTTTAGCTCTGCAAGGAGTTCCGTTCCATTGTTAAACCAATGATCATTACCTTTGAAATGAGCTTCTGGATTAGGACTTATTCCAACCCAAACAAAATCATGTGGTTGTTCGCCACTATTATAATAAGGAACAAGCATAGCGGCAGTATAGTCCTTTAAATCATCAGTTTCATTTGCCCAATCGTTCCATTTTGCTGCCCATTTCATCATATCATCCATATCTTTACCTTCATTGAAAACACTCAGATAATATTCAGCAACGTTCCACTCAGATTCTGATGAATCATGATCATCAGCAAAAATATTAAAACTTAAAAGCAAACTTAAACTTAATAAAAGTTTCATATGTATCTCCTATTTAAAAATTATTTGATTGATCATTTCAACTCTTACAATCTCACGAATATCTTCATAGGATTGTGCTGTAGTTGTTTGATCTTCTTGTGAAATTATTTCTCTAAATTTCTCTTGGAATTCATCTGTTTCTTCTTCAGACCAATAGGATGGATCCATAGAAGCATAGCTCTCATGCTGGACTGTTAAATATACATAATTATTGTTTCCGACATATACACCGTAATCAACAATTTTGCCCATATCTTTTGCTATTTGATTTGATGCTACCCAAGTTTTTTCAATGCCATCCATATAGTTACCCATATAATTAGCTTTGACTTTTATAACAGTTAGTTCTGTTACACCTGGTGCAGGCTCTCTTGATGGTTCTTCCTGACTAATCGCTGATACGGAAAATACCAACATTGTAACTAATAGAAATCTCATATTTTTCTCCTCTATTATTAAAAATGACTTATTAATATAACACCCAAAACAGAAAATAATGATAGAAATATGTATATTTTTTATAACTAATTTCTTAGGCCGTATAAATCATACTTTGATACAAAATTCCAAATCTCTTGGCTGGCATCTATATTGTAAGTTTGAATATATGGCCAATTGTGACCCATCTCTGGATGAAGGATTAATTTAACGTTAACATTATTTAAACAACCGCTATAGGTATCAAAATTTATTAATCCCATTTGGTTAGAGTATTTAATTAATCTTTCAGGTTCATTGTTGCAAGAGTTATAACTAACCCAATAATCAATAACATCACTAATACTTTTTGACCAACCACTACCAAAATATGGAACAGTTGCATCTTGTATGCCGTGAATTTGCATTGCAGCAGTGGGATGTGATGGTGAACAATTATCATATGTATCACTAGTCATTGATCCAGTAACAGAAACCACTGCAGCAAATGTGTTATCAAGATTGCATGCTAAGTGATAACTCATGTAACCACCATTAGACATTCCTGAAGAATATATTCTTGTTTCATCAATTGAAATTTTCTCTTTGAGATAGTCAATGACCGTATCAATAAATTCAATGTCTTTGGCAGTGCTTTTAGAAGTCCAGCCACCATTATTCCAATGAGTATTTAAACCATTGCTAGTTGTACCTTGAGGATATACAACAATAAAATTATTTGCATCTGCTATAGCTTCATAGTTTGTATAGTTATAGTGTGTCATTGCTGAAGATCCATATCCATGCAACGCAAATAGAACAGCAATACTGGAATTAGTATCAAGATTAGATGGTTCATAAATATAATAAAATCTTTCAGTACTGTCATGAACAAGGTCACATCTTTTTAGATTTGTTACTTGAGTGTTTGTACATGTTTCATTTGATGTGTTTGGTGGTTGAACAATTGGAGGATTAATTTGATTATCTGAACCAGAAGATCCTCCCCCACAAGATGAAAGAAAAAACAATACAAATAGAATTTTATAAAAATACATAAAACTTATTATAAGTTAGGTCAAAATATAAAAGGGAGCATTTGCTCCCTTTTTCAAAGTTATTTATTTGATTAATTACCGTTGTAAGTAACTACATTGGATAATATTGAAATATTCATAAGTTCTCTATCGTCGCCAATTGATTTAGAAAACTTAGCAAAAGAATCACTTGCATATAATACTTCAGTTGATGCCATTGCCTCAGCAACACTTCCTGCACTTGTATATGCATAATGCGAATAATAATTTACGCTTCCAGCAACCTGCTGACGAAGACCATAACTTCCAATAATGTTACCAGCATCTTCTTGTGCTTTGATTAACTTAGAATACTGTTTTGCGTAACTGCTAGGATCTGAAACCTGCATTCTATAAATTGTATAAACCTGGTTATTTTCAGCATCTTGATTTCCGCCACTTATAAGTTTCATATTTAATGATTGTTCAACTGGTTCTGCCATAGATGATGTCTTAGCAAAAAAAGATTGAAATACTGGATCTGAAAATGACTCTGTGCCAGTACCAAGACTTGATACGTCATCGTAGTTTAGAACAACAACATGAGTTGCATCATCATATCCATTAAATGCATACTGATGAAGTGATACAACTGCTGGGAATGACTTGCCCCAATTAGTTCCCATCAATCCATCTAAAGCCTTAACATAACCGGCAGGATCTGAAACTTTGATTGAATATGTTGCTAAATATCCAGCTGCAACGGTAGATTGTGACGATATTAAAACAATAGCAAGTAAGCTATAAAAAAATTTTTTCATAATTATCTCTCCTTATAATATGAATATTAATAATACATTATTAACTTTATTAAGAATTGATAATTATATAAATATTTTGAATGTATATATATATTGGTGCGGTACGCCGGTCTCGAACCGGCGGCCTTCTGCTTGGCAAGCAGACGCTCTACCAACTGAGCTAGTACCGCATTGGTTGGTTAATATACTCTTTTAGTGTTCTGCTTTCAAGAAGATTAAATTTAGGATTTATGGAACTAATATTTCTTGTAAATTATTAAATTTACCAACACTATCTCTCTTAGAAATTATAAATACGGCAGGTTTAAAGTCTAAGGGAATTGCTATCTCAATATCTGCAGAACTAACAGGTCCACCCATATATTTCCTATCCTCATACCCAATATGCTCGTAAGTTGCAAAAAAAGGATTACCTATACCTATAGCTATCAACTCAACTCCATTCTTATCAAGAACTTTTATTGCATACTCATCATCATCATTAATAAATCTTAGTTTTTTAAGATTTCTTTGTTTGGGTTTTTTAATTTTTATTTCTTCTAGCACGAATAAATTTGTGCTCGCTTTAAAAGAAGCAACATACGCATCTTCATTAGCGTTAACATGCAGTTTTTGAATCTGAAAAACTTTTTTTGATTCCTCAGCATAAGTTAAAGATATGAATATTGATAATATTAATAGGTTAATTTTCTTCATTCTAATTACCATCTTGCCCAATTAATACCCCATGTTCCACCCATAGGCCCATTTATATATCCATAGTGATATTGCGATCTATCAGTTGGGTTATATCCCCATTGACATGAGCCGCTAGATCTATCACACCAATAAAAATCTGAATTAAAAAGGCCTTCATAAAAATCTTCTGTATCTGTAACATCATCTGGAGCTGAAACAGTACCGGTTAAATCTTCTACTCGCCATGTATAAACTTTTACACTATCATCAGAAGGCCTGTTAAATACAATAGTGGTTTGATTATCTTTTGAAGAATCAAGTACTCCATCTATATACCACTGTAATTTTAACTTTGAGGTGTCATATACAACATCTATGTCAATTTCAAAGCCTGAATTAGTTCCTGATGCATCTTGAACGAAGCCTACATCATCTCCATCAACAAATCCTTGATTATGAATAGAGCCTATGGCAAAACCTTCAGTATTTACTTCTCCATAACTTAATATACCGCCTTCCATAATCGTCCAATATTTTGGTCTGTAATTATCTAGTTCTCCATAATAATTGCCTTCAAATAGACCAACGGTATTGCATTCAGGATTTCTTCCAGTTCTATTTCCATTTGCATCATAAAGATTAAACAAACAATCGCATGTTGTGGCGTCTTCTCCGTCATCAAAGATAGTTCCGTCAGCATAGTTATAACAGACTTTAAAATCTTTGCCAGGAACATTCATTAAATCACTAATATGATGTTTCCATTTAACAAGTGCAGGATCTGACTGCGTGGTTGTATTAACATTTCTATCAGCCCATTGGCTAACATCTCTATCATCTGTAGTTATATATTCGTCGCCCATCTCACCATGAGCATGTCCCAGTTCGTGCATAAGCGTATACTCAGTTCTAGGCTTAATTTCTTGGATATTTGTATTACCTAAGTTTACGCCTCTACCATCTATCATAGTGAGAACTGAAACTAAGTCATGTTCGGAAAAAAGATCATCAAATACCGAATCATTAATATCTCCAGAGCCAATACAGTAAACATCTTCATCCCAATCGTAACAACCTGTTTCTATAGACGCTAAAGAGGTTCCATCGGGAATTACTGGTTCAGCAACGACGATATCGAAATATCCAGAAAAAAATTCAGATGCATCAGAGTCATTTAATGCATTAATAGACTTCAATAAAGCTTCTCTAAAAAGATCTAAATCCGATGTTGAGCCATCATTAACATCTGCTTTAAGAGAATCGGCAACGAATAGATAATCTGTTCTTCCGAATGTATTACCTCCTCCTACAAGGTAGTAGACATAATAATCTTTATTAGTTGTTGTTCCTGAATTAAATCCATCACTTTTATCATCATCTTGTGCAACTGTTATTGTTTGTTTATTAGAAATAAACCAAGTATTAAAAAAGTCCCTATCTGAATCTATACCATCAGAAACTATTATCTCTGCATCAAATAAGCCGGCCTTTGATAGTGGTGATAAATCTAAAACTACGTCGCCTTTACCTTCTCCGGTTGATGTGAATGTTGCTGGAACGGACTCATCATTCACTGTTGCACTAAAGGTTAGATCTGCATCGGCGTTGTCGATATCAGAAAATGTAACTGAAAAACTTGGATTAGAATTAAAAATTAAATGATTCTTATCAAGATCTAATTTTGAATCCATGGATATTGTTGGTAAATCATTTACTGGGTTGATTGTTATTGTTACCGTGCTATTTCTTGTTACACTTTTTTCTACAGCTGTAACTGAATATGAAAACTGATCTTGACCATTATAGTTCTCGTTTGGACTATAGGTAATTGCTCCTGTTTCAGAAAAAGTCAAAACCCCATTAGTTGTTGTTGAAGTTAATTCATATTCAAGTGTTACAGGTTCATTGGCTGTTGCAGTTACATTTCCCGTATATGTCGTGTCCTCATCTATTGAAATAGAGCTGCTTGATGCTAGAGTTATTGCAAATGGAACTGGTGGGGCGCTACCGCCACCCCCGCCTCCGCCGCAGGAAGCAATAAAACTCAATACTATAAATAATCTAAATATTTTCACAAACAAATTATATCTTAATGCAAAAAAAAGAGGACTAAAAAGTCCTCTTTTAATTAATTAAATGATATTAAAATTTAACTCTAAACCCGGCCTTATAAATAGGTCCATGGTCTTGATATAAAAATGTCATTTCTTCATATCTTGAGTACAGTTCAACTTCGGAATCTGTAATATTTATTGCCTCAAAAAATATTTGAGTATTATCCGCAACATTGTATGTAGCATTAAAATCTACTTGAGCTCTTTCAACAATATACAAAGGGTTATATTGATCCATTCCAGCGTAAGTTTCGCCCTTCAGGTTATAAGAAAGTCTTGCTGACATTTTATCATCTTCATAAAAAACTGATAAATTGGCAGCATCACC
>CETW01186133.1_pt1 | contig 10187 bp, 6 predicted proteins | sample 361381 | NCBI WGS metagenome assembly CETW01 (sample SAMEA2620570, study PRJEB7988) | marine metagenome | isolation source: saline water (ENVO:00002010), including
CGTAAGATGTGAAGGTTCGAGTCCTTTCCACGGTACTTATGGAAATTATATTTCTAAGTGCTATTATTTTGTTGGCTTTAGTTCTGTTTATAACAGAGTTCTTTCCAATTGACGTTACAGCTTTATTAGTTTTAGGATTACTTTTGATTTTAGGGCTTGTTAGCCCGTCGGAAAGTATTTCAGGTTTCTCAAACCCTGCTGTCATAACAATAGCTTGTTTATTTATTTTAAGTCACGCTCTTCAAAAATCTCATGTTCTTGAATATTTAATTATTAACATTAATAAAATTATTGATAAATCAAGAGCTTTAGGTATGGTTGCATATTTATTTGCTATTGGTGTTGCCTCAGCTGTTGTTAATAATACAGCAATAGTTGCAATTTTTATGCCAGTTACAATTAGGCTTGCTGATAAATATCAAATAAGTCCCTCAAAAGTCTTAATTCCTTTGAGTTATGCTGCAATTCTTGGAGGAACTCTTACTTTAGTTGGTACATCCACCAATTTAATTGTTAACTCAATTTTGGTCGATTCTTCTAATGGTACTGTTTCATTAGGTATGTTAGAATTTGCCAAGTTTGGTATTATAAAGTTTATAGTTGGATTAATATATATCTTTACTATTGGCTATAAACTTCTTCCTATAAGGGTTGCAAAATCTTCAAGTATTGAAGATTACCGCCTTGATGGATATCTAACTGAGTTTAAGGTAATCTCAAATTCTCCATTAGCGGGAAAAACTCTTTTAGATAGAAAAATAAATGAAAACTACGATGTGATTGTCCTAGATGTTCTACGAAATGGGGAGATAATAAATTCTAATTTGAGAAATTTAATTATTGAGCCAGAAGATATTCTTTTTGTTAAAGGTTCTTTTGATAATTTTCAACGTTTGAAAGAGATTGAAAATCTTACCATGTTAGCAGATGAAAAACTTACTCAGGAAGAACTTGAACAAGAAGATAATATTTTAGCAGAATGTCTTGTTACCGATAATTCAGACTTAATTGGCCTTTCATTACAAGAAGCTAATTTTAGAAGATCTTTTGGTAGTTTTGTTTTGGCTATTAGAAGAGAAGGGGAAATTATTAGAAGAAAGCTTGCACATTTTATATTAAAACCTTTTGATACATTATTAGTTTATGGTCCTAAAGATAGAATTAATCAATTGGCTAATAAAGAAGGTTTTATTGTTTTAGGAAAAGTGGATGGTTCTTTAGATAGTCATCCTTTTTGGTGGCTTAGTCTTGCATCAATACTCTTAGCAGTCACGCTAGCTATTTTTAAAATTGTCCCTATTGTTGTTGGAGTTATTATTGGTGTTATTGCTCTTCTACTTTCAAAGGTAATCACACCTAATGAAGCATATGGATCAATTCATTGGCAAGTAATTATAGTAATTGCCGCATTTTTACCAATGGGTATTGCCATGCAAAGAACTGGATTTGATGCTTTAATAGGTGATTCAATATCATCTTTAGTAAATATTTTTCCAACAGATTTGCTTCCATATATTTTATTGGCAATTATTTATTTAATAACAATGATTTTAACTGAGATAGCTTCTAATGCAGCCACAGCTATTATTATGACACCTATCACTTTATCGCTTGCTGCTAGCTTTGGATTTGATCCTAAGCCGTTTATATTTGCCGTTTGCTATGCTGCATCTGCATCATTTATTACACCGGTGGGTTATCAGACAAACTTGATGGTATTTGGTCCTGGAGGTTATAGATATTCAGACTATATTAAAGTAGGACTTCCTTTAGGAATAATTTTATGGGTAATTTCTGTAGCAATTATACCAATGATTTGGCCTTTTTAAAATGGAATGGATTGAAAAAAATAATATTTTATCAAAAGAGTTTGAATTTAATTCATACTTAGCTGGCATTGATTTTGTAAATGAAGTTGCAAATGTTGCTGAGCAGGAAAATCACCACCCAGATATCACTATTGGTTATTGTAAAGTCAGTATATCTTTAACAACGCATGATGCTGGCCACTTAACTGAGAAAGATTATCGTCTAGCAAAGATAATTGATGATCTTGTAGGTTAATTTGAATTATTTAATATTTGTATCAATTCTATGGTCATTTTCTTTCGGAATAATAAAATATGGATTAGAAGGAGTTGATTCATTTTTTATAAGTTTTTCAAGGAATCTAATAGCCTTTTCTTTCTTTGCAGGAATATCCCTATATAACTTTAAGAAATTTTTCTTCGATTATAAATTGTTATGTATCGGAGCTATACAATTTGGATTAATGTATATTTTTTATATTCAATCCTATCAATTTCTTCCAGCGTATCTTGTAGCTACTTTTACAATCACAACCCCTATTTTTATTGCTATATCAAATAAGGTTTTATTAAAGAAGGATATACCATTAGCTGGGATATATGCAATTCTTTTAGTTCTAACTGGATCATTTATTATGAGGTATAATGTTGTCAATCCCTTCGATTATTGGAAAGGCTTCTTTTTAATACAAATAGCTAATTTCTTTTTTGCTGCTGGACAAATTTTATTTAAAGACTGGAATGAAAAGAATAATAATATTGACATTATACATAATTTTTCTCAACTGTTTTTAGGTGCGTCAATAGTAACATCAATTTTTTATATTTCTTCATCAAATTCCTATGATTCACTATCAAATCTGAATTTAATAACTTTATTTTTCTTGGGTTTTATTTCAAGTGGTTTAGGATTTCTTTTATGGAATATTGGTGCAACAAAAGTCAGTACAGAAAAGCTAGCTATTTCAAATAATATAATTATTCCTATAGCAGTAATAAATTCATACTTGATTTTTGGGGAACAGATAAACTTATTTTCTTTTTTACCAGGATTGCTGTGTTTTTATATTGCTTATAGGATACTATAATTTATTTCTATTCTTTTCATGAGCCTTCCTAAAAGGTATTGACATAAAGTAGGATATTGGTTTTTCAAGTAGTATTACTAATCTCCAGACAAATGGAAAAATAAACATTTTTTTCTTTTTATCAAGAGCCTTTACAATCCTATTTACACCATCTTCTGTTGATATCATAAAAGGAGTCCACGTACCCATCGTATCTGTCATCTCACTTTTGACAAATCCTGGACAAATTAATGTTACATCAACATTTTTTGGTAAAGTTCTTCTCCAACTTTGACTCAATGCTTTTACAGCATGTTTTGATGCAGCGTATGCTCCAGCTCCAGGCCATGCAAAATGACTTGCTACAGAACCGACAATTGCGATATGACCTCTATTATTTTTTATCATAGAAGGCATAAAAGGTATTACTGTATTGATTACTCCAATAACATTAATATCTATAATTTTATTAAGCACTGTAGGGTCACCTTTATGAATTTGATCAATATGTCCAAAACCAGCATTGGCTATTACAAGATCTACATGAGAAATTTTTGATAAAAAATCTTGAATTGATTCTTTTGTAGCATGTTGATCTGATACATCTACACAATAAGTGACAACTTTTGCTCCCAATTCTTCACACTTTTTGGCTACCGAATCTAGCTTTTCTCTTCTTCTTCCTGATAAAGCAAGAAATGCACCTCTTTTTGCATATTTATAAGAAAGATGTTCTCCGATTCCACTTGTTGCTCCAGTCAAGAATATATTCATGGAAGATACTACAAATTTATAGCCCACAATTCCACAAAAACTATTTATATTATCAACTAAATGAGTCAAAACGAAAATATAGGTCTTTCAAAGTCAATAATTGAGAGCTTATCAAAGCAGCTTTTAGATGTTGCTGATAATGTAAGTAATGATATTGATAAGGCTTCAGATTTAATTATTAATAATTCTGGCAAGATTGTTATTTGTGGTTTAGGTAAATCTGGATTAATAGGACAAAAGATAGTTGCAACTTTATGTAGTACCGGTACTAGAGCCGTCTTTATGCATGCAGCAGAAGCTACTCATGGTGATTTAGGTATCTATAATCCTGGTGATCCTACAATTTTAATTTCCAAAAGTGGAAATACAGAAGAATTAGTGAGATTGATTCCAATTTTAAAAGAATTTAAATCTCCTCTAATTTCGATAATTGGCAATCTTGACTCAACCTTAGCCAAACATTCTGATATTGTGTTGAACGGTTCGGTTGAAAATGAAATTGATCCACTTGGCGTTGTACCAACAACTAGTTCATTAGTTGCATTAGCAATTGGTGATGCTTTGGCTTCTGTTTTAATGGCCAAGAGAGGTTTCGATAAAAATGATTTTGCTAGAAATCATCCTGGAGGAGAACTTGGAAAACAATTAGCATTAAAAGTTGAAACTATAATGCATCCGATTAATCAGGTTGCTCAAATAACTCCTGAAGACTCAATAAACGATTGCGCAATTTTGATGACCAAAAATCCATTAGGTGCTGCATTATTTATTGATAACGGAAAGCTAAAGGGGATTGTCACGGAAGGAGATTTAAGAAAATCAATTACGCAAAAAGAAAATTTATCAGATCCGATTGGTGAATTTGTTAATGAAAAACCTATTTGCATTCCTTCTACAACTTCTATTTTTGATGCTATGAAAGTGATGGAAGATAGAGAATCTCAAATTTCAGTTTTACCTGTAGTAGATAGTAATAATGAATGTATTGGCCTTTTGACCATCCATGATTTATACCAAACTAAATTAGTTTAATTTTATCGAACAAGAACCATTTTCATGGTCTTATTATAATTACTTTGACCATCTACTTTAGTTCTTAATTGATAGAAGTAAACACCACTACTTACTTGTTCACCGTCATCGTTTTTACCATCCCAAATAACGGTATATTGACCTGCTGCCTTATCGCCTTCATCAAGTTTTCTGACAACTTGTCCAAGTGTGTTATAAATATGAATCTCTGTTGGAACGTTATTTACCATTAATGATGGAATATCATATTTAATAGTAGTTTGGTTTCTAAATGGATTTGGATAGTTCTGATAAAGTTTAAATTCATCAGGATTTCTGATTTCCATAATTCCATTACCAGCTAATCCATTTTCATTAAATAATTGATAAGTTAAGCTTAAGTCAGGTTTTTCATTCTGATCGCTGTTTACGATAATTATGATAGTATTATTGATATCAGATAGTTTTCCAAATTCGAGCTCATACAATTCATTTTCATCATCTTTATTTTGAAGAAGTATTAAATCTGTAGTACTAGTGTTAGATGAAAATTCAATCAATTTATTTGTATTTTGTAATTCAAATTTTCCTGCAGTAATACCATCAGGTAAAGTTATTCTAATTTCATTACCAATTAATTCAGCTTCAAAGTCAATTGGAACTATTTCTAAATTAGTATTTTCCGCTGATCGTCCTTGTGATTTAGTCCATAACCAATTTCTTGCAAAAACACTTACATCTTTAATATCATTTACATTATCAGGTGTAGGAATTAAATAAGGAGCTGTTCCAGTCGCAGGACCAATATCAACAGCTTCAACAGTACCTGCATTTGGCCATGCATTTACAAATGCATTGAGATCTTCAACATCAACATCAAAGTCAGCATCATAATCACCAAGCAAGGAGACGTAGGTTGTGAATTCTGACGTAACAACATCAGATTCGTTTCCAGCACCATCAATTGCATAAACATAGGCATTGTATATAGTTCTATCTTCTAATGATAATCCTGTTAAAGTAAGATTGTCACCCGCATTGAAAATTTGTTGTCCAGCATTGGCAGAAGTTGTCGCATCTTGAACACCTACACGATATTGAACTATTCCAGTATCATCGCTAAATCCATCTACACTAACACTTAGGTCTGTAAGTGATCTCAAATAACCACCATCAACAAGATTATTTACTGTAATAGTACCACTTGAAGGATTTTGAGTATCCAATACATACGATACTTGGTCAGAAAGTGTTTCGTTTCCATCATTATCAACAGCACCAATTCTATAGTACCAGGTTTGTCCAGTAGTTAAGTTTTCATGAGTATAGGAATCGGCTCCAAAAGTTCTCATATTAAAATAATTATCATTTAAAATTGTTACATCATCATTTGCATCAACTACTGGTATTTTAATGCTTATATCACCCATAGTTCCTTGTCCAAGCAGTGAATTTGAGTCGGCAGTAAAGCCATCGGTTTGACTAGCATAAACATTATATGATGATAAGTCTGGCTCACCATTTCTATTCCAGTAAAGTGTAATTGCTGTATCACTTTGATTCCAGGTGTCACTTTCATCAACTTCACCATCTCCATTAGTATCCTCATGAATAAGAGCTCTTTCAATTTCAATACCATAAGGTTTTGATGGAGCACCGGCATCTGAAAGCTGACCTGCTGTAACTAAGAAATAGTCATAAAACTCATAATATTGTTCAGCTGATTTATGATGAATTGCAACCCTAACTTTTTGTCCAGCCCATGGAGTTAAATCATAACTATATTCTGCCCATACAGCATCAGTATCAACTACATTGGCTAATGTTTCGGTGAAATCGGAAATTTGAGTTCCTCCTGATGGTGACAACATAACATCAAATTCTTCCGCGTAAGTTGCATTAAAGCCATTAGCATAGAATTTTAATAAATTATCTACACCAGGTCTTAACCAAAGCTCAGGACTAATAAACCAATCATCCCATACAGTTGCATCAGCAGCTGCATTTCCAAAGCCCATACCTTTATCTTCTTCATAAGCTAAATCAAAACCTGCATTTAAACTCTCAGGATAGCAACCAGGTCCATCATTGTCTCCATTTGCATCTCTCCATACCCAGCCATAGTTATTTCTACCATTTAATGGATAAGATAAACCAAAGCAATTCTCAAAGCCATCAGACCACAATGTATCTTGTACTGATGTAACGAAAATTAAATTATTTTTAGTAACAGTATCAGTGGCACTACCGTCTGAAACAGTTAATGAAACTGAATAGGTTCCAGGTGATGCAAAGGTGTTTGTTGGGCTTGCAACAGTACTAGTATTTCCATCTCCAAAATTCCATGACCAAGTTGTATTGCTTGAAGATCTATCATTAAATGTGACTTCTAACGGAGCAACCCCGGAAGTTTTATTTGGTGTAAAAGCAGCATTTAGTGGAGCAGTGGAAGTGAAACCAGAAGAGAAGAACATTCCTCTTCCATATGTTCCAGCAGCAATTGCTCCATCGCTAGTTCTTGACTTTAACATGTCAACTCTAACATTTCCCATTCCATTGGATGAAGGGTTCCATACTGGAGAGTCAACTGATATATCATCTGATACCCATGTACCTAAATCCGTTCCAATTATTACCTGGTTAAAATTGTCTCTATTATATAAACCTGCACGCACAGGCATATCTGGTAAATCACCCTCAATATTAGCCCAACCATTTGAACCTCCACCGCTATAAGTCTCAAATACGGAAACAGCTCCGTAGTTTGATACAGTAGCTAATATTTGGTTTTCATTTTGACCTACATCAATGGATGATACATTTCCTTGAATATTACTTCCGCTAATTTCGGTATAACTATAGTTAGTTGTAGAGGCATCAACAACTTTAAAAATCTTACCAGCTTCAGTTCCAATATAAATGACATCATCAGTGTGAGGTGATATAGCAAAACTACTTACCTGTGAACCAAGAGGTATATTAATAATTCTTCTAGATGCTAATTGGGTATAATCGTTTAATACCATCAACTCATTACCGCTAGTATTGCCTCCACCATACATATTTACATAAATTGTTTTTGTACCTGAATCAATAATAGTTGGATTAATTAATGTACCTGAATCACTTCCATCTGGATTATCATAGTTCGAATATAATGACCAACTTGATCCACCATTTGTTGTCCTGTAAATTGTATTGTAATTAGAACCTGTAAATTGATAATTAGGGTCTAATTGGTCTATATGGGCATATCCACCATCTCCACTTGAAATCTTTTCTCCATCTTGTGCACCTGAACCACTAACTTTAATTGAGCCATTATCTTGTGTACCACCTAAGACATCTTTACTTGAAGCATCAGGGTGTAAAGCTATGGTATAAAATTGAGTTGTTTTATATCCGGTATTTCTATCATAAATATTAGCACCTGCATCATTTGAAAAGAACACACCACCGTCATTACTAAAAATTACATTACCACCAGCAAACTCTATACCATGCTGGTCAACATGCATATAAGGAACAGCACTACTAAGACCATCAGTAATTTGGGTCCAATTATCACCACCATCTGTAGATTTGTAAACATCTAGACCACCACCATATAAAACATTAGGATTTGTCGGATCAACGGCAAAACTCATTGAATAGCCGGCTTGCCCGCTACAATCTCCAAAAGCACAATCTGATCCAGTATAAACGATGTCGTCTCGAGGTACTCCAAGAGTTTCCCATGTAGTTCCACCATCAGATGTTCTTACAAGCCATTCAGCTTTACTAGGATTATTTTTTGAAATCAAGGCATAAACATAATTTGGGTCAGATTGAGCAACTGAAACTAAAACTCTGTCTGGACTCTGTAGAGCATCCAAACCGAGATTAGCTTCAGTCCAATTTGATCCATCATCAGAATAAAATAATTGACCACCTCCGGACCAATATGAATTCATTTTTGTACCAAACCATATTCTACCATTTGAGTCAATATCAATACTTGCTGGTTCTTTATATCCATTACTTTCTTGACCATCATAGGCCCTTTCCCAAGTTGCACCACCATCAGCTGATTTCCATAAACCAATATTATCTCTTCCAGCTGGTACATAACCTTCCGTGTAGTTTCCTGCAACAGCAATATATAATACACTAGTACCTGATTCATTCCTTATTTCAATATCAGGAACAAAATGAAAATCCGTCGTTGAACTTAGTTGATTCCAGGTTGCACCACCATCTGTAGTTTTCCAAATTCCAAGTCCTTTAGTAGGAGTAAAATTAAAATAGTTTGATCCTCCACTGACATAATTACCCATTCTTTCACCAGTACCTACATACATTATGTTGGTATCATTTGGATCATAAGCTATTGAAGAAACAGAAATACTTGCCCATGAGTCATCAACTAAAGTCCAAACACCATTAATTGTTGTAATATCATTATTATACCAAAGACCACCACTTATACCAGCAGCCCATAATTTTTTGTTATCATTCGGATCAAACATTATGGCTCTGGTTCTTCCACCAGTATTATTTGGACCTCTTTCTTCCCAGTCAACAGTTACCATCCTGTTTTGATATTCTAAAGAATTTCTTTTAAATCTGGCTGTTTCCATTGCTGATAGTAGTCTCTCTTTTGGAACAGTTCCTGTAGAGAGGTCATAGGTCATTTTATACTCTCTAAGGCCTCTTAAATCTGGCCTCTGACTTTTTGGAGTATTTTTTCTCATATCTTTGTATGAGCCTTCAAACTTCAAATCTTCAGTTAAAGTTTTTAAATAGTTTTCTCTAGAGCTTTTATCTTTATCAGCCTTTAAAGCTTTATAGCTATTTGAAATGGGTTGGATTGAAAGACCCACTATCAAAACTGCAAATAATATGTAAGTATATTTTTTCATAATTTTTATTCTACGTATATATAAATGTTATCTTTACCATTAAATGTCATCTCAGCACCATTTGCATCAAGCATGTAGTTTCCTCCACCTGCAGCTCCAGCAGCATCATCACCCCAAGAAACACTGGTATCAGTAGAACCATCAACTGTAAAATTAACAGTAGCAATAACACCATCTCCATCTGAGCTAGGTTGATCGCTTGAAAGGGAAGATGTATAAATAATAACTCTACCAACTCCTGGATTACTTGTAATTACAAGTAATGGGTCAGTGTTGCCTTTTAAAAAATCTCCTGCAGTAATATCACCTAATGTTAATAAGCTATTATCGTATAGAAGCGTAGCTTGTGCTGCAGCTAAGCCAGTTACTCCAACAACCTCTACATCAAAAGATATCGTAGAACCAGTTGTTGTTTCTATATATTTAGGATTAAGCTTGAAAGCAGGAGTTTGAAGATCCTCTACAATAATATAGGATGATTTGGTTTCAACTGTTTCTCCTCCATCACCAATGGCTGTAAGTGAAACATCGAAAGTTCCTGAGCTTTCGTATGTATGTCTTGGGTTTTCTTCTGTACTTGTATTACCATCTCCAAAATCCCATGAAGATGAAGAATAATTTGATGA
>CETW01134173.1_pt1 | contig 10124 bp, 7 predicted proteins | sample 361381 | NCBI WGS metagenome assembly CETW01 (sample SAMEA2620570, study PRJEB7988) | marine metagenome | isolation source: saline water (ENVO:00002010), including
CTCGCGAACATGAGCGCAGGAGAGTCTGCAGACGTTTCCACTACCGATGGCATCCTTCATACTCCAGCCGCGCTTAGCGCTCTTACTGAGGCGCAAAAGAAGGCTATCCGCTTTGATGCTGATCTCCTCGGCGAGTCTGATCAGACAAAGAAGGTTGCTTCGCTTGTTCTTAAGTTGAACGATGCAGATATGGCAAAGATTAACTTGGACAACTTGCAGCAGTGCTATCTCACGGACGGTGACGGAACCGTCCTCAACGCGGGTTCGGACGTTGCGGTTATTCGTCGTTTGACACACTTGGGCTATCGTAATTCTAATGGTGATATTGTCGCAGGATCGACATCCAATCACATTCAGTTTTATACTCTTGGCACCGCTGCATCAAGCAATGATCATGCCGATGATGTTAAGTTGATTTTCCCAATGGTTGATGGGTTCGAAGCGGGCGGAGCGATCGGTTCGGTTAAGGGACTCGATCAGTGGGGCTTGGAAGAGCCTCTTCAGGGCACAGGTGTTAGTTCGCTGGACAAGGACAATAAAGACACTATCCCAGAGATTGATATCAAGGTTGACAGCATCGCTGTTACCGCTATCACAAAGAAGCTCAAGGCTAAGTGGACACCTGAGTTGGGACAGGATCTCAACGCATACCACAACCTTGACGCAGAGGTTGAGTTGACTGGTATTCTTTCGGAGCACATTGCTCTTGAAATTGATCAGGAAATCCTTCAGGATCTTATTGTGGGAGCAACTGCAGGCACTCGCTACTGGAGCCGCGCTCCTGGCTTGTTTGTTGATGTCAATGGCAAGGAACTTGGTGCTACAGCTGCAGCTCCTGACTTCACTGGTACAGTAAGTGAGTGGTATGAGACACTCATCGAAACTATCAATGACGTTAGCGCTCAGATTCACCGTAAGACGCTTCGCGGCGGTGCAAACTTTGTTGTTTGTTCCCCCGAGGTTGCTAACATCCTTGAGTTCACAAGTGGCTTCCGCGCTAGCGTAACAGCTGACGCTGACAAGGGTTCGATTGGTGCAGTCAAGTCTGGCAGCATCAGTAAGAAGTTCGACGTTATGGTTGATCCTTACTTCCCACGCAACGTGATACTCGTTGGTAGAAAGGGTGGTTCTTTCCTCGAGAGTGGTTTTGTATACGCTCCGTATGTACCACTCCAGGTGACACCTACCATCTTCGGTACCGAAGACTTCGTGCCTCGCAAGGGCGTGATGACTCGCTACGCTAAGAAGATGGTTCGTCCTGATATGTACGGCTTGGTTGTTGTACGTGGACTTCTCGGCGAAGGTGGTGCTAGCTAAGTGATTAGCTAACCAAAAAACTTTAAGCCCCCTCATCATTGGGGGGGCTTTTTGTTTTATAGGATACTATTTAATACAAGGAATATAATGATAAGGCGTTATATGCCTTTTGATTTTAAAAGGATATAAAAGGAGATTCTAAAATGAGTAAATTAGGAAGATACGCAGCGGATAGAAAGAAGATTGAGGCACTCACCGCCAGTAAGACTGTTGAGGTCGCAGAGTGCGGCACAGTTTTTACAGCGGACCCAACGGGCGGCGCAATCACAGTAACTTTGCCTACCCCTGCAGCAGCAGGTAAGGGATGGTGGATTAAGGTTCACCGAATAACCGATCATGCTAACGACGTAACTATTGCAGTTGGTGGACAACCTGTAAAGGGACTCGAGATAAGCGGCGGTTTCACAGCACTACACGCTACTAACGACATCGTCTTGTCGGGTGCAAAAGAAGGCATCATGGTAGAACTTATTTCAGATGGCACAAATTGGTTAGCAATGGCATTTGGACGAGTTGCTGCCGACATAACGTAAGTTAGCAACTAACTCGCCTTATCATAGAATCAACCCCAAGTCTTTGTGGCTTGGGGTTTTCTATTTTATAAACTATTTATTGTATAGCCTAGACAAAGGAGAACACAATGGGCAAGACAAGAAAAAGATTGACAATGAAAAAGTATGCAAAAAAGTATGCTAAAAAGAGGGCGGCTCTTTTCGGAACAACGGAAGAGACGACAACCACAGTAGAGCCAACTATAACGGAAGAGACAACCATAGTAGAAACCGAAATAGTTGAACCAACTCTCGAAACTACTAAGAAGCCCAATGCTCTCAAGGCGACAAAAAAGAAAACTACAACAAAGAGAAAGAGAAAGACAACAAGCAAAAAGGAGAACAACACTGTGACTACTACAACAAACACAGACACAACAACAAACACAGATACAACAACTACAACAAACACAGATACCAACACAAACACCAACACTGACACAACGACAGATACAAACACTAATACGAACACGGATACAACAACGACGACAACGACAACGACGACTAACGAAAATACTACGAACACGACAAGAAAGACAAACACCAGAACCCGTCGAACCAAGAAATAATATATCGATCCGCTTTTCTTTTAGCTCAGAACTAATTAAACTGATATACTTTTAGCTAAAAGAGGATCCCTATATGTCTTATCCAACGTTAACGCCTGCCAGTACAACCAGTGCGGTTGTGCTGACAGCCACTGGTTCAGCAGCGCTTGTCGACGCAGCTCTACCTTATCGGATTTATTCGGACGAAACTTCTCCGCTATATTCTTCAGACTTTTTATCAGGAGCAGCTGAGCAGGTATCGTATGTCTATAAGAAGCTTGGCGGCGATGTGTTAGACATAGAGCTGACTCCGGGAAATGTATACGCTTCATATGAAGAAGCATGCTTAGAATACTCCTATATCCTTAATGTACACCAGGCTACAAACCTCCTCTCGAACGCTCTAGGGGACTCTACAGGCTCTTTTGATCATAAGGGGCACATCAAGGAGACAACACCGGGAAACACGCCTCTAGCCACCGTTAGCGGCTCTCACGTGGCGCTTAAATACCCGAAGTTCGACTATGGTTTCTCTCGCAGGGCAGCAGAGGGAGTTTCATCAGAGGTGGGACTTAACAGTTCTGTGCAGTATTCAGGATCGTTTGATGTGACAGCCGGCAAGCAGGACTACGACTTACAGTCAATAATGGCATCAGTAACAAACGTTTCAGCTACTGGTAGTATAACTTTCACTTCATGTCCCGCAGACGATGAGAAGATAACTTTGGTAGACACATCGGGACTTACAGTAGAGTTTCAGTTCAATACCGAGGACAACAACACTACTGGAAACGGATCAATAGGAGTCTCTGCAGCGGCTGTGCAGGCAACGGATGCTCTGAAAGCAGCTCGTGCAGCTTCGCAAACAGCAGATGAAATAAACGCCCACGCTATAAAGATAACAGCAACAGTTGATGATAAGGTGGTGACATTGACACAAGACACTGCCAGTGCAGATGGAAACACAACAATAATTGACGCTGCATCCGGCTTGACAGTAACAAATTTTGTCAATGGTGTTACTACAACTCCTTATGCTGAAAAGCTTGCAGGCAAAAGAATACTTGTCAAGAAGGTTTATTACAAGACTCCTCATGCAATGTGGAGGTTTTATGGATACTATGGTGGGCTCAACGTTGTGGGTAACCTTCATAATTATGGACAGTTTTCGGATGATTCATCATTTCAGCTTGTTCCAACATGGCAAAATAAAGCCCAAGCGTTGGCATTTGAAGACGCAATTTATACAAGAATGTCTCATTTTTCATATGAGATACATGATAACAATTTAAGGTTGTTCCCAATACCTCAGAATTTCTCACCAACAAAGATGTGGGTTGAATTTTCTATTCCGTCTGACTCCTTTACAGATGACGCGAACGGCTCTGCAGGTATTGATGGAATAAACAATATGAATACACTGCCTCTTGCCAATCTTCCGTTTGAGAATATCAACTCGATAGGTAAGCAGTGGATAAGAAGATTTTCTCTGTCGCTAAGTAAGGAAATATTAGGACAAGTTAGAAGCAAATTTTCTCAAGTCCCGATACCTGGCGAGTCTGTAACGTTAAACGGCACAGATCTTGTCAACCAAGCAAGAGAAGAGCAAGATAAACTTAGAGAAGAACTAAAGACTACTTTGTCCGAGATGACATATGTCAAGCTATCTGAGGGTGATGCTACTCTGGCAGAGAACTCAAACCGTGTTATGGAACAAATGCCAATGCACATTTTTGTTGGATAGGAGAATAGCAAATGTCTGAAGACAATAAATGGAGTCAACCAGCACGTCCACCAGCCCCCTTGTTTACCGGAAAGAAAGAGAAGGATTTCGTTAAGCAAGTCAATGATGAAATAATAGAGAGGGTGGTAGGGCAAACGATTCTGTATTATCCAGTTAGTCTCGAGCATACTTCTTTCAACGAGGTGTATGGAGAGGCAATTGAAAAGAACTTTCTTAGTCCAATAAGGGTTCATGCTTTTGTAAAGTTCGAATCACAGGAAACTACGACAACTGGATTGGGTGTCGACAGGGTAGAGAGAATAACTGTTAACTTTCATAAGCGCAGATTAACAGAGGATCAAAATCTTTTTGTAAGAGAGGGTGATTTTGTCTTGTTTTCTGATAAATATTATGAGATACTTACACTAACAGAACCTAGATGGCTTTTCGGACAAGCAGAAAGCAGCTTCGAAATCGCCGCTACGTGCGTGAGAGCAAGAGAGGGATTATTCAATGGCAAGTAAAAAAGATTGTGCGCTTGATATAAAGGAAATACCCTTTCCAGCATCTACAATGGAGAATATAGACTTAGCGATGCTCCGGTACTTGAGGGATGAGATGAACTTATTTTCATCTACAAACTCGGGCTGGAGAAAGGTTCCTGTCATGTGGGCATCTGCCGAACGCGGCTATCAAAGCAAGCAGGGCGAAGAAGTAAGAGATAAAAATGGAATGTTAATTCTCCCGATAATGACTATCGAGAGATCGTCGGTTGTGAAAGATCCCTCTAAAAAAGGTACAATTTGGGCGAATGTTCCGGAGGAAAGCGATCACAAGGGTGGCGCGATTCCTGTTGCTAGACTTTTGAAGCAAGTGAAGACATCAAACTTTGCAAACGCAGATATGCAAAGAAAGAGAGGACAAATCAACTTTCCTCGCCCGAACCAAAAGATTGTTTATTCAACGGTTACAACACCGATTCCCGTGTACGTCACTGTTACGTACGAAATAACCATAAGGACAGAGTATCAGCAGCAAATGAATGAGCTTGTAGTGCCCTTTGCAACCCGTCCAGGCGGCGTAAACTATATTTTGATATCTAGCAATGGACATAGATACGAAGGCTTTATACAGCAGGATTTTTCACAAAACAACAATATCTCAGATTATACAAACGACGAAAGAAAGTTTGAAACCAAGATACAGATTGAGATACTCGGCTACCTTATTGGCGATGATAAAAACCAAGTAAAGCCTAAGTTTGTGTATAGAGAGAACGCAGTTGAAGTAAAGATACCTAGAGAAAGAATAGTGCTCGGCGAGATACCTGAACATGAGCTTGGAAACTATTATGGACTTTCAGGATTCTCTTTCGGCGGAGGATACATGCCCTGTCCTGGCTTGCCATACTTTAGTAACGTCGGAGCAGCAGGAACGCACTCTCTGGGCGGCGCAGGTGGGGGTACGGTAACAAAGTCCGTCTTCAATACGCTCTTGGTGGAGGCATATGCGATAGGTGAAGTCCCCGCAGGGGTTATTGGAGGGGGAAATAGAGTATTCACGACAGAAAACTCGATAAGAGAAAACACAGAAACTCTGTTTTTCAATGGTATGTTGTTGTATCCTGGCCCAATAGCTTCGGGATTCGACTATGAGATATCTGGAGGCAGCACAATAACGTTTCATGCAGACTATACACCAGAAACTGCAGCAGAAAAAGGCGGCGGCGACGCCATCGACGATCAAATAAGAATAACTTACGTAAAAGCATAATATAAAGGAGTAAAAAAATGAGTTTAGCAGATAAAATCAGACGTCTTAAGGACAAGCTTAAAGATTCCAGCCTGGAAGCATCTGATATGGAAGAATTATCATCTCTATTGGGTGAGGTAGAGGCTGATGCCGAAAATGACGAGAGCGCGACAACTGTTGCAGATGAAGATATCATAAGAGAGAACGCAAACGCAGTGTCACCGCCCCCATTACCTCCAGTTGGGGTTTCTGCAGAAGATTCTCCAGAGTTTGTAGAGATAGAGTGGGAGGGAATGCAACCAGTAGTGGATATTCAGGCACACATAAAGTCTCTTCATGAGCAGTTAGGGGTTATGTGCGCTAATTTCGAAGAAAGTAAGCTCAAGATTCGAAAAGCGATAGCTGAAGGTAAAGAAAGGTTGTCAGAGCATGTTATGGGCTTGCGAAATCAAAACAATCTTTCTGATGATGTTGATTATGTCTTGAACGTACCGCAGGTGCGAGGCGAAAAGGGATCATTTATGAAGAAACAGTCAGATTAGACTATTTAAGGTATGAAAGAATATTGGAGGGATAAAGAGTTGGAAAATTCAAATTATATTACGAGCGATATTGGAATTGCTGCTTTTTTGCAGCTGCATGGGGTAAAGCTTGTGAACTGCAAACGACTCGAAAACGGTAAGTTTTACTTTGAATTTGAAGACTCTGAAGGCGTTTGTAAGCTAAAATCCCTCGAATTTTTAGAATCAGATTTTTGCAAGTTTGACAATATTGTAAGAAACTTGAAAAAAGTTTTGTTCTCTTAAGTAAGTTTGATCATATATAGGTATGACGTTCGTTAATTCTAGACAATTCACATTACATTACATTTGATAATATTATAGTCCTCACAATAGAAATATGTAAGGAGGATTTTACATATGGCAGCAGCAACTGGAACAGTTGTCATAGCATCGGGTGGTTCTAGTTTCGATTCCGCTACTTATCCTAGATTTGTACTTGGAGACGGAACTAATACACTAACTTTTGTTATAGACAACGACGCTAGAGGCCTAAAATTGTCAGGTGGTGGCGACGCAGCAGGATATAGTTCTGCAAGCGACTTGCCATTCGAAGACTCACAACAAGGCAGACTAGTCGTCCCAACTTATGATGAAGCTGACGGCGCCAAAAAAGCACTTTTAGCGTGGATCCCAACTGATTATGGGAATCTAACTAGCACGTGGAACAGCGTAACCGCAAACGATGGAACTTCTGGATTGGTAGCTATCGGTTCTCGCCCCCACTATGTCATTAGAGATGTAGATGGTGAAGAGATAAAGATAGGCTTTGGTAATTCAAATGCGTCTGCGTTGACGGGAGAAGGTTCTGTTCTTCTTGCAAAGTATGGCTCAAGTGGTTCGCCTAGATACTTTTTGTACCGCGAAACAAACAGTAGTAGAAACTACTTTATTCGCACTGTCAACACAGGCTCAAACCGTTGGAAGCTTAACGTAGCATTTATGGCTGCGATTAAGCATGCTAATGACAATAGCTTGATAAAGGTTGAAGCGAAAGGTATTGGTATTACGGGCTCTCTCGAATCACTAGGCAGCGTTGGAAACGACACCTATACCTCTAACGAGATATACGGAGTTCTTTTGCAGGCAGAAGACGCAGGATACAAAGGAAATGCTAGTAGCATGGAATTTAAGGATCCCGGTGGCGATATAGGTGGTAGTGCATTAAAGTATGTCTCTTGGGGTTACGATGAGTACACTCAAGGTTCGGCTATCGATGATATTACCAGACACACGCTTAGTCCAACAAACGCTCAATTTTGGCACGGTGCCGAAAATACTAAGATTTACTTTCGTCAAGGTACGATAGCTGGATCTGGTTCGGACGCATCACTCAGCACAGCACAAATAGCAGAAGCTATCAAGGACATGGTTAATGGCTCTGTTCTTGAAATTACAGCATCACGTTCAGGAAGTACAGTTAATTTAACAAACGATAATGATGGTGATAGTGGTAACGTATCAATAACAACAACAAATGAAGGCGCCTTATTTTCAGTATCGGGAATGAGCAACGCCGCAGGAGGAGATGAAGTGGCTAAAACTTTTATCAATAACAAACAAATAAGCATTACAACTGCACTTTTGCCAAGTTCGGCAAACGCGGTTGACTTGGGTAGCACCTCGCTGGAGTGGAACGACATCTACCTCGGCGACGGCGCTATCATCAAGATGGGTTCTGATCAAGAGATCACAATGACTCACGTCGCAGATTCAGGTATTACTTTTAAGCATGCCGCAACTGCTGACGATTCGTATTTTACAATGACACTACAGACTGGTGACACGGATATTGCAGCCAACGACAAGTTGGGTGTTATTAATTTCCAGGCTCCAGACGAAGGTGCCGGTACAGACGCTGTTTTGGTGGCGGCTGGTATCGAAGCTGTTTCTGAAGGCGATTTTTCGGCTTCCAGTAACGCAACGAAGCTCTCTTTCAAGACTGCTTCATCTGCCGCAGCTGCAGAGACAATGAGCCTCTCATCTGCTGGTAATCTTACAACATCTGGTAGTGTAACGGCTGGTAGCTCTTTTATTATTGGCTCTGCCGATATGGACGAGGCTGACTTGGAAAAGCTTGATGGTATTACTAATGGTACTGCTGCAGCTAGCAAAGCTGTCGTCCTCGACGGAAGCAAGAACATTGCAACAATTGGAACAATTGGCTGTGGTGCCATTACATCAACTGGCGCATCTAGTATGGGCTCCTTGAATGTCGGCGGTACTTTGGCTTGTGATACCAGCTTTACGCTTGATTCGGTTGTAATCAACGCAACAGAAATTGGTTTCCTTGATGGCGTTACTGCAGGTACTGCAGCAGCTAGTAAGGCAATGGTTTTGGATGCCAGTGCTGATATCACAGGTGCTCGCAACGTCACCATTTCTGGTGAGCTTGATGCAGCAACTCTTGACATTTCTGGAAACATTGATGTTGACGGTACAGCTAACCTTGACGCTGTTGACATTGATGGTGCAACGCAGATTGACGGCACTGTAACTGTCGGTGGTGCCGGCGATGGCTATGACGTTAAGTTCTTCGGTGCTACATCCGGACAGTACATGCTGTGGGATGAGTCTGCTGATGAACTGGTTCTTGCTGGCGACTCTAAGTTGTCGTTCCATGATGCTGCAGGTGGAGAAAACATTGTTGCTTCAGCTGACGGACATCTGGAAGTCAATGCTGGAACAACACTTGACATGACAGCACCAACGGTTGATATTAATGCTTCAACAGCGGTTACTATCGATTCTGACACTGTGACTTTTGGCTCTGCTAACTCTACAGATCCTCTCGTCACTATCAAGAATACAACCAATGATGCTAATGGTGCTCGCTTGCGCTTTGTCAAGGACAAGGGTGCTGCTGGTGCTGACGGCGATGACGTCGGTCTTATCGAGTTTTATGGTGACGACGACAACCAAGATCAGGTATTGTATGCTAGAGTCTTGGCTGAAGTTGCTGACGCATCAAACGGTGCTGAAGGTGGTAAGTTGACTCTCGGAGTTGCATCTCACGATGGCGGACTAGAGGCAGGACTTGTCATTCAAGACGGAAATGCAGACGGCGAACTTGATATCACTATCGGTTCAGGATCTTCATCGGTTACGACAATTGCAGGTGATCTTGTAGTTAACGGTACGACAGTTACTGTGAATTCGACTACAGTCCAGCTCGACGATAAGAATATCGAACTTGCTGTATCACCGTCTGGTTCTGAGGGCAATGATGCAGCTGTTGATGGCGGTGGTATTACTCTCAAGTCTTCAGACAGTGATAAGACTTTTAACTGGATTGACAGCACTGACGCTTGGACATCATCGGAGCACATGGACGTTGTTTCGGGCAAGGTGTACAAGATTGCAGGAACTTCTGTTCTCAGCAATAATACACTAGGTTCTGGAGTTGTTACTTCTAGCTTGACAACGGTAGGTACTCTTAACTCGGGTGCTATCAGCTCCGGTTTCGGTAACATCGACAACGGCTCGAGTACTCTCGACACTGGTGCTGCAACAGTTGCAAGCTTGGTTTGTACTGCTGCTGGTACTTTCGGCGGTGGCTACGGCTCTACTGGTGCTACAATCTCGACAGCTGGTGTCATTCAGGCAGACGGTAACATTGAGACTGCTGGCAGCTTTGTCATTGGTAACGCTAGCATGAACGAAGCGGACTTGG
>CETW01043030.1_pt1 | contig 10115 bp, 5 predicted proteins | sample 361381 | NCBI WGS metagenome assembly CETW01 (sample SAMEA2620570, study PRJEB7988) | marine metagenome | isolation source: saline water (ENVO:00002010), including
TTCTTCAGAGAAGTAATCCGGAGGGACTCCTGCAACTACATCATGATGAAACAACTGAGGTCGTACCCAAACATCCACCGAATCACGGGCCACAAAAATGGGCAAGTCTCCAAATAACTTCACTCCTTTTTGCTTCGCATAGTGCCTCAAAATCATCCAGTCTCGTTGGAATCTGACTTGATTTACAATGCGTCCACGGATGTTAGGCATGTACTTCTTCATGGCCTCTTCAATGGCTTCCGGATGGCGATCACGGAGGGGTTCAGGCCACTCATACCACGGCTTCTCTTCATGCATCTGCTTGAGAACATCGTACAGCCCCCAATCCCAAGCCCAATGCGCATTCACACTCAACCATTCACGAACCAGTTCGGCATCAGGATCCGAATCAAATGAGGGGTCGCATAACTTGACCCAGCCTGCGAAGGCACTGGTCGATGCGTATGGGCTCTGATGTTCATCGGGAGGGGTGATTGGCAGCATCTGCCAAACCGAGATTCCAGCATCTGCGAGCAAATCGATGAAGGTGAACGCATCTGGTCCGAGTTTGCCAGATGGCAAAGAAGTGATGTGACACAACACACCGGACTCTCGCATGACTCGACGTGCTCAAGGGGGTGGAAAACCTTTGATGTTCAGTTGTACCCGGAGGAATCAATGCGACGCACCGGTGTGTTCCTCGTGATGCTATTTATCGCTCCTTCTTTGCTGGGAGTTGTTGCTGAAACACCCGATACCATTGTGTTAGATGGAGATATGTCGGATTGGCCACAAGACTCGTTGCATACCACCGATTCGAATGCTGTCACATTTAGGATGACATGGGACGAAAGTCATCTCTTCATTGGTTGGTCTGGAACGGATTGGGCCAGTGAAAGTGACGGTGCAGACTTGTTCATCTACCTCAATACCACTGAGGGGGGTACACCACTTTCCAAGGATTGGAATCTAGCACAAACGCTTCCATTTGCCGCGGACCACGCTTTTGTCCTCGAGGATTCAGCCTATTCTTCACTGCAAATGCACGATGGCAGTGCTTGGGTAGAAAACCCCGAATCCGCCACAGCTTGGGTGGGTTATTCTGAGAACCAAAACACCGAAGTTGGCATTCCATGGAGTGCCATTGGGGATCCCGAACACGTCGGTGTAATTGTCTGGGCGCAATGGCAAGATGCCGGCAACGTATGGACTTCATTCCCTCTTGAGAACCCTGCAACCAGCAATGGTGGAGAAGCATTTTCTCACTGGTATCAAATTGAGAATCGTAGTACTGCACAATCCAGTGCTGATGTTGCAATACTTACCTCAGACACGCCGGTTGAAAAGGTCGATGATGCACTCAATCTTGCCATAATCTTCCATCAGCATCAACCCTACTACAAGAACAAACTGACCGGTATGGTGGAAATGCCATGGGTTCGCGTACATGGTATGACTGAATATGTTGACAGCCCTGGTATTTTGTCGAATACCGACACCAAAGTCACGTACAACTTGGTTCCCTCATTCATTGAGCAATTGCTTGATTATTCGGAAAATGGAGTATTGGATGTCCATACCGACATCGCACGTCGGTCTTGGAATTCTGCGGGTTATCCCAATGCCACGGCCTTGGAATTGCACACAATGCAATTCCAGTCCTTTTGGAATTCAGGTTGGATTTACAATGTTACAGCCGATGATTCTAGAGTCGGTTGGTTGCAACCTTCCAGTGAACGTTATTCACAGTTGTATGACATGACTCTTCACAATCTGAAACCCGCGACCATCATGGATGATACTTTGTTGGAGCCCCAAGATTTCCTCGATCTTCAAGTGCTTTGGTACCTGTATCAGTTCAGCCCATCGTACGTCCAGGGCCAGTATAACTCCAGTCATCGTGATCAGGGCCTCATCGATTTGTTCATGCAAAACGGGCAATACACATTGGCCGATTTAACGTATGTTTTGGATGCACAAGAAGCGCACATGTCGAACATCCTACCCATGTATTCAGAGTTGGCAGCCAGTGGACAAGTTGAATTGACCACAACTCCATACTATCACCCCATCATGCCGCTGCTGATGATGGACGGATGGACGTTTGAGGATGGAATTCGAGTCAACAAGGACTCTTGGCCTGAGGATGTCACCAATCACCTCCAAACGGGAATGGATTTGTTTGAACAGGAATTGGGTTTCCGCCCTACAGGAATGTGGCCCAGTGAACAATCGGTATCTCCACCGATGGTTCAACCGGTGGCCGACGTTGGCATCGAATGGATGGTGACCGACGAGTTGAATCTTGAAGAGTCGACGGATTTGAATGGGAACACAATCGACGTCTCTGTTGCTTCAAATTTAGCCACTCCCTGGGTGGTTGACGATGTCGCCGTAGTCTTCCGTGATCGAGTGATTAGTGATCGAATCGCTTTCCAATATGGTTCAATGACACCCGAAGCAGCCGTGTCAGATTTCCTGGCGTATTGTGATAACATTCGCCAGCAATTGCTGGATGAGGGCAAGGATCCAAGCGACCACTTGTTGACAGTGGCCTTGGATGGCGAGAACTGGATGTTTATGTCTGAATTCCAGCATCAAGACAACGGTCGCCCCTTCACCGAAGAGTGGTTTGGCCGTTTGAGTACACATCCAACCATTGTGACCACGACACCTGGTGATTTCCTTGAGAAGAATTTGTCCTTGCCTGAAATCGATGTGATTGGAACGGGCTCATGGATTGACGGGACCCTTTCGACTTGGGCCGGAGAGGCCGAAGAAAGTCTAGCTTGGCAACGTTTGGTCGAGGCACGCCAATCCTTGGTTGAATTTGAATCTGAGAATCCAAATCACTCGGGTCTTGAAGCGGCATGGGAAAGCCTGTACATTGCAGAAGGCAGTGATTGGTTTTGGTGGTATGGACTTGATCAGGATAGCGGATACGATGAGATGTGGGATGTCTTGTACAAAGTCCACCTTTCAAACATCTATCGTGCCATCAACATCGATTTGCCACCATACTTGCAAGATCTTTGGAGCAATCCAGCCTTGCCGGATACGCCTTACGGTGGAGTGATTGAACCGATGATTGATGGAATTGCATTGCCCGGCGAATGGGACGGTGCCGCAATGTATGATGCGGGCATAGATGAGAAATTATTGGACATTGAATCCTTCCATTTGGGCTACGACGCATCCAACGTCTATGTGCGAGTTGATTTGGGTAGTATGCCCGATGATTGGGAGTCATTGGACTTGGCATCATCGCCGGACCTTTCCATCTACTTCATGCAACCCAATGCGATCAATTTCAATGAGGTTGAAACCAATTTCCGCACATATTACGGAAACACCATCCTCGGGTTCCCTGCCAAGAGCATGGTCTCATTCAACTTTGGAGAATTGTGGGAAGATGGACGTGCCAAGTATGACATCTTCAATGCCAAAGGCAAGATTGGAGACAGTGAACGATGGAATCTTGCAGGCCAATCTGTTCTCGGTGCCTGTGCTGCAGACGAGGTGTTTGAGTTCCAAATCCCATGGTCTGAAATCGGATTGGCACCGAGATACTCGACGCGAGTGAAGATTGTGACAAGTTGGTCAGAATCTCCGGCCTATGGGGACGGCACCGATGTCGAAATCGCCCCAGCAGCACCCGCAGAAATGGTCATGCCTGATTTGGAAGAATGGGTGACCTTGCTCGACGTCAGTGATGCGTCGGGTGATGAAAATGGCGATGGAGATTACACCTATCCACTTGCAGGTGATTTCGCTCCAGGTGCAGGTTTGTTTGATATTACGCATCTAAAAATCAGTCAGAGTGCTTGGAATGCTCGCTTCGAAATCACCTTTGCAGAGATGACCGATTACTGGGGGCTTGCAAATGGTTTTAGCCACCAAATTGTGCAGATCTATGTTGACCAAGGTGAGACGACATACGGTCAAACCGAGATGCTGGATGGGGCTTATGCTGAGGTTCATCCAGATTGGGCTTGGGAGGTTGCTGTATCGGCAACCGGTGAACCGGGTGCTGTCAAGACCGTTAGTGCAAGCACCGGCGAAACCTCTGCAAAGGGCATTGAAGTCAGTTCAGATCAGGATCAAAAGACCGTCATCATCACCGTATCGAAGAATATCATCGGTGAAGATGTACCCGATTATCGATTTGTTGTGGTTGCAGGTTCTCAAGATGGATTTGGTACTGGCAAATGGCGAGATGTGGATGCCGAGGCCAAAACATGGAGATTGGGTGGAGGTGCGGATCCCAGTACGGTGGATGGACTTGACTATGACCCCAATATTATCGACATGGTCCTTGACAATGAAACCGATCAGGCCGCAATGCTAGGCTCTTACGATGTGGACGGTCAAACCTACGCAGTTCTCACTGGAATCGAATTGCCAGATGTGGCGCAACAGGTCTTTGGAGTCGGTGTTTCAAGCATTACATCCTCATCAGCGATTGTCTCTTGGTCGACCACCAAAGCAGACAATGGAAATGTCACTTGTGGCAACAATAGCTTTGTGACATCCGAAGCGGCGCTTTCACACGCCATACAGGTGAATCAACTTGAGGCAGGTACTGCATACAGTTGTACGATTTCAGTCGAGGATGCTTCCACAGTCGAGATTTCATTCAACACCTCGACGGAAATGGATTTGACTCCACCTGAGGTATTGAACCTCGCCGTAGACGTACTCGATGGGGGCTCGCTTCGTGTGACATGGTACACAAGTGAAGAATCCACGGAATCAATCCAAGTTTCCGGTCAAACATTTACCGGAGACACTGTTGCTCTACGCAAGAATCACGATTTTACCATCGTCCCTAGCCCAACTCTCACTGCGTTAGAAACCTACACATTAACGGTGATTGCAGTCGATGCCTCAGGCAATTCGAACTCTTCCAGCGTTGATTTTTTCATCGATGCGGATGAATCAATTTCACCATCGCCGGATGAAGACAATGATCCGGTTCTTTCCGAGGAGGGTCCAGATGAAACCGCAAGTATTGGAGATTTGTTCGGAGAGCCAATTGTTCAAATTGCTCTAATGTTGGTCGTTTTCCTTCTGCTGATGGCATTCATCCGAACTCGGAAGCATGAACTGGATTATTCATTGCTAGTCGAAGATGACCTCTTTGATGAGGATTAGACAAATGGAATTGCAGCCGTTGCATGCGTGTGCAAGTTGACAATGGTCAGAATGCACGGTTTAGGCTGGAAACCCAACATTCGCTGATAATCGGTTTGATCTTGCCATGTACTACTGTGAACCAAATTGACACCCTTGTAATTCTCAATATGGTGACCATGAACGTGACCGGTGACGAAGATATCGGGAATTTCTTGGATGACCAATCGGTCTTCGGGTTCAGGAGATAGTGGTGTCTTTCCACCCCATGACGGAGCGAGGTGCCGCCTGTCAATCATCGCCCGCATCGCGGCTTCAGGGGTTTCGAAAGTCACGGTCCGTAGGCTGGATACGAAATCCATGATGGAGACGCCGTGGTAGGAAAGGACACGGACACCATGTAAACTGAAATCACAAGGGTTGCCAACAAATAGCGTGTTGTTGTAATCCGTTTGCAATTCCGGATCGATGGCGGGTTGAGGTTCTGCGGGGCGTACCGCATCATGGTTACCCGGCAACAAAAGTACCTCAACCCAATCAGGCAATTCTTGCAACATTTGACCCAATTTAGAATACTGATTGAACAAATCGGTGATATCCAGGTGCTTGTCTTGACCGGGGTAGATTCCCACTCCATCTACTCCATCGCCACTGATGACAAGGTAACGCACAGTTTGAGCCAGTGGGTCGGTATGGAACCATTGAATCATTTTCTCCCATTGTGGAGCCAGGAAGGTTTTGCTTCCAAGATGTAAATCCGAAATGAATGCAGCGCTAACGGCTTGATCTTCACCAGCTCTTCGGCGTTTATGTTGACTCAAAGGTGGGAAATGAATGTCGTCGACGTAAATCAGTTCACCCGATTGGTTGAAATTTCCACTGACTCCAATCACATCATCATCCATCAAACCAGCGTGGACGATTTGCTGATTTGGTCCCCCCTCGTCACGTTGACTGAGAAGGCATCTAACTTCGCCTGTAGAGTCTTCAATTGTAAACATCAAGTGTCCATTTTTGGTGGTCTTCGGGTCATTGACCAATCCAATGATTGTGAATTGGTTGTCACGATCTACCAACTGTCGCTTTCGGCGCAATGCCTCGTTCACTGCTATCGGTCGATTGGGGAGATTCCGATCTAAAATCAGCCGTTTCACTTGCTTCAATCGGTCGTTAAAGAACGACTGAATATCTTCCTTTTTCCCTTCGGTTACACTTTTCCCAGTGATGTCAAAGTGCACCGCAATATCCGCATCGACGTCCTTGGCTTGCATAGGGAAATCCGAGAGGTTGTAGTGGGCCAAATCGTGTATTCTTGGAGCCGGTTTGGGTTCGGGTTCTGCAATCGGGGCGATTGTGCGTGCGACCACGGGTGTAGTGGGAGTTACAGCCAACAATTCGTCCAACATGGCTTCATCAAGAATGCCAGTTTTCCCACTCGCTTTTGCGACTTCGATGAATGTATCAATCGAAGGCAGAGATAGAAGTCGTTCACGGACTGAACGGCCCGGTAGAAGCCCGGCTGCCATCACCTTTCGGTGGATTTCGGCCCATTCCGTGTCGCTCACAGGCTCCAACCCTAACACGGCCGTTCAAAGGCATTACTGCGGTCCAAATCGATGGTTTATCCCCGTTTGATTGAGTCGGCATGCCTAAGAACGCTCGCTTTTGCCGTCTAAGCGTGAGTGAGGAAGCCTCCATGCTCGCGGCCCGCCTCGTGCGGCGCCTGAAGAAGGAAGGGTGGAGCCTGTCTGTTGCTGAATCTTGCACCGGTGGCTTGCTAGCGAGTACCTTTACCGATATTTCTGGAGCATCCGATTGGTTTTCACAGGGCTGGGTCACCTACTCTAACGATTCAAAAATCTCTCAACTTGGAGTTTCAACGAAGAAATTGGAATCACGTGGAGCCGTGAGTCACGAGGTCGCTTTGGGTATGGCACAGGGCGCTCAAAGTGCTTCAGGGAGTGGTGTCAGCATTTCGATTACAGGCATTGCCGGACCAACGGGAGGCAACGAAAACAAACCGGTTGGCACAGTATATGTTGGTGTTTGTATCGGCGAAGCTTATCTCGTTCGTAAGGGAGAATTTGGAGGTGCAGATCGCGCTTCAAACAAGCATTCTTTCATCATTTTTGCAATGCAGAAAGCGATTGAAGCCTGGGACACACATTTCACAAAAATCGAAGCAGTTCGCAATGCTGCGGAGTTTGAATCAACTGGCGATGAGAACATTGAATTGGATTTGCAAAAGGCCCTGTCCTCGATCAATCCCGATATGGATACGTGGGAAGCGACCGATGGATGGTCGGACGAAAAGGTCGCGAATACCCTTGAAGAACAAGACAAAGCAACTCTCGGTGATGATGCTGAGTGGTCGGAAGAGCAATAGTGGGACCGACCAGATTTGAACTGGTGATATTCGCCTTGTAAGGGCGACGTCATAACCGCTAGACCACGGACCCGTGTTTGAGCGCGAGCGGTTGGAGATTATGAGGTAAACCCCACCGCAGCCTTTTGAGTGAGGAGGAAAAAGAAGGCATATGTCAGGTACCGGTGAGCGAACACGGCGTCTGATTGAGCGATTGGAAAACGCCGAAATTCCAGTCGGTTCTCAGATTTCTGCCGCGATGCAGTCGGTGGACATATCTGATTTCACCGATTATGATTTGGAACCATTCTGGTATGATCGTCCATTGGTGTTTCTTGAAACGACTAAAGGCGGCGTCAAGACGATTTCCGCACCGCATATGATTGCCACAATGCTTCATCATTTGGAACTAAGTCCCGGACAAAAAGTGTTGATTTTAGGGGCAAAAGGTGGGTATATTGCCGCTCTCATTGCACACATTGTCGGGCCTGAAGGTGGAGTGGTTGTCGTGGACCCTTCTCGAGAAGTGGTTGATTATGTTCGTGACAGATTAACTCCTGTTGCGCAAACCCATACCGTTCGCGTTCGGAAAATGCGGCAGTTGAATCATTGTCCTCCACAGTTGCCCGAGCCATTGGATCGAGTGTTGGTGACCGGTTCTTTGGAAGAGTTGCCTCATTGGTTAACCGCGAGAATGTCGGATGGAGGATTCTCCATCGCTCCGATTGGAGGCCGGTATTCCCAGCATCTGATGAAACTCGAACGTGTAGGCACAGACTGGTTGGAAACCAATCTCGGAGGTGTCTTGTTTGGCCCCGTAGACATTGCGGATACGGAACCTGAGCCCCTTTCAGCACAGACATTGGCAGAATTACTACGAGAGAGTGCCATCCTTGGGCAAGAGGTTGGTATCATTGATTACGAGACGATTGAACGACTGAACAACTTAGCGACATCATTGGAATCTTTACCTGATGATTTGCAATCGTTACCCGAACCGAGTGGGTTGGAGGATGAACCTCCATGGGCATTTGATTCAGAGATGTGGTTAGATGAGGTCCATCCTGTTGCCGATTTATTGAGTTCTGAGATGGATTGGTTGAGTGACGTTTGGCCGATTCTAATCACACTCGTCGATATCCGCTTGTTGCAACCTGGCCATCCAGATGCGGATGAACAAGATGGTCAAGTGGGCGGCTTTGGTCGACACGGCGACCTTGTCCCGTGAACCCTATACACAAGATTCACGTCCCTGAGATGAGACCGATGCTGCAACTGGAACTCGAACGCCTCAAGCACAAGGATGTGCGGCAGCGCAGGATGGCCGTTCGTCGTTTGTTTGAACAGAACGATTCCGCAGCCTTGTCCGCGTTTCTAGACCTTCTCGACTCCGATGACGAATGGTTTGTCGATAAATCGGTAGATGCTATACGCAAATGGGTTGATGCGGAGCATCGTAAAGTGGTGGTCAAACTTTCAATTCGAAAAGAAGAGAGGCTACGATTGCTCGCGGCTGAAATCGCACCTCGTTTGGGCAGTGAGTCACTTCCGATTTTGTCAACACTTTGTACCGATGAAACAGATGCCGTTCGTCGCGAGGCTTGGCGTTCTAGACTCGCAGTCGATTCGGGTACGATTCCAGTGGCGATCGAAAGTGAAGACCATGTTGTTCGAAAGATGGCGATTTCAAACTCAGGAGATGTCGATTTTCTTGAAAATATGCTTCAAGACCCTCATCCTCGAGTCCGTGAAGCCGCATTAGACCAAATGGTTCAGGTTGGACACATCCCTTCGACATTGGATGGGGTTCAAGATCAGCGTCTGCGGCAGAAATGGGCTAGGCTGAAGTTGCCTGAGATGATTGCATCGAACGATGAGATATCGATATCCAAACTTTGTCACAATCCAACTGCCTCGATGCGGAAAATTATCGCCGAAAATTTGGATCAAGTGGATTGGTTTGATTGGTCATTGTTCATCGATGCGGTCAAGCAGAGTGAAGATTCGCTTCTACTTCCCCGATTATTACGCTCAAAACGTGGCCCAATTGCTGATGAGTTGCGTCTTGAGCTCCTCAATGAAGCCGAGGACATGGCACGAGTCCGTGTACTGGAACATCTACATGGACGTGAAGTTTCGACCCCCATCGCATCTTTGTTGCCAACATTGAGTGAAGACGATAACCCTCTGGTCGCTCAAGTCGCATTGAGCCTGATGAATGATTCAGCAACGTTGGGGTCGGAAGTATGAGATTGTTGCTGGGCAGCGGAGGTTTGCGAACACCCGAACGTCAACAGGTCTATTTCGACGAGATGGCCTCGATTTTCGCTGGTTGTGGAGAAGTCGTATTCATCCCCTATGCTTCCGATGATCATGCCGGCTACACCGCACGATTGGCTGAATTTTCTGCACCAAGTGGTGTATCTCTGAGGAACATTGACGACTATGAAAACCCTATATCTGCGATTGAAGAAGCCAAAGGTCTCTATGTGGGTGGAGGGAATACGTTCCTGCTAACCAAAAAATTGCATGAGAATGCTTTGATTGATGTGATCCGATCCCGTGTTCGAGATGGAATGCCCTACATGGGAGTTAGTGCGGGATCAAACGTAGCTTGTCCGACGATGCAAACGACCAA
>CETW01156385.1_pt1 | contig 10093 bp, 9 predicted proteins | sample 361381 | NCBI WGS metagenome assembly CETW01 (sample SAMEA2620570, study PRJEB7988) | marine metagenome | isolation source: saline water (ENVO:00002010), including
AAAAAATAATTCTGTAAGATTGGAATAATTCATGAAGAGGAAGGAATACGGATTGCCATTGACGCGACCCCATTGTGGTGTTCGAAGTCGGAGTTGATCTTATGCAAGGTGCACCAATTACAAAGATTGAACCAAAGATTGCTGCTCGCTTAGCAAAACAACGCTATCACTTGGTTGGTGAACATGGTGGAGTGAAAGTTTGTCACTGGACCAAGCAAAGTCTCATCGCTGATCGTTCCTGCTACAAAGGAACATTCTACGGAATAGAAAGCCATGGATGTATGCAGATGGCGCCAAATGTAGATACTTGCAATTTAGCTTGTACATACTGTTGGCGAGAGCCGCATTCTGACACTCTAACTAAAATCGATGATGACCCATACGAACTCTTCCTTGAGTCTGTTAAAGCCCATCGACGCTTACTTACTGGATACGGGGGTAACCCTAAGGCTGACCGAGAAAAGTGGCTCGATGCTCAAGACCCTAAACATGTGGCCATTTCACTAAATGGTGAACCTACACTTTATTCTAGATTGGGAGAATTTCTTGATATCTGTCATCAACACGGTGTTTCGACATTCCTCGTCACAAACGGTTCATTGCCGAAAGTGATCGAAGAATTAGACCCTCTTCCAACTCAATTGTATGTTAGTGTGGATGCACCGAATGAAGAGATATTCAATCGGCTTTGTAAGCCAAAATTCGATACGGCAGCGTTTTCTAAATTAGAACAAACACTAGAATTACTTCCAAGTTTGGATACCAGAACCGTTTGCCGTCATACTCTAATCAAGGGAGAATCATTAGGTAATTATGAGGACTATGCGCGTCTGGATAATATTGCAGATCCAGATTTTATTGAGGCTAAGGGATACGTATATGTCGGAAATTCACGTTCTAATCACACCATTGAAAACATGCCAAGCCATGATGAAATTATGGAATTCAGTAGAACCCTCGCACCGATGGTAGGTCGCGAAGTTCTTTCTGATAGGAGAGAAAGTAGAGTGGCATTGATTGGAAAAGAAATGATTCCAGTTGTTCTTCCTGAAAAGGTACGAGAATTACCTGCTGAACTTGGGATTGCAAAACCGCAAAACTTCACATTACCAATCGCCTAATTGGAATTATTTTTCTCTGGGAGGATAATTTCAGTTGGACCGATTCTATTGGCACCAAATTCGTTCACATCACTCTCACTTGGGTATCCGACACAGATTCCACAGAGAAGAGAATAATTTTTGCTAATCTCGAATTCTTTTCTTACGGCATCTTCCCAAACTGCAACTGATCCCTGAGCACAAGTTCCCAATCCTTTGGAGTGAGCAGATAGCATCAGATTCTGCATGAATAATCCTGCATCGGAGGCTGCAAATTTACCTAGACTTTTGTGTGTGAATAAGAATAACTCAACTGGAGCGCCGAAGAATTCGTAATTTCTGGCCCAAAATCCATCCCTTGCCTCCTTGTTACCTCGTTCTATTCCCATGTGTGTGAACATTTCCTTACCTACTCTTTGCGATCTCGGAAGCAAATCTTTGTGATATGACTTCACGACTAGCCAATTGCTGGTTGGCAGGCCCTTCCATCTCAATAGAGCTTTTAATTTCCCAAAAAAACCCTCGCCTCTTGCGGTTTTAACCGCCTCAAATCTACTAAGAAATTCTTCAGAAAGCCGATCTCTAACGTCCCCCTTAGCGACAGCGACCACGAATGGCCTAGTATTGCTCCAACTTGGAGAAGTTAGTCCCGCAGCGATGATTTCTTCGATTATCTCATCTGGAACAGGTTTTGGGAGAAAGTCCCGAGTAGATCTTCTTGATGCTGCAAATGAGTCGAAATCTGCAGCATCAAACTCGCCCTTCATATCTCTCGATGAAAGCGATTGTTATTTGATATGTGGTATTGACTAAGACCTAAGGTTAAGTGGAAAATATGACTCCAATGACCCAACTTGAAGAATGGTCCTCAAAAGTAATCTCAGTAATGGCTGAGATACCTGAAATTTCTCACCTAAATGTTGCAGAGTTGCATAATGTTCCGCTTGGTCTTCTGCGAAGAAACGCCACACGATTGCATGCAATTTGTAGATACAAAAAGGGTTTGAAAAAATCTGAAATCAAAGGACCATCCGATGTTCGTCGTATCGATATTCACCCTGAAAGCCTAACTCAGGATTGGGAAAGATACGCTAAATTCTTGCTTTATCACGAATATTTGCACGCTTTAGGATACTCAAACCATGGTAAAGAATTCCGACGTGTTGAGGCTCTGTGGCCCGATTACTCGGCAAATGAATTAGGCAAATCGTTCTCAAAAATGCTGCTTGAAAAAAGAGCGAAGTGGTTCTGGTTATGCCCATCATGTGAAAGAAGACATATCAGGTCGAGAAGAGGAAACGGAAGATATCGATGTAGAGAATGTCGGGTTGTACTCAAGGACATTCCTAATTTTTGAAAAGAAATCTCTTCGCTCAAAATAAAATACTGAATTTTAGGTGGGTACACATGGGAAAAATTTCCGCTGTGGATTTGTTCAGTACTTGGGCAGAGATGGGGAAAGACGAGGGGATGGAAACTGGTCATGCACCTAGTGTTGAATTTATGATATCAAAATCAATACCGAAACTAAATCGAGATTATTCTGCAATCGATATTGGATGTGGAAATGGATGGTTGGTTAGGAAATTTAATACATTCGAGGACTGTCTTCATTGTACGGGTATCGATGGTTCAGAATCGATGATTGCTAAGGCAAAAAGTATTGACTCCGATGGAGATTATTTTTGTCAAAAACTACCAGATTGGACGCCTGATGAAAAGGTCGATTTTGTGATTAGTATGGAATTCCTCTATTACCTAAAGGAGCCCTTGAAATTCCTGTCTGAATTAAACAAGAACTGGCTAAATGAAAATGGGATACTAGCGATTGGAATTGATCATTATTTTGAAAATACCAGCAGCTTGTCATGGTCAGAGTCTCTCGGAGTTTCTATGACTACACTATCAATTAAAGAGTGGACGAAAGGATTCGAGGATGCAGGATTTTCTAGTGTTGAATTCTATCAATATGGTGCAAAAGAAAATTGGGCTGGAACTTTGGTTATTGTGGGTCAGAAATAGAATTTCCGAATCATAGGGTACCCTTTGATTTGCAGGCAAGGAACAATGCTTATTGCTCCGAGAGAAATAGGTCGTACTGCTCTTGCACATCTTTAGCCGTGATAGAATTTGCAGCTGGTGAAACGACTCTCAACACCCCTTCAGGGTCAACTATCCAATATGTAGGCCATCCTTCGTCAATATTTTCTGTAGCGTAATCATAAGCGACTTGAGAGTGAAGGATTGAATGTGTTGTATTGTATTGTAACGACCAATTCATAGCATAGGTTTGGTTGGCTGCCTCCCAAGTTTCATTGCTTCCAAGAATCTCTACAAAACTGACGTTGTAACGATTATCAATGTCTTCCATTTCTTGAATTAGGCTCGTGGTATTCTCTGTCGCCTGAATGCAATACCCGCACCATTCACCCATGTTTAGGAGGACAACAAGCATAGTCCCCTCCATATCAGATAGCGTTACATTATTTCCATGCTGGTTAGGTGCAGTCAGATTGGGTATTTTTTCCAACTTAGATGGTGCAACATTATTATCGTCATCAGATTCATCTGTCTCAATGCATCCTGATAAAGGCACCAAAAGCATCAGAAGGACAACAAAAAGCTGCTTGCTCCGCATGAATTGTCTATTGATTGATGAAAGATAAATGAATCCCCTTGCAAATTAAAATCAGACGTAATCAAAGGGTCGAACCGAATACCCATAGACTGGATATTTGTAAATCAAAGGGCTCGGAGTGAGTTTGTCTACGCTAACCTAAGAAACATCCTGAAAATTACAGCGATGAAACCAGTCCAATCACTATGCCTGTATCATAGGTCTGCTAGAACCACAGGATGGACATTGTTGTTCTTCGCTTTCTCCATATTCATGCTTGCAAGCAGGACATGTTGGTGAAAGTTTGAACTTAATTTCCGAAGCAACCTGCACCTTCTCTTCATCGACTCTTTCGAAATTCATCAAATCCCTGTCGACTTCTTTGATATCGAATCGACCAGGACCTCCAATCTTCAGTAAAATATCTGGAGGAAGAGAGATTGTTCCTGAATCGTCTACAATCAGTTCTCTTGAATCTGACAGATCGCCAATATCTACATCGGTTCCGTGCTGTGCAATAAAGCGACCTTCACGCAGTTCAAGCGAGCGCTCGCAAAAGGATGCAACCTCTCTATTGTGTGTGACAAGTAGGAAAGCGACGTCCTCTTCCTCGTGCAATTGTCTGAATAAATCTAGAACCTCTCGACTTGTTATCGGGTCGAGAGCACCTGTAGGCTCGTCTGCCAGAATGAGTTTAGGATCTGTAATCAAAGCACGAGCTATTGCTACCCTTTGTTGCTCTCCTCCGGATAATTCATCTGGCATTCCATAGGCTCTGTCTCCCATGGATAATCTCTCCAACAGGGCTAGGGCTTTTCTTCTGGCAAATCCAGCAAGTTTACCTTGATGTAACAGTGGCTGGGCAACATTATCGATTGCATTCAGGTGGGGTAATAGGTTAGAATCTTGGAAAATAAATGATACAGTTTCTTGCCTTAACTTGACTAAGTCAGGGCCAGTAAGTCTAGTCATTCTCCTACCGCCCAATTCAACCGAACCAGCAGAGGGTTTCATCAGACCTCCGAGGCACTTCAGGAGAGTTGATTTTCCTGACCCTGAGGGCCCGACAACTGCCACTGCTTCTCCATCATACATTGTCATACTTAGGCCCCTTAGAGCAACCACATTACCATCTTCTGCATTTGATTCATAGATGTGATAAAGCGAGTTAGCGCGTAATATTTCTTGTTCCGAATCCATAATCTCACTCCCCCTTCAAAACAGTAGCCAAATCTGAATCTAAGGCTCTACGAGTAGTGAATAGTAGGGAACCAATTACAGCTACTAATACTAATCCGTTGACTAAAATTATCTCAAACCAAGGCCAAGCAAGGTCTCTGTCTATTGGAGCACTTTGACCTAGGAATAACTGGAATATGAATCCGAACACTCCGAAGAATCCATTGAAAGATTGGGCTACTGCAAGACCTAGAGTCACTCCTAATATCATACTAACTAGAAGAATTGACATGATTTCGAACAATACTAATCGAATCACCTGATTTGGACTTGCTCCAATCGCTTGCAGAATAGCTAATTCTCTCTTTCTCTGGCTTAGGACCAATGAAAGGAAAACGAATGCAGATGAAATCGAGGCAAGAGCCGCGACTACGAACATCATGCTGAGTAATCCTGGAGTTCCGAAAATTAACCCTCCATTTCTCTCATTTTGTTCATGGGCTGTAGACCAATCAGAGGCTGAAACTATCCCTTGACGGCTCTTCATATCAGCAGCAACTCTCTCTAGGGCGTCTTTGCACCCACTATTGCTTTCGTCACATAATTCAACCATCCAAGTTGATGAACGATATTCATCTGCGGTGGTATCTCCAACCAATTGACGATAGGTTCCTTCTCCAATGACAATTACTGAGTTCGTCTCAGCGGCTGAAAATCCTGGAATCCATTGATGCCTTCCTGCATAACTGACTGTAGCCTCAGTACTACCTGTGGCTTCGGGAATCCCAAATTGATTCAATTCATAGTTAGTGTAAACAAGAGTGATTGAAGACCCTATAATGGGGTCATCTAAAGAATCTCTAGCAAGACTTCCAGCAGTATATCCATTGTCACTCAATTTTGTAGATAATTTATCTATATCATCGCCAGGAATCGCTTGATTATCCCAGATCAAAGTATCCTGATGATTATCGAATAAAATCCAAGTCAACAATGGTGTGGAACCTTCTTTTGTTTCTGTGAATGTCGTACCTACAGAAGTCAAACTGGAAATTCCTTGGATATCATTGTCATCTATCAATTCGATTGACGCCATAATTCTTGAATGAGCCTCTTCTTTAGTTAGGGCTGTATCGAACTGAAGCTTCAAGTCGGCACCATTCTGAGCGTTTGTCGTTCTTTCATCGACTAGGGTTCCGGTATGCCCCTGAACTGCAGCAAGAGTTACGATAGAAAGCGTAAGGAGTAAAATCAGTGACAATTTGCTGACTGACTGACTAGAACCTGAACCACTCAACCCTCGTCGAATATCTGAAATTGCAGGCGACCAACCAAATAATCGATTGAGTAGTTGAGGGCCAGTAGCACCGATTTGAGATAGTACCAATGCACCTCCTATCCAGAGGAAGAATGGCCCCAATAGAAGAAGTAACGAATTCCAAATGAATGAATCTATGATACCACGGGAGCCCCAAATGAGGAATCCTCCATTTGATTCAATCCAACTTTCAAAGAATGCTAGAGCTCCAATGAAGAAAGTTATCCAGTGTAACAAATAGAATGGTTCCCTTTCTCTGATGACTTTTCTAACTCCTTCATCTATTTGCAAACCAAGGAATTTTCTGGTTGCAACTCTAGACCTCCAGTATGCGACACCAATAGTTAATAGTGCAACAGCCACAGTTGCTAAACCACTAAGAATTGGATTTACACTCAAATCATCAGAGTCGGTAAATCTTAGGAAACCGACAGCACGTAAGACTACCTCAACTGATGCTGTTGCTAAAACGAATCCTAAGACCCAAGCGATTGAACTTATTGCATATACTTCGAGTATCATCATTCGACTAAGGGTCGCTTCAGTTCCGCCGATTACTCTGTGAATTGCAACCTCGCGTCTACGCTGTTCAAGAGATAGTACCAATCCATAGATTAGTACTACGAAGGACAATGCTACAACTGGGATAACTAAGATGTAATCGAATACTTGAATTATACCTAGGAAGATATTGAGGAAGGTGATTGTTCCAGAAATAAGGTCATTGTATTCTACAGAAATTAAAGCGAAATCACCTTTGTCACAAGTTAATTCCAGCTCTCCCTTAGACGCTTCTAGTAATTCATCCTGAGAAAAATCTCCAGCACAAGCTCCAATCGAATACAATTTCGGAAGGGTTGCGTCTTTCACAATGAAAGATTCGTTTGTTGAGGGGTCAATTAGTGTCAAATCTCCGTTAACATTTTCTAATTCACCTTTGAGATTGCTAAGCCAATTTGTAGCGTCTCTTGTTGATGATGTCGGTAGTTGATTTCTATCGACTGCGAGACCTAAATATACGTGATCTTTCTGCATTAAGGTCAATTTTTGTTCTTCACTTAGAACCGAATCTGTGACCATCACTGGATGGAAAAGTAATGTTGGATTAGCGAAATCGCCTTCCTCATAAATTCCTGTTACAGTTAAATTTGTTACAGTAAATGTCTCAAGACAAAAGATTCTTCCAACTTCTAAATTGGCGTCAATTGTACCATTCTGACATTCTTCCTGCACCTTGTCTACTTGGTCGAATGTGTATGTCCCATTGACATAGGAGAATGTAAGAGACGAAATTGTCTCGTTCACTTCAGCCCCAGCAGCACTAGCAATTTTTGAGGGGAGTATAACCGATCTATTTGCCTCAGCATCGGCAGCACTATTCGGCCATTCCCCGAAGATTAACGATTTAGCGTGACGATCTGCTAATTCACCGTCCCAAACCCCTGATCCATAAAATCTGATTGTCCGGCCATCATTAATTGGCGGACCGTTTTCAAATGCTTCAGAATATTCCCAACTAACATTACCCCAATCAGCCGAAGTACCGGTGGCAGAAACCACATTGAGAGGCTGAGGAACTGCGAAACTATCGTCAAAGAATCCATTAATTCTTATTCCCTGCCTGCCGTAAACTATAGCACAATCAGAAAACTCAGCCATATCGGTTAAATCATCACAGAATGATTCCCAGAGTATTGAATCATTAGTTCTACCATCCCAACTTCCACCTGGATCTTCTTGAAAATCCAATTTTGCATCAAAGACCTCTCCTTCCAATGAAAATTGGAAGAAACCTTGGTTCAGTCCAACAGCGTAGGCTAGAACGGTTGTGATTACAAGTGAAGAAAGGAAGACCCCTGCGAAAATTGCAAGACCTCTTTCTCGAGCCCTCCAGGCGCTTTTTACCGCCATGGAAATATTGTTGGGTGCGGTTAATACAGATGTTTTTAATCCAAAAAACCAATTTCTAAGCCAATTATCGAGGGATAATGGTTCTGATACAGCATTTGGGTTCGAAGCATTTTTTGCTATATTTCTAAGTAATTTTACACCGTTGGCAATCAGATGAGCTAATCCTATGATAACTAATAGGAGGAGCCAAGAGACTATAATGCTGGGAATTACATCTGAAAACAATGATTCTATTTTCATCATACACCCTCCTCTATTCCCCATGCAGACCTTATGTCGGAGGCTGCGGTGAGTCCATCTTTCAGGAGTAACATTCTATCTGCCCTTGAAGCTAGAATTGGGTCATGGGTCACCATTAGTACGGACATTCCGTCATTCTTACACAAATCTTGGAATAAGTCTAGTATCTCTTCTCCACTCTTTACGTCAAGATTACCCGTCGGCTCATCAGCAAGAATCAGAGGCCTTGATCCAGATATCGCTCTGGCAACTGCTACCCTTTGTTGCTGGCCACCAGATAATTGGTCAGGGATGAATTCCATTCTATCTCCAAGGCCGACTCTTTCCAGCGCCGTCCAAGCCCTATCTTCGGCTTCTTTTGCAGACATTCCCGAAAGTTCCAGACTGAAAGCAACATTGTCCAATGCACTCAATCGCTCGACTAAATGGAAATCTTGGAAAATCCATCCTACTCCATTGCGTCTGACGTCTACGACTTTGTTGGGGGATTTTGTACCATAGTCAAAATTCTCCAAAGTGATATTGCCAGAATCTGCTTCAAGCAAACCACCGATAATGTTCAGCAGGGTACTTTTACCGCAGCCACTAGGGCCCATCAAACTGACTAATTCGCCTTTTTCAACCTTCAAATTAATGCCTTTTAAGACCTCTAAACGTCTTCTTCCGGAACCAAAGCCCTTTCTTAGTTCCTCTACGGATAGCACATGTAAGCGTGTCATGATTGCTTTTTAATGAATTGTATAATTAAAGCCGGGAATATGCTTCTGCAATACTTTGTCCGTAGGCTATCAGCCCATTGGTTTTTCGTGTATTTTCAATAGCGCTTTCATCTGGGAATCTCGGTACTTTACCTGCCCTAACCCAATCTCGATGTATTCTCACAAATTCTTCCATCCATTCACGCGGATCTTCTGAATTACAGTTTAAGCTCGGACAACCAGATGCTGAAGCGTGAAGCACAAGATTGGGATGGTATAAATTACCATCTGCAACAAGCAAAACTTCTGAATGTTGCAATAGGGCTATTATTCGGTCTGATCCATCAAAAAAATGTTCCATTTCATTAGAATTCATCATAATAAAATTGCAATCAGATACTATCTCTTTATCCAATTCAGCAACTAGTGCTTGAAAATCTGAATCTGTTCCGATGCTTACCAGCATTTTTGAATCATCATCGAACGGTGCTAAATAATCTCTAGATTTTGAATTTGATTCCGGAGAAAATGTATCAATATCGAGGCAAGTCCCGATTTCCCAAGTTTCAGATTTCAGGGAGGAAGACAATACTTCGGATTCCACTAACACCAAATCTAGTAAATCTAAGTCGTCGACCATACGAGATGATAGGTTCGGGCTATCGATAAACAATGACCCAACTGCAGCATATGAACGGTTTATTCTTGCAAAAGAGGCGGACTGAGGGTCGACAAAGTGCACTAAGTCAATCCCACCTATTTCCAAGGCCGCATCTAATTCAGAAGAACTCCTAACTGTTCCAGCCTTTGTCCAGAAGGGCACCCTTGCTCGATTTAGCGCGTCAGCAATCATCAGGTGCCCGTATGACTCCTCTCCCTCGGGCTCAGTAGTTACGAGGAGGACCCGCTTCATTGACTGGAGGGAATAGTTCGAGAATATGACCTAAGCGGGTTGTGAATGGACACAATTGTCTGATTTTCATAGTGTCAGGAGTTCCGCGCCGTTTATCAGAACAGGAACTGGGAGAGG
>CETW01047566.1_pt1 | contig 10077 bp, 8 predicted proteins | sample 361381 | NCBI WGS metagenome assembly CETW01 (sample SAMEA2620570, study PRJEB7988) | marine metagenome | isolation source: saline water (ENVO:00002010), including
TTAATAAAAATTTGCCCAACATATGTCTTGCCAACTCCAATACCTCCTGTAAGTCCTATTTTTATTTTTTTGTTTGACATAATTCTTGATAAATAGCTATATATTTTGGCAAAACATTTTCAAGTGAAAAATTTGCAGCAAGTTTAAGTGCATTTTTCTTAAAGCGATCAAGAAGTATTGGATCTTGTAATAATGCAATTGCATCATCTGCCATTTTATCAACATCTCCTACATCTGACAAAAAACCTGTTTTGCTATCAATATTTACTTCTGAAATTCCACCACTATTAGTTGATATAATTGCATTCATACTTGCCATTGCTTCCAACGCTACCAAACCAAAACTCTCCGTTTGAGAAGGCAAAATAAAAAGATCAGAAATAGCTAATATTTTCTCTACAACCCTAATTTTTCCTAAAAATTCTACTTTATTATCAAGACCTAATTTTCGACATAATTGTTCAGCTTTTATTCTTTCAGGCCCATCGCCTATCATTAATAACTTAGAAGGAATTATTTTACTTGTCTTCTCAAATATTCTTATTACATCATCTACTCTTTTTACTTTTCGAAAATTAGAAATATGCGTAATAAGAAACTGTTCCAAACCAATAAAATCATCTCTTAATTTTTGATCATATTCTCTATTATATAAATTAATATCTATAAAATTTGGAATATATTGAATACCCTTCTGAATATTAAAGTATTCATATGTTTTTCTTTTTAAATCTTCTGAAACTGCTGTAATTGCATCTGACATATTAATTGCATACTCAATAACTGGTTTAAATGATTTGTCTTTTCCTAATAAGGTAATATCCGTTCCATGTAAAGTAGTGACAATAGGTAAATAAATACCATGTGTTGCTAAAATTTGCTTTGCATTTACAGCTGCTGAAGCATGAGGAATTGCATAATGAACATGTAATAAATCTAAATTTTCATGCATAACAACATCAACTATCTTTGAAGTAAGATTAAGTTCATAAGGGGTATATTCAAAAAGAGGATAATCTGGAACATTCACTTCATGATAGTAAATTTTTGAAGAAAATAAATCCAAACGAAATGGTTGATCATAAGATATAAAATGGATTTCATGTCCCTTTTCTGCTAGAGAAATACCCAATTCAGTAGCAACCACACCACTACCTCCATATGTTGGATAACATATAATACCTATTTTCAAATTATTCATCGAAACTATCATAAATTACTTGCATAATCTCCGTTCTAACATTCATATCTAATAATTTTATATTACTTGCATCAGGATATACTCTATTAGATAAAAAGATATAAATTAAATTAGTGCTAGGATCAACCCATGCGAGAGTCCCTGTAAAACCACTATGACCAAAGCTTAAAGAAGAAACACAATGACAAGTTGGTCCTCCTTCTTGTCCCTCTAGCACTGGCTTATCAAAACCAGCTCCCCTTCTATTTTCATCTGAACAAAATTGACATTTAGTAAATTCCTTTACAATTTCTTTGGATAAATATCGTTTACCTGCATACTCTCCTTTTTGCAAATACATTTGCATAAATTTAGCTAAATCATTTGCATTAGAAAATACTCCAGCATGCCCACCAACACCTCCTTGCATAGCGGCTCCTTGATCATTTACATATCCTTTCAGAATCTGACCTCTAAATTTAAAATCTATTTCACTTGGTACTATCCTGTTTGAATCTATTCTTTCTAAAGGTAAATAACCTAAATTTTCCATTCCTAAACTTTTATAAAAATGCTTGTTTAAAACTATATCTAAAGAATTTTTATATTTTTCTTCAATAATATCTTTAAAAAAATAATATCCTAAATCAGAATAACAATATTCTTTTTTATCCAACAAATCTGATTCTTGAACCTGTAATCTAATCGAATCTTGATAATATTGATGCAAATAAATATTATCAGCTACTTTAAATGGATATTGATCACTATAAATATTATTATACAAAGTATCTCTTAAACTCATTAATCCTGAAATAGAATCCTCAACTAAAGTTGTCTTATAAAATGGTATCCAAGGAGTTAATTTAGCTTGATGAGATAATATCTCACGAATAACCAAATCCCCTTTATCACTAGAAGATAAATCTAAATAATTTTTTAATTTATCATCTAAATCTAAATCATCATTATCTACCATTTGCATTAAAATAGGAACAGTTGCAATTATCTTAGTTATAGAAGCCAAATCATAAATATCAAAATTATTTACTTCTTTTTGTTTTTTATAAGTATGATAACCATATGATTTATTAAAAAAAATATTACCATCTTTAGCAATTAATATTTGACAACCAGGAGTAGCCTCTTCATTAATTGCATGTTCAACTATACTATCAATTTTATATATAAAATCAGATTTTAATTGAATCTCTTCAGGAGTAACATATCGCATTCTAAATTGATTTGTATTTAATCCTGATTGAATTTTAAAATGTTTAGTAGTAACAGGAATTTTACCATTAATACCAAGACCTCCAAAAATTGCTTGTGCAGTTTGTTCCTGAGCAATATTGCTATTTTGATAAGATAAAATCAATCCATCAAAATTATTTGTAAATAAAAATGAATTTATACTATATGGATTTGCAAAAATTGAAACAACTACTTTAGATTGCAACGCAATAGATTGTAATAAGATATCTACTTCTTTATCTATTTGATAGGATTCCCAAGCAGTTACATTTGATTTATGCAAGCTAACAAGAATTAGATTGTAACTAGATAATTTATTTAAAAGTATTGCTTGTTCCGAAAGAGTTGCTTTTTCTGATATTGTAAAATGTTTAATTTGAGCATAGTGTGATAGCATCCTTTTAAAACTAAGCGCAGAATCTCCTATACTAACTGATGCAATTTTTAAAGTATCTAAACTTCTGAGCGGTAAAAAATCATCGAAATTTTGTAATAAAGTTAATGAAGATTGAACCAATTTTTTATCTAACAACTTTGTTTTTTTAGTGATAACTTCATTTTTTACCCGTTCCAAATTACATGGATTATATTGATCTAAGCCCATCCATTTTTTTGCCATTAATATTTTATGACATCTAGCATCAATATCTTCTTGATTAATCCTCTCTTCCTTGATTGCCTTTTTAATTTCTTCTATTGCTTTAGGAACATCTTGAGCAAATAGTAAAACATCATTACCTGCGAACAAAGCATTTAAATCAACTATTCCTGGATCATAAAAATTACTTACAGCTTTCATATTTAATGCATCAGTAATTGCTAATCCACCAAATCCTAAATCTTCTTTAAGTAAATTAGTAACTACCTTTTGAGACAATGAAACAGCTAAATCTTTAGTAGAATCTAAAGAAGGAATATTTAAATGAGCAATCATGACAGATCCTAATCCTTGATCAATAAGTTTTTTAAAAGGAAGTAAATCAACTTCCTCTATTCTATTTCTTGAATGATGAACTGTAGGTAATGTTTTATGAGAATCAGCGTCTGTATCTCCATGACCTGGAAAATGTTTAGCACAAGCCAAAATATTATTATCCTGCAAACCCTTCATGTACGCTATTCCCATTGTGGCTACTTTTTCTGGGTTCTCTCCAAAAGAACGATTATTAATAATTGGATTTTTAGGATTAGAATTTACATCTATTACTGGAGCAAAATTAATATGAACACCTAATAACTTACATTGTCTTGCAATCTCAACTCCCATCTGATAAATTAAATTAGTATCTTCAATAGCTCCTAATGTCATTTGCCATGGGAATCTTAATGCAGAATCTAATCTCATAGAAACTCCCCATTCAGCATCAAGAGCAATCATTAAAGGAGTATTAGAAATTGATTGATAATGATTAGTTAAACTAGCTTGTCTTAATGGCCCTCCTTGTAAAAACATTAATCCTCCAATTTTATATTCTTTAATTAAATGAACAACTTCTTGCCTATGTATATTATCTTTATTTGAATAAGCTACAATCATGAAAAGTTGAGCAATCCTTTCTTCTAAAGATAAAGTATTCATTATACTATCTGCCCAATGAGTTGATTCATCTAAAAAAACTGGATTATTTTGAGATAAAGCAGTATGTAAACAAATAAATATAGAAAAATAAAAAATGAAAAATCTTGGTGTTATTTTCATGTCCATAAAATTACAAATTAGTTATAAAATCTATAATTAAATAAGAAAAGGAAAATCATTATTTATCAACTAAAATATTTAATACTTTTGTATATATGAAAGCTCCTAAAATCCCTTCTTTTTTTAAGTCTTCAGAAATAAAAAAATTTACTTTTATGCCCAGGTATTATGATGAAATTAAAGAAAGATATAGACAATTAAATGAAAATAAAAAAAGTAATATTAAATTTAAAAGGAACTATAGTAAAAGAAATGAAAAAGGAAGAAATTTCAGAATTATATTTTTGATTATTATCTTATCTTTGTTAGCTTACAAATTTATTATTAACTAATATATATTATATTGGATATTATTCAATTATTACCAAGTCATGTTGCTAATCAAATTGCTGCTGGAGAAGTAATACAAAGACCTGCATCAGTAGTAAAGGAGATGCTGGAAAACTCATTAGATGCTGGTAGTTCAGAAATCACACTATTTATTAAAGATTCTGGTAAAACACTAATTCAGATAATAGATAATGGTTCTGGAATGAGTAAAAAAGATTTAAAAATGTGTTTTAAAAGACATGCTACATCAAAAATAAGATCTGCTGATGATTTATTTAATATCCATAGCATGGGATTTAGAGGAGAAGCAATGGCATCAATTGCAGCAATTGCACATATTGAGATATTTTCAAAATTAACAAAAAATGAATTAGGATCACAATTAATTATTGAAGCTAGTGAAGTTAAAAAGCATAAAGATTGTTCAACAACAAATGGAACTATAATTAAAGTTAAAAATCTATTCTACAATGTCCCTGCTCGAAGAAATTTTTTAAAATCTGACAATATTGAAATGAAGCATATAGCTGAAAGTTTTATACGATTTGCATTAGCAAACCCACAATTAAAACTAAAAATGTTTCATAATAAAAAAGAATTATTTCATCTACAAAAATCAACCTTTAGAAAAAGAATAATTAACATCTTTGGCAAAAGAAAAGATGAAATACTTGTTCCCATTAAAGAAGAAACAAATATTGTGAAAATCACTGGTTTTGTTGGTAAGCCAGAATCAGCAAAAAGAACAAGGGGAGAACAATACTTTTTTGTCAACGGAAGATTTATTAAAAGTCCTTATCTACAGCATGCAATTAACAAAGCATTTGAAGAATTAATTGCCCCTAAGTATTTCCCTTCATATTTTATTAATCTTACAACTGATCCACAATATATAGATATAAATATCCATCCTACAAAAACAGAAGTCAAATTTAAGGATGAAAAAACAATATATGCTATACTAAGATCAACGATAAAACGATCATTAGGAGTTTATAATATCGCTCCTTCAATAGACTTCTCTCAAGAATTATTTTTAAATACAAATATAAAAACTGAAAAAAATAAAATCTTAAAAGAACCAACTATTAAAGTTGACAGAACTTATAATCCATTTGAGAAAAAATCTTTTTCTCACAAATCTAATAAAATAACAGAAGAAAGAAAAATTAAATCTTTTGTTGAAATGTTTGAAACAAATGAAGAAACAATTCCTTCAATTCAGCTTGATAATTCCTATATAGTAACACACAACAAAAATGGGCTTATAATTATTCATCAAAGAAGGGCTCATAAACGTATATTATTTGAATATTTTAAAAATATTTTAAATAATCAAGAAAAAAAATCACAAAAACTACTTTTTCCAAAAGAAATAAAACTTAATAACAATGATTTAATATTTATCAAAAGTTTAACAGCAGAATTAAATAACATTGGCTTTACCTTTAAAATAAAAGAATCCTCTATAATCATTAATGCAATACCACCTGAATGTCAAGAAGATAATTTACAATACATCATAGAGCGCTTAATTGAAAATGCAAAAAAATCAGAAAAATTAAAACTTAAAAAAACAGAACAATTAGCTAAATCATTAGCAATTTCTATGGCAATTAGTAAAACAAAAAAACTAAATGAACAAGAGATAAATTCTTTAAAAAAGAAACTTTTAGAATGTGAAAAAGCAAGTGTTTGTCCTAACGGAAAAAGAACCATGATAAATCTAAAAACCAAAGATCTAGAAAAATACTTTTAAATATGTATAAATCATCTTCTTTTAGCGCCCTTACAGAAGTAATCAAGAATTTACTTATCATAAATGGATTATTATTCTTCGCTACAATATCATTAGAAAATTACGGAATTAATTTAACTCAAATATTTGGATTACATCAATTCCAATCATCCAATTTTATGCCACATCAATTGATAACTCATTTTTTTATGCATGGTAGTTTTTCACACTTATTCTTTAATATGTTTGCATTATGGATGTTTGGGAAAACACTTGAAAAAATATGGGGAGCTAAAAGATTTCTTATTTACTATTTAATAACGGCAATTGGAGCAGCAATTCTTCATTTAATTGTTAGTCAATATCAAATTCTTTATTTATCAAATAATAATCCTGAGATTCTAGATTTAGCAAAACAAGGACTATATAATGTAGGGAATTCAGATTCTTTGAGATTAACTCAATTAGTAAATACCCCTACTGTAGGAGCTTCAGGAGCGGTGTTTGGTATTCTATTGGCATTTGGAATGCTATTTCCAAATACTTTACTTTATATTTATTTTGCACTTCCCATAAAGGCAAAATATTTTGTAATACTCTATGGAATACTAGAATTATATCTTGGATTGAGTAATAATCCAGCTGATAATGTTGCTCATTTTGCGCATTTAGGAGGAATGATTTTTGGATTCTTTCTTATCAAATATTGGCAAAAAAACAGAAATACATTCTATTAAATGGATAATATTTTTATAAAAAAAATAAAAACAGAATTTAAGAAAGCAACTATTTTAAATAAAATTATATATCTCAATGTAATAATTTTTATTATTATAAATGTTTTAAATGTTATTGCATTTATGTTACAATTTAACATTAATCCAATTTTAGAGAAATTTTATTTGCCAGCAAATACAAGTATTTTGATTAAACAACCTTGGACTTTTTTTACTTATATATTTATCCACACTAAATTTCTACATCTTATATTCAATATGACATGGCTATACTTTAGTGGTAAACTATTCTTGCAATATTTAGATTACAAACAACTAATATATATTTATATACTTGGAGGCATATTTGGAGGATTATTATTCATAATTTCATATAATTATATTCCTGCATTAAATATATATACTGAAAATGCGCAAGCCTTAGGATCTTCAGCTGCAGTTTTAGCAATTTTAATTGCGATTATTACTTACATACCAAATTATACTATACAACTTCCATTATTAGGATTTATAAAAATAAAATATATTGGAATATGTATCATTTTTATAGATATATTAAGTATACCAAAAGGAAATGCTGGAGGACATATTGCTCATATTGGTGGAGCAATCTTTGGATATATATACATTAAACAACTAAAAAAACAAACTAAATATAATACTAAGTTTAAAAATATTTTTCAAAAAATTATAAATCATTTTAAACCAATAAAAAAAATTAAATCAATCTATAAAAGACCAAAATCAGATTATGAATTTAACACCCAAAAAGCGAAAAATCAAAAAAAAATAGATCAAATTTTAGAAAAAATATCTAATTCTGGATATGATAGCTTAAGTTCAGCAGAAAAATCTATTTTATTTAATGCAAGTAAAAAATAAATGACCGGATTATCATTGATAGAAAAAGTATTATATACATTTAACTATATAAGTTTAATATTACTTATATTTTCATACTTATCTCCATACTTTAACCCAATATATTTTTGGCCTATCTCATTTATTGGATTAATTTTTCCATTTTTATATATTATAATTATCGTTTTTTTTATTTATTGGGGATTTAATTTAAAAAAACAAATTTGGATAAATATTATAATACTTATAATAGGTTTTGGAAATTTTAGAAAATATATAGGAACATCTCCAAACAATTTTTCAAATGAAGAAAACATTAAAATTCTTACTTTTAATGTACGTCTTTTCAACAAATATAACTGGTTAGAGAACCAAGATATTCCAAAAAAAATACATAAATTCTTTGAAAATGAAAAAGTAGATATTTTATGCATACAAGAATTTTATGCGCACAAAAAATTCAGTTTAGAATTTTCTCACAAACATATAGGCCAAGAAAAAAAAGAAGATCAAGGACACTTGGTAATTTATAGCAATTATCCTCAAATTAACAAAGGGACTATTAACTTAAAGGGGAAAAACATAAACAATACTTGTATTTTCTCAGATATAATTATTAATAAGGATACCATTAGAGTATATAATATTCATCTAGCAAGTAATTGGTTTAATAATTCAGACTACTTATTCTTAAAAAACCCAATAAATAAAAAAATGAAAAAAGGCATTACAGGAATAATAAATAGGATGAAAGAAAGTTATAAAAAACGTGCTATAGAAGTAAAAGCAATAAAAGAACATATTGCAATAAGTCCTTACCCTTTAATTGTTTGTGGAGATTTTAATGATACTCCTCTTTCCTATGCTTATCATTCTATTAAAGGAAACTTAATAGATGCTTTTAGTAATTCAGGAAAAGGAATTGGGAATTCTTTTGTTAATATACCAGCACTTAGGATTGATTACATCTTATACGAAAATAAATTCAATAGTACTAATTATCAAAAACATAATCAAGTATTATCTGACCATTACGCTATTAGTTGTGAAATTATTATTCCTTAATTAAAATATATTCAAGTTCATTGGGGTATATACGTATAATCTTTACAAAATCAGGTAATTTTTCATGATTTACAAAAATTGTTTTTTCCTCAATACATTTAGATGCATCAACATATAAATTTAAAGTATTAAATTTAAGAAATTGATATTTATCTTTAGTAATTCTTAATGTTGCGCTTACTTTTCTTGGAAATATCTTCATAGTATAACCTTCTTCAAGATTTCGAATTTGTACATTTTGCGTAAATACATGCTCAATAAAAGGATCTACATCTATTTCGACTGAAACAAATTGATTATCCGATTTTATTGAATTTGAAAGAATAATCTCTACATCATAAGTTTCATCTTTATATATATCATTAAGAGTTAACAAATCTGTTGTAACATATTTAACAGAGTCTAACACTTCTTTTCTTCCAAAAAGTAATACAGAATCAGGTTTTAAAACTGGTTCATTCTTTATCCAATATTCCTGTCTTAAATTAGTCTCAGAATTTAATATCACTGGAACTTTTTTTGTTGCTTTATTTACAAAAGAAGAAGATATTTTTTCAGGGCTTACATTCATTATTTCTATATTATTACCTAAAACTAATCCTATTTCTTTTCTCATTGAATTCATAATCCAAAATAAATTCTGACCATTATCCATTGGCTTATAATTAGCAACATCATAATTCAAAATAAGTTTTTTTCTATTAAACATGTAAAATGAAATAATAGAAATACCTGCGGCTTTGACTCTAACTTTAATAGTGTTTTCAGGTTGTTCAAGCTGTACAAAACTAATAGGAAAACGAGTATACTCTAAAGGAATATTTATTGTTGTTTCATGGATTTTTGAAAGAATAGACAAAAACCAAAAAGAAAAAGATATACAAAAAAAGAAAAAATATGTCCCTAATTGCTTGTTGCTTAAAATAGAATTAAAAAAACTTCTAATTCTCTTTTTCAAATTTAAAAACATTATTTTAATTCTGTACCAGGCTTACCACTCATAGAAATTGATTTTCTCTCAACCTTTAATGTAGTCCCTCCATGAACTTCAATGATAATAGAATCTTCTTTTAAATTTATTATTTTTCCATGTATACCTCCAATAGTAACTATCTTATCTCCCTTTTTTAATTTTGATCGAAATTCAGATTCTTTTTTTTGTTTTCTAATTTGAGGTCTAATCATAAAAAAATACATTACTGCAAAAATCATA
>CETW01126297.1_pt1 | contig 10077 bp, 8 predicted proteins | sample 361381 | NCBI WGS metagenome assembly CETW01 (sample SAMEA2620570, study PRJEB7988) | marine metagenome | isolation source: saline water (ENVO:00002010), including
TTTTTTTTGTGTTATTATTTATTGAGTTGTTTGCAACCAATTATTTATAACTAATGTCAAATCACTAAGATTTACATAACCATCCATACTACCTACAACATCACCACTAGTACCAACAGAAACTGATTGAAGCCAATTATTTATAACTAATGTTAAATCACTAAGATTTACCGTACCATCGCAATTGGCATCTCCTTGCTGAAGACACATTTGAGTGCAAATTATATTAAATGAAGTAGTTTGAACATCTTGATCTCCCTGCTCTGAATTAATCGTCGATGTAAATTCTAAAGTTCCAGAACTAGGATTTACAAAAATATTATTAAAAGTTGCACTTTGAGTGTTTCCACTAGTAACAGTATTACTATCTATAATACTTTGAGCTGTAATATTTATTCCAGAAGATAGATTCTCAATAGTAAAACTTCCTAAGATTTCTCCAGAAGTCATTTGCTCTGATTGAATAATTGCTTGATCAGAAGAAATAATCTGAGATACTACTAAATTAGTATTAAAAGTAAGTGGATTTTGAGTGCTTAATGCAGTAATCATAACAGCAGAACCTATAGTGTCTCCAACAGACATAGAAACTATGTCAAAATAACCTCCATTTGAAGCAAATAAAGCGGTAGACATGTCTGCTTCATTTGGATCTTGACTTACATTTATTGTTAAATCAGTCAAACTATCACAATTTGTATTAGACAAAGAAACTGTTACATTAGGAGAAAATGGAACACAAGCAATATTACCTGTGTTACCATCAACACAATTCCCACAACTATCTAAATATGCTGTACCATTAAGATCTCCATTACAATCATAATTTCCTACACAAGCAATAGCAAATGGAAAGTCTTGAATATCTGAATCTCCAAGCTCTGAGTTAATTGTACAAGTAAATGTAACTGTTGAAGGAGATGGATTTACAAACAATCCATTTATATTAATCAACTGACTATTTCCACTGGTTATGTTATTATTATCTGTTCCTGATGTAGCAACTATAAGAATTCCTGCTCCAGCATTCTCAATAGTAAATGAAGACTCAACCGTACCAGTGCTATCATTAACTACTTTAACAGAAATCTTGTTAGGTGAAATAATAAAATCAACCATTAAAGTTGCACTTATATTAACGATTCCTCCTCCGGCCATAAGGGTGGTTGAGCCTATAACATCATTAGTCATTAGTCCTGTAAAATCAAAACTACCTGCATCAGAAACAACAAAAGTGGATGAAATATCAGGCTCATTTGGATCCTGACTTGTTTCAAATGTAATATCCGAATGCACATTACAATCAGTAGTACTCAGATTAATATTTACAAAAGGAGTAAAATCAATACACTCTAACTTATTTGTTGTTCCTCCTACACAATTGCCACAACTATCTAAATATGCTGTGCCATTAGGGGTGTTATTACAATCTAAAGGGTAATTTGCTGTAGTAAACGTGTCTAATACTGACCACGAAGAGTTTGGTGAATTTGCCGTCAATGAACAAAATGCTTTCACTTGCCAAATATAAGGAGCGTTTTGTGTAAGATTCAGAATATCTTGAGAACTTCCCGTTATACCGTGTTTAAATTGCCATATTGAGTCACCAATCTTTTTATACCTCACTCGATAAGTGTCAACATTATTATCATACGTCCAATTTAATGTTACACTAAAATTAGATAAATTAGTTACATTTAAACCAATTGGAACGTCACAACTTTGTGCTTTCGCGATACCGCTGAACATAAAAAGCCCAACGAAAAATAGAATAAAAATCCATGATTTTTTAATAAAATCTCTTGCCATAATACTTGTTTTAATTTAATAATACTTGTCGTTTCCTAGCAGTCAAAATATAACTACTGGAACTCGCAAATTTATAAAGTAATTTATTTAAAACCAAGAAAATACTATATTTTTTTATCCCACATGTATTTAAAAAAAAAAATTCCATGTAAAATATACGTAAAAAAACGCAAATAGTTTTTAAATTAACTGTAAAATAGTGGTTAAAAGTTGCCCGACTAGGGATCGAACCTAGACTCTTCTGCACCAAAAACAGACGTGTTGCCAGTTACACCATCGGGCATTATGAATAGCAAAAATACTAATTATCTTATAAGTACGAAATTTTTATAACTATTTTCGTTGTATAAAAATTATAATGCTAAAACAAAACTTATTTTATAAATTCGCAGCTAAATAAATATTAAAAATTCAATTCATGAATCAATTTACAAAACTCAACAATTATATTGGATGGATTATTTTTCTAATTGCATCTTTTGTATATTTATCTACTATAGAACAAACCGTTAGTTTTTGGGACTGTGGTGAATATATCGCAACTGCATATAAATTGGAAGTAGGACATCCTCCTGGAGCTCCTTTTTTTCAGCTAATAGGAAGAATATTTTCTCTTTTTGCATCTCAAGGGACATCAGAAGTTGCAGTAGCAATAAATATGATGTCTGCCCTTTGCAGTTCTTTTACTATTTTGTTTTTATTCTGGACTATAACAGCTTTTGGAAGAAAGATATTTTTAAATGAAAATACAGAAAAGGTTGACCATGGAAAAATAATTGCTGTTCTAGGTGGTGGAATTATTGGAGCTTTAGCGTATACTTTTTCTGACTCATTCTGGTTTTCAGCAGTGGAAGGAGAAGTATATGCAATGTCATCACTATTTACAGCCGTTACATTCTGGTGTATTATGAGGTGGGAACAAGAAGCTGAAAAACCTCAAGCAAGTAGATGGCTGGTATTCATTGGATTGCTTATTGGATTATCTATAGGGGTGCATTTACTTTCTTTATTAACAATCCCTGCCATGGGAATGATATATTACTTCAAAAAATATAAGTATACAAAAATAGGCGCTTTAAAAGCATTCATTATATCAATGGTAGTTTTAGGGCTAGTTCAAGGTGTTATAATCCCCGGGGCAGTTAGTTTAATTTCAAAATTTGAATTGTTTTTTGTAAATACAATCGGACTACCATTTAATTCAGGAACCATAATATATTTCTTAACAATCGTTGGACTAATTATTTTTGGATTATCATATACAAAAAGAAAAAATAAAGCGATTTGGAACACTATAATTCTTGCAATTATGATGTTGTTAATTGGTTATTCTTCTTTTGCTATTTTAGTAATTCGTTCTAATGCAAATCCTCCTATTGATGAAAATAATCCAGAAGATGCTGTTGGTCTTTTATCGTATCTAAAAAGAGAACAATATGGTAGTTGGCCAATTGTTTATGGTCAGCACTTTAATGCTAAATTAGATAATAGAAAGCCTTATCTTGATGGTAACCCTATGTATGCAAAAAATGAAAAAAAGAGAAAATATGTAATTATTGACCAAAGAAAAAAAACAATTCCAAATTACAGTAAAAAAGATAAAATGTTTTTTCCTAGGTTATGGAGTAACACGCAATCAAGACACCCTGAAGGATATGTAAATTGGGCTGGTTTAAAAAATAAAAATGCAACGCCAACATTTGCTCAAAATCTTACATTCTTTTTTAAGTATCAAATTGGATGGTCTTATGTAAGATATTTTATGTGGAATTTTGCTGGCAGACAAAATGATTTTATGAATATGGATGGGAATTCCTTATATGGAAACTGGGAAAGCGGAATTCAATTTATTGACAATGCCAGACTAGGATTACCGCCGTCTAATGTTACAGTACCCGATTATTTAGCTAAAAATAAAGCAAAAAATCATTACTTCTTTTTACCCTTAATATTAGGATTAATTGGAATGCTATTTCACTTTAAAACGAAAAAAGATGATGCCTTATCAGTTCTTTTATTCTTTTTATTTACAGGAGTTCTTATCATTGTTTATCTAAATGTTGTACCTTTCCAACCAAGAGAAAGAGATTACGCATATGTTGGATCATTCTATGCTTTTTCTATTTGGATTGGTATAGGTGTCCTATCTATTTATAACTTTATTTGTAAAAAGCTTGATTCACAAAAAAGTTCAATTATAGCAACTATTGGAGCACTAATAGTTCCAACCATTATGGCTGCTGAAAATTGGGATGATCATGACAGAAGTGGAAGGTTTACTGCTTTAGAAGTTGCAAAAAACTATCTAAATTCTTGTGATAAAAATGCTATTTTATTTACAAACGGAGATAATGACACATTTCCACTTTGGTATGCTCAAGAAGTTGAAGGAATCAGAACTGACATTAAAGTAGTTAATTTATCATTATTTAATACTGATTGGTACATTGATCAAATGAAAAGAGCTTCTTATGAAGCAATGCCAATTCCATCTTCTTTAGAACATAAAGATTATAGATCAGGTACAAGAGATTACACTCCAATCCAAGAAAGAATTAAAGATTATATTGAAGTAAAAGATGTGGTTGATTTCATCCGCAGTGACAGTCCTAAAGCTAAGCTTAACACCTCTGCTGGATTAAGGAATTATTGCCCTACTAAAAAATTAAAACTTTCAGTAAATAAAGAAGTTGCAAAAACCTTTGTTCCAAAAAATTATCAAGATAACATATTAAATGAAATTAAATTTAAATTATCTGGTAATGGAATCTTTAAAAATAAACTTTTAGTCTTAGATATTTTAGCAAATTTCAACTGGGAACGTCCTATTTATTTTGCTATCACTGTTGGTAAAGACAATTTTATGGGACTCGAAAACTATTTTCAACTAGAGGGGTTAGCTTATCGATTAGTTCCATATTCTTTAACTCCATCTGATGGGCAAACTGGAATTATTAATAATGAAAAAATGTACGATAGATTAGTAAACCAGTTTAAATGGGGAGGATTAAACAATTCTAATCTTTATTTTGATGAAACAAATACTAGAATGGTAATGAACTATAGAAACAATTTTTCAAGATTAGCAGAATCATTGTATCAAAATGGAGAAAAAAATAAAGCTATTACAGTTTTAGACAAATGTATGCAAGAGTTTCCTAGAGATGTAGTTAGTTTAAGTTATTTTGCAATTCCTATTATCGATTTATATCACAAATTAGGAGAAACAGAAAAAGGCAACCAAATTCTTGCTAACATGATTGACGACAACTTAATTGAACTTAAATATTTAAAAGAATTTAAAAAAGGAAGTAGGCTTAAACAAAATATAGGCATTACGGCTCAAGTTCTAAGTAGTTTAGGAAGAATTATACAAGTTCATAAATTAGATGATTCAACATACAAATATATTAATGAAAATGGAACTTATTATAAAGAAAAAAATGGAAAAAAAGAAGAGATTGATTATAACATCTTTCGAATAAATTCTTTTAAGGATGAGTATTTAAATATTATTTAATTTGCTAATTAATCCCCCAAAATTTTTAAACTATTTTTTCCCTTCTTTAGTGTTCAGAAAAGAAACTTCTGAAAAAAAAATTTGGCTTACCTTTGATGATGGCCCTTCAGAAGAAGTAACCCCATTTATTTTAAACATCTTAAAACAAGAAAATGTAAAAGCCACTTTCTTTTTAATTGGAAAAAATATTGATAAACATCCTCATCTACTAAAAAAAATTCTTTTAGATGGCCATGTAATAGGAAATCATTCATATTCACATCAAAATGGGTGGTTCTCTAAAACTAAATCTTACTTAGATGATATTCAAAAATGTCAAGCATTAATGCCAGAAAACAAAATATTTAGGCCCCCGTATGGAAAAATATCTCCCTCTCAAATTAGAAAGTTAAATAAACTATATAAGATTATATTATGGGATGTATTTAGTTGGGATTTTTCAAAAAATATTAATACAACAAAAATAAAAGAGACTGTTATGAATAACACTAAGGATGGCTCAATAATAGTATTTCATAATAATCAAAAAAGTATAAGGAACTTAAAGATAATTCTACAAGAGATAATTCAGGATTTAAAAACAAAAGGGTTTTTGTTCTCTACTACTTGGTAGCAATAATAAAATGATCTAAACATTTGTTTGTTATTTTTACAATAGAATAATCTCTATATGTTATTGTATTAACTAATTCCTCATTATTATTTTGTAGACTATGCCTGTTAAAGCGATTTAAAATATCATACGTATTTCGCAAAAACCAACGAGGAACCCAATATTGCATATTAAAAATATCCCATTTAATAATTTTCTCAACTGCCTCTTTATTTTTTTGGTAATATTTCATAACCTTTTCATTCCCTAAAATTCCTTGATGATTTATCTGTGAAAAATAATCTTTTACAAGGTTTTTCATCTGTGTTGGATTATATTCTCTAACATGCCAAGGACTTTTAGTTAAAGACATTAAAATATTTGGAGTAGTTAATATCAATTTTCCTCCCGGTTTTAACACTCTACTAATCTCTCTTAAAAAATATCTATCTTTTTTAACATGCTCAATAACTTGAAATGTAATAACAAAGTCTATAGTATTACTATCTATTTTATTTAATGGTGGGGCTGTCTCTTGAATAAAACTAATTTTATTTTTATTTTTAAAACTATCAGGAATTTTTGGAGTAAATTTATCTAATGCAATATATTTATCTGCCACAGGAGCTAATTCCATAATTCCGTACCCTTCTCCACTTCCAATTTCAAGAACAGTTCCTTTAATAATTTTTGCAGCTTCTTTATAAGCAATTAAATGTCTTTGAAATACAACATTTTCTGAGGAATCTAAGTGTGAACTTCTTTCAGCAGTTTGTAAAATACCCATATCTTATTTTTATATACAAAAATAATAAATTAATTATCTATCTCAACAAATACTGGACAATGATCAGAATGTTTTGCTTCTGATAGAATTAAAGATCTCTTTAACTTAGGTAATAAATTCTCTGTTATCATGTTATAATCAATTCTCCAACCTAAATTTTTAGAACGTGCATTTGCTCTATAACTCCACCAGGTATAATGATGTGGATTAGAATTTAAATATCTAAATGAATCAATAAAACCACTAGAAATAAATTTACTCATCCATTCTCTCTCTTCTGGTAAAAAACCTGAAGAGTTTTTATTTCTTTGTGGATTATGTATATCAATTGCCTTATGACAAATATTATAGTCTCCCGATATTATTAAATTAGGATATCTTCTTTTTAATTTGTTTATATAATCAAAAAATAAATCTAAGAACTCCATTTTAAAAGCTTGCCTTAACGGATTACTACCTGATGGGAAATAGACACTAATAATAGAAAATTTATCAAAATCAGCACGTATTATTCTCCCTTCAAAATCTATTTTTTCAATACCACAACCTATCACAATATGATTTGGTTTTTTTTTTGTCAAAATAGCGACACCACTATATCCAGGTTTTTCTGCTGAATTTATAAAACAATGATAACCCAAATTCTTAAACAATGATTGATTAAACTGATTTGGTTTAGCTTTAATCTCTTGTAAACAAGCAATATCAGGATTAGAAGAATAAAGCCAATTATCAAATCCTTTTTTTAATGCCGCACGAATACCATTAATATTGTAAGTAAGTATTTTTACCATTACTTTAATTCAAATCTTTTTTGAGCAGCAATTCTTCCTTCAATAATTAAATTCATTAAATAATAACCACTGTGGAGTTGCTGTACTCTCTCCCACTCAAAACAATTTGTAGTTTTAATATTTTGATATTCGAAATCTATAAATGTTGTTGTTTTAAAAATTGAATCATTAACAAGAACATTTATGTTTTCATCACCAAGTATAAGGTCTCCTCCAGGATCTATCAATTGCATATAAAGTCTTTTTGTTTCCGCAGTAGAAATATGATTTGAACCAATTGTAAAACAAACTTTAATTTTTTGAACTTTCTTTGCTTTTTTAGTAACCAACTCTTTTCCTGAACTTCTCATTTTTATTGTTTCAACATCTAAATTAAACAACTCTAAAACAGAACCCTTATGTATTTTTTCTGCTAATTTTTTATTCTGTTTATTAAGTTTATAGTTCTTCCAATTAATATTTTTATTTTCTTTAATAACACTATCCTTAAGAATAAATAATTGCTTATTCAATACAATTAATGAATCAATGTTTGCTAAATATTTTTTTGATATTTCTTTTAATGCTAATATCTTTTTTCTAGCCTCATTCAAATCATTTTTAACTCTAAGAAGGTTTCGAATCTCTGTAATTTGTTTTTGAATTATTGAATCTTTATCGTGTAGCTTCTCATTCAAGTTACCATACTCCTCTAATAAACCATCATGCTCATCAATTAAATCATCTAATTCATCACGAAGCATATTTTTTTCTTCTATAAATTGAATCTTTAATTCCATTTCTTTTTCCATTTGATTTTTCTGAAAAAATAAAAAAGCAATTAACCCTACAAATACAAGAAAAAAAAAGATAATTACTTTTCTATTTACAGTTGATTTCTTAAGTGCTTCTTCCTCTGAAAAATCAAATTTTTCTTCCATTATTTAGTCATTTAAACACTTTTTGTAAAATATCAGAAACCCTTGCTTTAGGATTATTTCTAATGTTTTTTTCTTCTATTGAAATCAATGCAAACAAACCCTCAATTGTCTCAATAGTAACATATTCAACTAAATCAGTATCTACTTTCTTTGTTAATGGAATTTCATTATATCTTTCAGTCAAAATCTTCCAATAAATTGTAAGTTTTACTTTTGCAATAGACTCTTTTACAATAGGGTAAAATTTCTCATATATTTCTCTAGAAGTTTTTTTTTTTAAATAAATAGTAGCATCATTATCCCCGCCATTTAAAATAGCTATTGCATTATTAACAGTCATTTTTTTCACTGCATTAATTAATATTTCTTTTGCAAAAATTGATGCATCTTCAGCAGCTTCATTTAAAACAAATTCTAAATTATCCACTTGAGATTGCATTCCAATTGTAATCAAAGTTTTTTTCATTTTATCCGCACTATTAGGAAAAGGAATTTTAATCAAAGAATTATTATTAAACCCACCTTTCTCAGATGCATTTAGAACTGAATTTTTAGTCCCAACTATTAAAGCTTCTTTTATTCCTTGTACTACTTCATCTTTAGTAGTTGGATTAATTAATCCTTCTGCTGTATAAGCTGCTTGTTTTAAATTTTTAAAATTAATTTGAGCAGTCATCACATTTGTAAAACAAATAAAAAATACTAAGAATATTAATTTCATGTTAAATATATTTTTGCTAAAATAAGAATAAACTTTAATGATTATTTATAATTTAACCGTATATATAATAAATATTACGATTTGCTTTTAATGATATTTTCATATGCCTTTTGAACAAGTAAAAACTTCTCTTCCGCTAATTTAACTATATCTTTACTAACTCCTTGCAATCTATCTGGATGATATTTTCTCACCATTTTTCTGTGTGCTTTTTTGATTTCTTCTATTGAAGCATTTTTATCTAATTCAAGTATAACATACCATTTCTCCAAATCATTTTGAGAACCTCCTTTGGTTATAAACATTGATTTAATTGATTCAAAATCATAAGAATTAATATTAAGGTAGCTAGCAATCTGACTAATCATGTCAATTTCTGAAGTATGTATTTCATTATCACTTGCTGAAACTCCAAAAAGAAAATGTATGATTTGTAATCTTGAAGAATGATTAACGTAAGTATTTAACTGTTGGCAAACTGGACGTATTTGATGTGTTAATTTTTGCTTGTTTAACTTATTAAAAATAGAAAAATATTTATTTGCCTTTTGAATTCCAAAAGTACTTACAAAAAATTTTTTTACGTAATCTAACTCTACTTTCTGAACCTTTCCATCAGATCGAATAACTAATGAGGCTAAAATTAAAAGAGACAATTCATATGCTTTTTCCTGATCATTTTTTCCATCAAAAAAATTTTTACCAATATAATACCCAATTATTGCCCCTATTGGACCTGCTAGGAACCATCCTGCACCAACTCCTAACCATTTACTTATAGACATATTATTTAAGTTTTTACTGACAAATATATATAAGTATAATAAAAAAGCCCGAGCATTTGCCCAAGCTTTCTTAATATTTAAACTAACAACTTCTTATTGTAATATTAATTTCTTATTAATTACTCTTTCATTCGTTTCTATCTCTAAAA
>CETW01030710.1_pt1 | contig 10069 bp, 14 predicted proteins | sample 361381 | NCBI WGS metagenome assembly CETW01 (sample SAMEA2620570, study PRJEB7988) | marine metagenome | isolation source: saline water (ENVO:00002010), including
ATCAAGAAAAGAGAGCCGCCAACTGCAACAGTTACCTCAGACGGTGCGCCAAGACCTAGATCCAGCATCTCTGGTGTGGCTGTACCTATTTCGAATGCTTCGACTGTATCCGCAGGCATTGCAATAGCCCTCAAGCAATAGTAGGCCCCCATTACTGCGAGTAATCCAAGCGCTGCAAGTGCGGGCTTATCTTGGATGTTAACTCCCATCTTGAAGTCTGACATACCATCATCAACTTCATCTTCCGCCTTCAAGAAGTAATAACCAGCAGCGTAAATCAAAGTAGTGATAGGAACTACATATTTTGGAGTCTCTGATGAGTCAAGATCACCCCAATACATCCAGATTACAGCAGTCATTGTTGTAAACCCTATAATCGCAGGAATCATGATTTTCCACATACCTTTAGCGCCTTCATTAAGAATTATGCCAGTGGAAACGAACACACCAAACATCAATGCTCCATTGAATGCTGTTTCAGGTCCTCCGTTTCCATAGGAGATCATTCCGGCAACAGTTTCATTCGACATTAGAGTAAAACAACCCTCTCCTCCGATAACATAGCAGTCGGCCCATAGCATAAAATTCAGCGAATACACTAGAGTAACTAGTGCGCTTATACCTAGGCATATTTTGGCAGGTGTTGACTTAATTGCATCAAACATTACTATTTGGTCTAAACAGGTAGTAGATAATTGTCACGCAACCTTAGGATGTGATTTGTCAATTAATTAATTTCCATTCCATGTCGTGATGTGGTCCAATACCCTCTATCTCGAAGACATCTGAAATAATTACAAAACCACATCTTTCGTACATTGGGACTGCTCTAATTCGTGCATTACACCAAATCCCTGTATCTTGACTTTGTGCAAATTCTTGTAACCCCTTAACTATACTAGAACCAATTCCACGGTTTCTTGAATCTGGACTTACTGCCATTCCTCTAATTCGATACTTACACCCCTCTCGCTCGTCTACTTGCAGAGTTGAGCAGCCAACTAGGACACCATCTTCATATGCACAGAGAAACTTAGTTCGAGAATCATCATCTATCCCGGGGTAATGTTCACTTCCTCGAGGCAAACCCTCTCTTAGAACCTCAAATCGAAGATCTAAATGCTCCTGATCAACAGATTTCTCCCATACCAAACTGTATGCCATAAATGGTCCAAAAGGACTTTGTCCATGAACTATTCTTCTTAGTTGGATTGAAGCGTAGTTACGACTTGGGGTATTCATGGGAGACAAACAGGCGCCGAACTTCACGGCTCATGCAGTTATAGGCTCTCTACTTATTTTTAACACACTAGTTCTGGGTATAGCGCCAGCAGGGCCTTGGGATTCTACTTCATTCAGCGTGGGAATTATTGGCTTAATTGGTCTTTCATTATGGTATATTGCATGGTATCGTTTTACCTTTGAGAGAAAAGGACTCATACCTTGGTTAGATCAATGGAAAGATCTAGCCGGAACAGCACCAAAGGTAGTTGGAATTGGCATATTAACATTAGCAATGTCGTGGTACATTGGTAATTATCATCAAGCAAATCTTCCGGAACCAACAGGATTAGTTCTGTTGTTAATAGGCTCATTGATTTCACTATCTGGCATCTATGCAATACTTGTCGCAGGCCCTCTTGCTGATACTCAGTTAGAGGAGTAGATTACTCGCTACCAACTAATTTGTAATCATCAGAAAGCGGCGTAGCTCCGGTTTCCATAGAAATTATTTGACCATCTTTGAAACGCATGAATGACAATACCGCTTCAGAGTCAGAGTCGTTAGCAAAGTGAACAATAGAATGTGCCACCCCTACTTCGTCGTTTTCGAACAATATTCGGTTTTGCTCAGAAGTAGGTGTGTTGTTTCCACTCACAAATCCAAGAATATCTGACTTACTCATGGTTATTCCACCAACATGAGGATCGAACACACAATCATCATGGATGATGTTTGCAAGTGCTTCGACGTTTCCGGTATCCCAAGCTTCATTGTATGCTGTTATGATTGACATGATTGGGCGACAAGGGTTCTATGTTTAACTCACTCGCCATCGGTCATACCTATTCCAGTGTAAGGCGCTGAACCAACTAGAATTGCTTGAAGTACGAATAGCCACCACATTACCATTCCAGGGACAGGAGGCAAATCCTCAACATCTAATTCTCCAGTCACCCATCCATAAGTGAAATAGATTACAATAGGCATCCATCCAACTCCTAATGCGAGAAGGGCTCTGCGAGCATTATTATCGCTCATATAGAATATAGATATAGATACCAATGTAAGCGGAATGAATATCATCGCCTCGAAGAGATATTCTCCACCTTCACTGCCCATTATCATTATGTGCATTGCCATAAAAAAAGTCATAGTTGCAGCAGATGCTTTAACGCTGAGGATTTTATTTAACATATTCATTCACCAACCGATTTGCTGCTACCTATTCCAGTCCACTTTTTTGTTGCTCCAAGCAAGGTAAGTGGAATAATCACGACCCAAGCGATCGAACCAAGTAGATTGAACTCTTCACTACCTGTTTCCATTGAAGAGGGGTCCATTAATACCTCAATGACCGCGGGCAAGACGACCAAGTAAATGACCCCAATCGCTAGCATAATTTTCTCTGTAATTGAATCATCCATGACATAGGCAGCGATTGTAGCCGCCAAGAAAACAAACGGAATCACCACTGGGAACTCGGGGTCGATCTCCATCGCAATGGGAATGTGAAATACAGCCCAATTCATATTCAAGATTGCTAGATTTTTATTATCCAATATTCTGTCTAGCATTTCAAACCCATCCTGAACTCAATAGTCCACTGAGAGCACAAACCCCCCAGAGGATTAATGGTGGTGCGGCTTCTTTGAAAGAGAATATCTGAGGTTCCTTACCAAGGTTGTACTCGAGCCGCATAGAACAGCACGCGACGAACCAGACCCATGCGGGGCCAGCTATCACGAGGGCGAGCCTAGCCTGCTCCTCTCCCTCCATCATGAAGGCTGCGTAGAGCATTGTTACAGATGTTAGTAGAATGAATCCGGAAACCATCTTGTTGGTATCATCCTTCCAGTCGGTCGGGAGTATCACACCAACGACAGCGTGTATCAATGCAACTAGTACTAACCATATCTGTGGATCAAGCGGATCCATATCATTCACCATCCTTTGTTTGGAAGATTGTTTCTACATCCATATTATTTTCTCAACTTGAGACAGACCTTAATCTTGACCGTACTATTTGTTAGTAGATCGAGTTACTCTAACGTTGCCCCGGTTTCCAGAATTGAAGTGGCAGGGCTTCTTCTCCGGACATAGCCCTGAAAGCCAGATGATCAGCTCTTTCATTCCAGCGATGACCACGATGCGCACGAACATGCTCCCCTCTTAATTCACAAATAGTTGACACCTCATTCCATAATTTCTGTACCCTTTGTGCAAGAGCACGATTTTTCTTAGCACGCCACTCGCCTGCAGCGATATTCAATGCATATTGAGAATCTGCTCGAATCACAACACATTCACAATCCCCAGATTCTAAAATCCAGCGCAGGGCTTGCGCTATAGCACTCAATTCTGCAGTATTATTTGAGCCAACTTCTGCTCCAATGAATTCAGACAAGTTTGAATTTGTTATAACAATTCCACTCGCTTCGTATACAATATCTCCACGTCCTCTACCAAGGCCCGTATCTCCTTCAACAACAGCAAAACCCCAGCCTGCAGGAGTCTCTGCAGTAACATTTCGATTCTCTTCACATGATCCATCCACGTAGATGTGGATGCACCCCATGTTCACTCACCGAGTTGGGCGGAATAGGCGACTGCGTCCATAAGATCATCTAACTGCGAAGCATCACTCACAGTCATCCGCCAAATCCATCCATTTCCGTAAGGATCTTCATTAATTTGTTCTGGTGAATCTTCTAATGATTCATTCACTTCTGTAATTTCGCCAGCTATTGGAGCATATATTTCACTCACAGATTTCACCGACTCAACACTTCCGCAAGCCTCCATTTCAGAAACACTTACTCCAGTTTCGGGCAACTCAACCCATACTACATCGGTAAGCGCATCTTGAGCAAAATCGGTAATCCCTATTACCGCTTCATTACCTTCTATTCGCACCCATTCATGCTCGGCAGTATATTTCAGATTGGAGGGCACCTGACTCATGTTATCGATACCGCGAGTGTTGAACCAAGGGTCAAGGTTTCGATGCGCAAATTAAGTCAAAATGCCTAACAAAATATTCATTCTTCCTCATTATATCGGTCTTCCAGACTCTTTTTTTCCAATTCTGCCCAACGATCACCAAGCCGATCATCGCTCGAATCAAATCGTTCATCTTCCAATCTTTGTCTCATTATTTTCTCAGGCTCGCGACTGAACCATCGATCAAGAGGGGCACCTCCATGTTCACGCCCTCTACTAACTCTAAGAATGATTAAGCCAATTATGCAGATTATAGAAAAGATTGGTAGAATAAGAGCCCAATCACTTGATGAAGAGCAAGCATCACCTGTGCATTCAATCAATTCAATTCGCCCTTCGGATAGAGCTAGAGCAGTTAGAAAGAGAAGTGGAATAGTGATGCCTACCAAAACACGCGACAGCCGTTCGGCGGGAGCATCCATGTAATCGTTGGCAAGGCGTTGATGAATGAATCTCTCGGCCTAGTAAGTCTCTCTAACCAGTTTGTGAATCTTATACGGAAGAAGCGCACGATTAACAGGAGTAACTTCCAGTATACGCGCATCATCTCTTCTACGAATGTCCTGTAGAAGTGGGTGACGACTCTTTTTGTGCAGAGTCAAAATAGTTGGCATATCTTCTTCAAGTGCCTCACGAACAATTTCAACAAATTCCTCACTTTCTACTGAGAACTTACCAATTTCATCCACAACTAGTACTTCACATTCTTCCATAGTTCTACGAATTGCATTAACGCCGACCTCATCTAGTGCCGTAGGGTCAATGCCAAATCCAAGAATCCGATGTCTACTGTCGATATTTCGATGAGCCATTACTGCACTATCTCCAGTAACCATGTCTACGCATTCGAATCCAACTCGCTGTCCATCTTCTATGATAGTACGAGTTTTCATACCCCCTACTATTGGTTTACTTGCACCAACTTCATCATTGCGAGCCCGCAACTCCTTTTTCCTCTCATCAACAATCATATCTACAACTTTTTGCAAGACGGCCGACTTGCCGGCCCTAGGCAAACCTGTAATGCCTATTTTTGGATGAATTCCCATTTTTTCACTCCTCCTCACGAATGTTGCACAAGATGGTACGGCCTACGTACGACATGACAGCATAATAATCAATTTGGTCATAATATGTCTCAAATGTCGTTGAACGGAACCCAAATTCCGGTGTCTGACGCCACAATTTCCGTATTACTACCTAAACGCGAATTGTAGCAACATTCAGTGGCGGGGGGAATGGAAGGTTCTCAATTTCATAGTTGTTTACGTTGTTATTAGCAGCCCAAGCCCTCGACCACAGATCAAGCGCATCAGAGTTAAGATGTTCAGCCAACCACAATAATCCAGCATCTATTGAACCATGTTGATCTGCCAAGGTATCAAGAACTGCTTGAGGCAATTCTAGGAAGTTAACAGAATTTCCAAGAACACAGTTTGGAGGAACAACCACCCAGCGCAACCGGCGATCTTGTTGTGCGTTGACAATAGCTTGACAAGCAATACGACTTACTCCTCGAGAATCTATAGGTCCCTTCCAAAGTGCTTGTGATCTTTCAATAGAATCTCTTTCTATCTTTGAGTTATATCCAGGATGATTTATTGTAACTTTGTTTCCATCTAATTTGAAGTGAGTTCCACGTATGAAAGGAGTGCCTCTTGATCGAGGAACCCAATCCCGAATTTCTTCAGACCATGTAGTCTGATCAATTTCCCCAACTCTTACTCGTATAGGGTCTCCACCGGGATTCAGCCAGTTATGCTCTTCTGATAATCTTGGCAAATCAGCCAATTGCCCAATTGCCTTGAGTATTTTTCTACGTTCATAATCATCTCTTGGCATTCTAGGGACAGCCCAATTATTGTCCGTCCAAACTGCCCACGAGTCTCTTTCAAGTACAAGTTTTGGGGCTTTGGGAGAAAGGCCAGAATCAGCAGAAACATCCCCTGATTCCAGAGGCCCATAACTAGTCAATCTCTGCGTATCTCCACCAACGGTTATTCCAATCACTAAAACTCCCTGAGACACACCCGGGAATACACGCTGATTCTCTGGGAACGACCATGATGAATCCCAACTATTTCTTTCAACAATTAGTTTACGTAAAGGAATACTACTCTTCTCTCTAAGTAGCGAGTCAGGGACAATCATTCGTACCCTTCCACCATCTCTAACAAGCTGGAGAGAACGTTCTAGGAATAATCGATACAGGTTTACATTACCAAGTAGAGTACTAAATCTCAAATCCCCATTTTCTTCGGTAATACTACGTAATTCACGAGACAATTCCTTTCTCAATTCACTGCCGTCTGGATGGCCTCTAAATCGATCTTTTATTCGAAGCCAAGGCGGGTTACATATCAAAAGACGTGGCATTTCTTTCCAAGGCCAAACGCCTCTTAATGCATCGCCATGTTGTACAGAAGTCATCAAAATTTCTTCAGCTTCTTTACGCCCAATCATACTTTCATTTCCGGGGCCATCCAATTCGACCAAATCAGATTTCGCGAGGACTAGAAGAAGCCGCCTTCTAGTACATCTTACTGCTACCTCCGATACATCTAACAATTGCAAATTCTGTAGCAATCGAAGTGTATCTTCTTTCTTCTTTTGCTTACTTGTACCATCAATCCTTTCTGCATGCATCTTTAGAACGCGTTCAGGAAATAATCCAGCCCCGACAGCGGGGTCTGCAAATGGAAGAGGGAATCCGGAGATAGAAATTTCATTTCTCAAAACGGCATGATCATCCTCTTCATCATCATCTTTACTATTTGCTTCATTCATTTGAGCTGCAAAAGCACGGAACCCAGGAGGAAGTGCGGCCAGCGATATGTTGGTTGGCATAGAAGCACTCTCTAAAGAGCCCCTTTCTCCTAATTCATCAGACAACATTGCATCTGCAAATCGTGCAGGTGTTGCGTATGCTCCACGAGGAGAGCGGCCATCGCTTTCAGCATCATAACGAGCTAACATATGATCTAGAACAGCGCCAGGATTTGATAGTAGACCCGCTGGCAGAGTTGGCCAATCATTTGGCATAGTCGCCGCAATAGGAATATTGTGCCTAACAGATTCCTCCCAGGCATCTAGCCAAGAATCAAGCTGCGCTACTCTATCCTCGCACGACCTGTCTAGTCGTGCATACCATCCCGATGCGTCGCTCACCATAGTACCGACGAGGGGTCGGACATGGATTCCTACTTTGAAGGAAGCGGTTCCCTTCAACCTCAAAAATGGCCAATTTCGACTAGTTGTCCAGGCCAAAAAAATCCTGTTCAATCTCAATAATTGCCCTTCTTGATAGTAAAAATGCAATTGCCTCATCAATTTCATCAACAGTTATCCCAATCGAATTTAGATTTTTGACAATTTCATCAAAATGAACCGCCGAGGAACTTTCTAAGTCAGCTACTTCAATAGTCCTGAGTATGTGCTCAGCAACTATGGCGAGTAATGGGTCATCGTCATTATCCATTATCCCAAGAGATACTGCTGGCTCATCCGATTCAACCTGGCCATTATCCTCCAAACTCTTATTCTCATCAGATCCAAAAACGTCGAAGAGATTTTTTTGGTTTGGGTCTTTTATTGAATTCTGACCAGAAACTTCTCGTTGTCGCTTTAGTCTCTTAACTAGAGTCTCAATTCTATGCATTCTCTGCTCAAGCCGTAATTTTTCCCTTCCCAGATGTGACTCGACTAATTCCAATTCTTCTTTTGCCCTGTTGTCCAACCAGACTGAAAAATCCCATTTTGGATCAAGCCTTAGCATAGTGTCCCAAAGATGTGCAACCGAATCTGGTAGCGCCTTAATATCAATCCGGGGGGAATCACTTCCGTCCTCTCCCGAACGATCCATGAATTACCCGTTCGTGTTGACCGTCTATCAATTATCCCATCAGAGAAATTGAAATTATCATCCAAGCCTCATGATTAAGCCGAAGGATTTGAAGGGTCGTATTGATGAATGAGAAGCAAGTGCCATTGACGATGGCAGCGTATCGTCTAGCAGTGTTACCCGGTGATGGAACAGGACGAGAAGTGATGTCAGAGGCATTGAAACTCTTAGCCCTATTTGAGGAAAAAAGCCCAATATCATTCGAAATTAAGCATATTCCTTGTGGTGGCCAATACTATCTTGAAACTGGAGACGAGTGGCCGAAGGGCTCCTTCGAGTATTGTCGAGATGAATCAGATGCAATTCTACTTGGTGCAATCGGCTGGCCCGATGCAAGACTTCCCAATGGAGATATGGCTGGAGGCCAGACAATACTGGGACTCAGATCAGGTCTCAGACTATACGCCAACGTCCGACCAGTCAAACTCTACCCCGGAGTAATGCACAAGGTCCACGGTGTTCACAAGCAAGTTTGGGACCCAAAACAAGTTGATATGGTTATGATAAGGGAAAATACCGAAGGGCTGTATCATTCGCTACTTAGGAGAATGGAGCAAAGAGCATTAGGCCAGAAAGACGACCCTATTGTGATAGAAGAATTTCCCGGCCTTGATGGAGAGGTCGCATGGGACCCTCGTCCGATTTCTAGAAAAGGAAGTGAAAGAGTAATACGGTTTGCATTTGACTTTGCAAGACATCGTCAGAAAAAATTAGGAAAACCCCAATCAATCACATGCGTAGATAAATCGAATGTCACAAGAGGATGTCAGTTATTCAGAAAAATTTTCAGAGAATTCTCGGAGTCTAACAAAGACATTGTCACCAAGGAAGCTTACATAGACGCCTTTACAATGTGGATCGTCCGAAACCCAGAACAACTTGATGTGGTAGTTCTTCCAAATATGTTTGGAGATATTGCAACAGATCTAGCAAGTGTACTTCAGGGAGGGATGGGGATGGCAGCAAGCGCAAATCTAGGCCCAAAACACATGTTATTCGAACCAGTTCATGGCTCTTCACCTAAATATGCAGGGAAGAATGTGGTCAATCCAATCGCAATGTTACAATCTGTTCAGATGATGTTTGAGGCACTTGCTTACAGGGCCGAAGACAAAAATCTTGACAAATGTGCAGATATTCTACAAAAAGCAATCCAATCCCATTTTGAAGAAGGCGGCATAGTCACCTATGACCTAGGTGGAAACGCCACTACTTCAGAGGTAGGGCAAGCTATTGCGGATCGGTGTGAGAAGTTACTAATCGAAGAATTTCAGTAGAAGAATGAATAGGTACTTCATGGATTCGGAGTACTAGTCGGCCAATGTTGAAAGGCAGATCTTCTAGTTGAGGGCATGGACAATGGCGAATCGATCGAGTCAATAAGCCTCCGAGTAATCAAAAAGATCGCGAAGATTCCCGAATTACAACATCTACCATTCCATGATTTAGAATCAATTCCATTAGGACGTCTAAGAAAGAATGCTACAAGACTTCACGCAGTTTGTCGTTACAAAAGAGGCGTCAAAAAATCAAATGGAGTAACTCCTTCAGACGTTCGATGTATCGATGTCCATCCATATGCATTAATAGAAGAGTGGGAAAGATATGCCGAATTCCTACTTTATCATGAGTATCTACATGCATTGGGGTTCTCTAACCACGGCCGCGAATTCCGTAATATGGAATCATTATGGCCAGACAAAGAGGCCCAACAAATGGGTAATGAATTCAGTAAATATATCAGGAAAAAATCGCCAATATGGCTCTGGGTATGTGATACATGTAATATTCGCTACCCAAGATCTAGACGTAGCAACGGCCGATATAGATGTAGAACATGTAAAACAATACTGAAAGACCTAAAATCTCAATAAATAGCCTATTTTAATAGATTATTCCCTATTTCAAAACCCGTAACAAAACCCGTAACAAAACCCGTAACA
>CETW01088760.1_pt1 | contig 10068 bp, 9 predicted proteins | sample 361381 | NCBI WGS metagenome assembly CETW01 (sample SAMEA2620570, study PRJEB7988) | marine metagenome | isolation source: saline water (ENVO:00002010), including
CAGGACCCACGCCTTAAAAGGGCGTTGCTCTACCAACTGAGCTACCAAGTCATAAAATTGGCTGCAAATATATTATTTTTAATTAATCATTTTTTTATTTATACATATTATTTAAATTGAAATATCAAATCAATTTTACACTACTTATATATTAAAATGCTATATTGCAAACAATATAAAAATATGCTATATTTAATTGGTTTTATGGGTGTTGGAAAAACGACTATTGGAAAGCTATTTGCATTACAAAAAAATCTTAAATTTATTGATATTGATAAAGAAATTGAATTAAGATACCAACAAAGTATATTAGATATATATAAAAATAAGGGTGAAGAATATTTTAGAAAATTAGAAACAGAAGTTCTTGTAAGTATTTCTAACAGTCAAGTAGTAGCATGTGGTGGTGGACTACCAATTTATAATAATAATATGTCATTTATTAAGAATTCTGGTAAAAGTATTTATCTAAAAGCAACAAATAAGAAACTTTTTGAACGATTAGTTGATAATTTTAAAAAAAGACCTCTAATAAAAAATATGACAAAAAAACATCTCAATAAATTTATAAAAGAAGAATTAACTAAAAGAGAAAAAATATATTCAATGGCTGATTATACTATTGATATAAGTGATTTATCAAAAAAAGATATTTTAAGAAAGATAAACTCCCTTATTATCTCTTTCTAAAGAAACTGTAATATATTGCTGTAATGTAGTGGCTAAAGAAAGACCTACATAGTTGGCTTTAATAGGATATAAATTATGTTTCCTTTCAATTAAAACTACTGTTGATAGTCTTACTAAAGGTGTTGTTAAGAAATATTTACAAGCATAAATCAATGTCTTACCAGAATTTAATACATCATCTACTAAGATAACAACTTTATTAGAATAATCTACTAATTTTAAATTTGTAGTAATCTCACTATTATATGGATTATCTTTATCTAAATTTATAGTTCCTAGTTTAATTTTAATAGAAGAAATTTGATTTAAAACTTCAGATATATAATAAGTTAATATTTCTCCTCTACCAGATACACCAACCATGATAATTTCTTTCTCTTTTAGATTATTTTCATAAATCTGCCAAGCTAATCTATTTATCTTTTGATTTATAGAATTAGAATCAAGTATTTTAGATTTTTTCATAATTTGACTGCATTTCAAAAAATGTAATGCAAAGATACCTATTTTGATTAACTAATCATAAATTCATGTACTATACTAACTATATAATTATTTTTTTATATAAATATGAAAATTTATATATTTGTTAATATAATCATGAAACCTTTTTTTTTAATTATTATAATCATTATTACGTCTTTAATAGTTTTTTATCCGTTACCATCTAATTCTAATTCAACTGGATCAATAGGTGGAAAAACAGGATCTCCAGGTGATGGTGTAAGTTGTACACAATGTCATTATGCCGTAACAGCAAATGGAGCAATAATTGACACAGATATTCCTATAGATGGATATATTCCTGGAGAAATATATACAGTTACTGTAAATATTAGTCAATCTGGAGTAAATAATTTTGGATTTGAAATTACTAGTGAAGAAACAAACTTTGGATCAGCGAAAAAAGGAGTATTTTTTGTAACAGATAATACTGAAACAAAACTAGTAAACAATAATACAGCTATAACGCATCAAGCTGCAGGTATGAATGGCACAAATAATTCTAAATCATGGAGTTTTGATTGGCAAGCACCTGGTTTTGCTTCATCAACAGGAAGTGTAACTTTTTATGGTGCTTTTATTGGTGCAAACGCAGATGGACAGAATACTGGTGACACATACCATGCTACAACATTAACTGTAAATGAAGCTGCAGGTAATTCTATAGATAATATAGAAAATCAAGTTAGTTTCAATTTTAACCCAAATACAAAAGATATAAAATTGTTAAAAAACGAATATCTTAAAATATATAATATTGATGGTAAAGAAGTTTTGTCAATAAATGAACATATTAGTAGCTTATCTGATTTATCACCTGGAATCTATATTGTTAAATCAAAAAATAGTAGCAAAAAAATTATAATTCATTAATTTTTAATAATTTTAAATTCTGTTCTCCTATTTTTAGCTCTTCCTTCCTCTGTATTATTTAAACTTACAGGCTTTGTTTGACCATAACCTATTGAAGAAATTCTGCTAACATCTACACCATGTTCTATTAAATAAGATTTAACAGCATCTGCTCTTTTTTGTGATAACAATTTATTAAAAGATTCACTACCAATATTATCAGTATGTCCTGAAATTTCTATATTTATTGATTTTATACTTAACAAAAGATCAACTAGCTTATCAAGCTCAGAATATGAATCAGATCTTAAATCCCATTTTCCAATATTAAAAAAAACATTTCTAAGAGTAATGTTATTACCAATTTGAATATTTTTTAACTCAATATCTTTTTCTACAATATTAAATCCATCAGATTTTGGTAAATCAAAGTTTTCTGAATGAAATAAGTACTTATCAGCGGTAACTGAAATACCATAATTCTCTCCTGAGGGTAATGAAAGTAGAAATTTTCCACTTAAACTATTAGAATATACTGTAGTAAACGTTTCACCAGTTGAATTAATAATAATATTTATTTCTGCTCTAATAGGATTAGCTGTTATTTTATCTATAATCTTGCCCTTAAAAATAGTTAAAGATTTTTCCTCATTATTTATAGGTTTTACTACTTTATTATCAGAAAAAGTTCGTGCAATACTTGATATCAATTGATCTTCAAAATCAACAGTCATCGGTTTTTCATCTCCATAATAAGTTACTTTATATATATCTAAACCACCTTTACCCCCAGGCCTATTTGAAGCAATATAAGCATATCTACCACTAGCTGTAGGGCTATAAAACAAATCATCATAAGGAGTATTAATAGGGAATCCTAAATTTTTAGGTTCTCCCCAATGTCCTAATTCATCAACATGTGAAACAAAAATATCATAACCCCCAATAGAGTTATGTCCTTTTGAAGAAAAATACATCGTTCTTCCATCTGGATGAATATATACAGATCCTTCTTGAAACTTTGAATTTATAATACCAGCACTTTGTCCTTTTCCCCAAATATTTCTGTCTTTATTCATTACACCTGAAAAATAAATATCAGCATTACCTGTATATCCTCCATCAGTAATATAATATAATTTTACATCTGGAGGATCAAATGACGCAAATGTCTCATTTTTATCTGAATTTCCTCCTTTCAACTTGTCTCCCATTTTTCTATATATATTTCCCCAAGAATCTCCACTTAATTTTGACTCATAGATATCAGTATTACCATCCTCCTCTTTATAAAGTAATAATCTTTGCCCATCGTATGAAATCCCTACCGCAACATCATCATTAATTGTATTTAATTCTGATAATGATGATACATTATTAAAATTATTATTTGATAAATTAGAAAAATATATATCTTGATCATATAATCCTATATCATTTACTTCATTTTTATTTTTTCTATTTGATGTAAAAATCAATAATTCTCCATCAGTACTTAAACAAGGACTCCAATCATCAAACTCTGAATTAATTGTTAGATTATCAATCCATACTTTTTGTTCATTTTCCAATAAAGATGGTGCGTAATTACATTCTTGAATATATTTTTTGACTAATAAATTAAAATCATTAGTTATCTTCTTTTTTGAATTTTCTAAAAAATATTGATAAGATTCCAAAGCCTTATCATATTTTGCATCTAATTGCAAAGCTATACCATAAAAAAAATAAAAATAATCATCTAACTTTATATCAAATAAAAGAGCTTTTTCAAAATAATCCTTAGCCAATTCTTTATCATTAGTCAATAATAACATGCTTCCAATTTTATAATTTAAATCTGCATTATTAGAATTAAAAGATTGTGCTTTATAATAATGAAAAATTGCATTTTGAGCCTCATAAATTGCATCTTTACTATTTATAAGATTTATTATTGCCTTATCCCTAAATTCGTCACCAACCTGAATACTATTTTTAGCATCTTTTAATCCTTTCTTATCTGTTTTAAAATTAGTTCTTTTAAATTCAATATTCTGAGTATATAACGTTTCTGATAAGAATATAAAAAGAAAAAATAAAAAATAAAAAATATACTTATTTGCAATCATTTAAAAAATATTTTTTTGCTAAATGAATTCCTAATTGACTAGCTTTATTCCAATCCTTACATGCTCCTTCGTCATTTCTCAAAACCTGTTTAACTATTCCTCTATTTAAAAACGCCTTTGCATAAGAAGAATCTAATGAAATTGCAATGTCAAAAAAATTAAGAGCTTGGTTATATTCTTGCTTTTTATAACATATAACTGCTTTATTATTATAAGCAGGAGCATATTTGTTGTCGATAGATAGTACTTTATTAATATCAATAATAGCCTTCTCAAAATAATTTAAATCTATATACAAACCTCCTCTATTATTTATAGCATGAATATAGTTACTATCATTATAAATTGCAAGATTATAATAATATAAAGCACTATCAACATTATCCATGTTTTTATAAATACTTCCTAAATTGTTACTAATAAATGCCAAAGTAGAATCTAATGTTGCTGCAGTAGTATAATCCTTAATTGCTAAATCAATATTTGCTAACATTCGATAGCAACTAGCTCGATCATTATAAACTCTTGCATCTTGCTTAATATTTATTGAACTGGTAAATGCATTAATAGCTTTATGATAATACATTTGTGTATAAAACAATACCCCTAATTCATAATAAGCCTTTGATTCATATTTATTAGATGAAACAATAAAATTATAGATGTTTATTGCTTCTTGTAAATCAGAACTTGATTTAATGCTAGCTATAGCATATAAAGGTGAAAAATCAGTTGAATCATAACGAAAAGCTTTATTATAATCAATAATAGATAAACTATTATTAAGAATATCATAACACTTTGCTCTGTAAAAATAAGCCATTGAAAAAGTACTATCAATTAAAATAGCATTTGAAAAACATTTAATAGCATCATCTAGATTGTTATTATTAAAATGTTCTATACCATAATTATATTCCTTTCTTGAATTAAATATCAATTCATTGTATTTATTAATTAATATTATAGAATCATGAAAATTAATTTCAAAATCTGTTAAATTACTATCTAAATTTGTATTTTCCATAATTTGTGAGAAAGAAATATATGAGAAAAATATGAGTACACAAAAAAGTAATCTTTTCTTAAACATAGGATTATTATAAAATTTAAAAATAGAAAAATAAGATAAATAAATCTTAACATTTTTAATAAAAAAAATACTATGTAAAACTCTATTTATTTTAAAATAAAATGATAATCTATAAGTTTATATAAAACATATTAATACACTGGATATTAAATAATTATAATTTATATATGACATTTTGTCATTAGCATTTATTTAAGTAAATGCATGTATTATTTGTCAAATTTTGTTTTTGTATTATTGCAAAATGAGAATAGATATCATTACAATATTTCCAGATTTTTTACAAATTTTTTTTTCATATTCAATTTTAAAAAAAGCACAAAAGGAAAAGAAAATACAAATCAATATACATAACCTAAGAAATTATTCATCAAACAAACAAAAAAGAATTGACGATTATCAATTTGGTGGAAGTGCAGGAATGGTAATGTCTATTGAACCAATTGACAAATTAATTTTAAAACTAAAATCTGAAAGAAAATATGACGAAATAATTTACTTATCTCCAGATGGAGCAAAATTAAATCAAAAAATTTGCAACTCTTTATCAATATGCAATAATATAATTTTATTATGTGGTCATTACAAAGGTATTGATCATAGAATTAGAGAATTACATATAACAAAAGAAATAAGTATAGGTGACTATGTAATTAGTGGAGGAGAAGTAGCTGCTGCAATTTTAACTGATGCAATTACTAGATTGATTCCAGGAGTATTAAATAATGAAACGTCAGCATTAACAGATTCATTTCAAGACAATTTACTTGCACCCCCAGTTTATACAAGACCTGCAACATATAAAGGACTAAAAGTTCCTAGTATATTATTATCTGGAAACGAAAAACTTATTAAAAAGTGGCAAGAAGAGCAATCTATTAAAAGAACAGAAGCCATTAGACCAGATTTATTAGATTAAAAATATTAATCTTTTTAATATTGATTCAAAAAATATGCTTAATATTGCAGATAAATTTTGAATATAGATATCATGAATATTATTGAAAAAATTTCACAAGAAATAAATATAAGTAAAAATTTTCCTGTATTTAAAGCTGGAGATAATATTACAGTGTATTATACAATTAAAGAAGGTGAAAAACAAAGAACTCAATTTTTCAAAGGGGATGTCATACAAAGAAAAGGAATTGGTGCAACTGAAACATTTACAATCAGAAAAATATCACAATCGATAGCAGTAGAAAGAATTTTTCCTATAAATTCACCATTAATTGAAAAAATTGAAGTAAATAAAAAAGGAAAAGTACGAAGATCTAGAATATTTTATCTAAGAAATCTAACCGGTAAAAAAGCAAGAATAAAGGAAATAAGAGACTAATCAATACAATATTATTTTATAAGAATATTATTTTTTAATTATTTTAAATTCAGTCCTTCTATTAAGACTTCTTCCATCTTCAGTATCATTAGTCGACAAAGGAAAAGATTCCCCAAAACCTTTAAAAAAAACTCTGTCTTTAGATATTCCATAACTTAAAACTATATCTCTAACAGCTTTTGCTCTATTTTCTGATAACAATTGATTATCTTCTTTACTACCAATATTATCTGTAAAACCATTAATCTCAATCACTAAAGTACTATTTATAGTTAAATATTTAGCAAACTCTATAAGCACTTCTTTGGTAGTATTATTAACAACATAAGAGTTATTTTCAAAATACACATTATCAATATTAAAAGATTCACCTTCATTTAATGAATACATCTGTATATTTAATTTAGAAGGAGAGTAAAAAGAAGAATCATTAGTATTAATGTAAGTAGAATGAAAGGCATACCCTTCTTTTTTTACAGTAACTAGAAAATCATCATTTTGATCTAATGTAATAGAAGAAACATACAACCCTTCATCAATATTAATTTTAGTAATTTTTTGTGTTCTAATATTTTTTATTTCTAAAAAAACATTATCTAAAGACTTGTTATCATTCAAAACAGTACCCTTTAAAAACAAAACTTTCTGTGGTTTTGCCTTATCATACAAATCAAATGAATAAATATCCCAACCTCCTACACCATTTAAATTATTAGAAGCAAAATAAGCTTGATTTCCATCAGTACTAACAACTAATGAAACTTCATCATTTATAGTATTAATAGGATATCCAATATTAACGGGTTTTTGCCAATTTCCTAATGAATCTTTTCTACTGAAAAATATATCAAAACCTCCTAAGGTTGGAAAATTTGTTGAAGCAAAAAACAAAGTTTTCCCATCAGTATGCAAATAAGGAGATTTTTCATGCTCATTACTATTAATATTAGATCCTAAATTCTTAGGAGCAGTCCAATTACCATTAATTTTATTTATCTCATACAAATCAATTTTACCATAACCCCCTATTCTATCACTAGCAAAAATAATTGTTTTTCCATCTGCAGATATTGTAGGTTGTGATTCCCAAGAATTTTCTTTGGAAATAATTTTTGGTAAATCATAAATCACAGACCACGAGGAGTCTTCTCTATTAACATAATAAAGATTACAATCGTTATAACCTTTACTATCTCTAATACATTTTGTATAAAATAACATATTATTATCAATTGTAATTGAAGCCCCACCTTCATTTCCTTCTGTATTAAATGGGTAAGAAAATGGCTTTCCAACCTCAAAACCATCATTTTTTCGCTCACTGAAAACAAATTCCTCTATAGTATTAGTTGTAATAGAATGCAAGTTTTTTTTATCTAATCTTCTTGTAAAAAATAAAATATCTTGATCAGGAGAAATTACAGGAAGATATTCATCATCTAAAGTTGAAACACCTTTTACAATTTTAGGATTAAATTCTACAGGATTATTAATAATTTCTGCTAAAACTTTTACATTTTCAAATAACAAAACTGCATTAGAATAATACGGATCCCCTATTTTTAAATGTATTGCTTGTTTTAAATACAAATATGCATTTACGTAATCCTTTCTATTATATGCAATTTCTCCTAAAAAAAAATTAACCTTTGGAAAAGTACCTGGACAAGAATCAATAGCTCTTAAAGCTTCTTTTTCTGCATTAAAGAAATCCCCTTCTCTCCATAATATTTCCGATTTTAAAACATATAAATAACTTACATCACGAAGATTTTTTAAAAGATCTGTTGCAGAATAATAATTTCTTTTCTTAATTAATTTTTCAATTTTTCTTACCAATTTTTTATCCTTTCTTTTTTCTGGATAACAATTTTGAGCATGAATGCAATCTATAAAAAAGAAAAAGGGAAAAAAGAGAATTAAACGAATAAATAATTTATACATTTATTTTAATTTTAGACATTTCAACTTACCTTCGGAAAAAGCAACTACTGTTGATACTGTTGCATCTCCTGTTACATTTACAACTGTACGTAACATATCTAATATCCTGTCAACACCAAAAATAAGAGCTAATCCCTCTACAGGTACATTTATTGCTCCTAAAACAATTACTAACATCACCATACCTGCCCCAGGTACAGCTGCTGCTCCAATCGAAGCTAAAGTAGCAGTAAGAACAATGGTAAGTTGTTGTGAAAAATCCAAATCTATACCAAAAGCCTGAGCAATAAATACTGCGGCAACTGCCTGATAAAGAGAAGTGCCATCCATATTAATAGTCGCACCTAAAGGCAAAACAAAAGAAGAAATTTCTTTAGATACACCTAAATGGTCTTCACATCTTTCCATTGTCACAGGTAAAGTTGCTGCACTTGAACTAGTAGAAAAAGCTAACATTTGAGCAGGTGATATAGCTTTAAAAAAATAAAAATATCTAACTTGTGTAAAAATCTTAATAGCCAAAGGATAGATACAAAATATCATTAAAAGCAGACCAAATACAACAGTAAATGAATATTTTGCTAATGCAATAAATAAAGAAGAACTAGCTCCAAAATCAACAATTAAAGCTCCTAAAAGTGCAAAAACACCGTAAGGAGAAACTAACATAACAAGATCTACAATCTTTAAGATAATATCATTTACTCCATCAAAAAAACCTCTAACATATATTGTTTTTTCACTTGGCAAAATTACTATAGAAATACCAAATAAAATAGCAAAAAATATAACTTGTAACATATTACCATTACTACTAGCAGCTTCAAAAATATTAATAGGTATAATATCTATTAAAAATTGTAAAGGACTCTCTTGCTTAACGACCTCTGCTGCTATAATTTTTTTACTTGTTCCTTCTTGACTATCTTGTGTAAATGTAATATTATCTTTATCAAAATCAATACCAGGATTTACTGTATTAACTAATAACAAACCTATACTTACAGCTATAACAGTTGATATTAAATAAAAAAATATAGTCTTTCCGCCAATTCTGCTTAATTTTGAAATATCTGATAAAGATGTAACACCTTTAATTAAAGATGCTAAAACTAAAGGAACTGCAATCAATTTCAAAAGATTAACAAAAATAACTCCCCAAGGTTTTATCCAGTTAGATGTAAAATCTACATATCCCATATTAGAAGCAAAAACTCCATAAATAACTCCCAAAATCATTCCAATAATAATTTGCCAATGCAATGCAATTTTTTTCATCATTCAACTAATTTTATTACTTTTTCTACTCTACCATCTTCATATATATAAATAAGTATTTTATTTTTTTGAAATATAGTCTCTTGTCCCAATAAATCTGTAATCTTAAATACTTTTACCAAACTATTATCTTGTAAATTTGAAAAATCAGTTGTATTACAATTCAAAACACATTGCAAAGAATCGGAATACATTCCCATTCCGTCTCCTGGATCTAAACATGAACCAGCAATACAATCCCAAGAATTAGAAGGGGG
>CETW01058804.1_pt1 | contig 10053 bp, 14 predicted proteins | sample 361381 | NCBI WGS metagenome assembly CETW01 (sample SAMEA2620570, study PRJEB7988) | marine metagenome | isolation source: saline water (ENVO:00002010), including
GCCAACACCCCAAATAACAGTATGAGCGTTAATGGCTTTTTTATTATTAGAAAGCGCATAGGCTATACCTAGTAAAATTATAATACCGATCAATCCATTCAGTCTCATGATCAATTTTCCTTAGGAGGTTGAAAACAATTCCTACAACGGGCTTCATATTTATCATGTTCGCCAATTACAACTTGCAGTGAATCTGACGATGTTCGCTGTGTATAAGATGCGGGATTCCCGCATTTCACACATATAGCTCTTAGTTTATCGAGATAGTCTGCTTCGCACATTATATCTGGCATTGGTCCAAATGGAAGACCGCGATAATCTGTGTCCAGACCAGCAACGACTACCCGCTTCCCTTCACTCGCTAATGTTTTACAGACTTCCACTATAGAATATTTAAAGAATTGTGTTTCATCAATACCTACAACTTCAGAATCTTTAGATATATTTAGAATTTCTTTAGGGTCATCGATTATATGAGATTCCATTTTTGATTGATCATGGCTAACAATATGCTCAGAGCTAAAACGAGAATCAATTTTAGGTTTAAAAATTTCAATATTCATTTTTGCGATCTCGGCTCTTCTGAGTCTACGCATTAATTCTTCCGTTTTTCCAGAAAACATGCTACCACATATAACTTCTATCCAACCCGAATTTATAGGTGTTAGCGTCATAACTTAATTATATCAGTTTTCGTATTGATCATAGTTATCACATCTTTTAGATCATATTCTTCTTGGATTATAAGATCTGCATGGACTTTCGAGGGTTCAACATATTTTTCATGCATTGGTAAAACAGTAGATTCATATTGTAATTTTACCGATTCTGGCGTGCGACCACGCTCTTCTATATCTCGAGCCATTCTTCTTTGAAAACGAACTTCCTCTGGTGTAGCCATAAAAATTCTTACTGTATATAATTTACGAAGGTTGAGATAATACAATACGAAAATTCCCTCCACAATTATTACTGAAGAATATGTTATCTTTTTGGTTTTATTAGCTCTAATATGTTTTGAAAAATCATATATTGGAATATTAATCTCTTCCCCTTTGATCAATTGCAGTAATTGTGATTCAAACAGGTCAAGATCAATAGAATCAGGGTGGTCAAAATTATGCTTTACCCGCTTTTCGTAAGGCATATGTGATAGATCTTTATAATAGGCATCCTGTTCAATAACCACGATATCTTTTGTTACAGACATTTCTAAAATTTTTTTCGTAAGGAATGTTTTCCCAGAGCCAGTACCCCCAGCAATTCCTATAACAGTTGGTTTCATTTTAATATTGAATCATCAAATGCATCAGGCAGCAGCTCAGATGATAGAATAGTTTTAATATGACCATTATCATTACATATATATATGGGTATTTCTTTACACAGATCCCATATTACCTGTCTACAAGCGCCACATGGCATACCGCCGTTTTTTGTTGCAATTGCAATACCAATAAACTGTTTATACCCTTCAGCTATCGCTCGAAATAATGCTGTTCTTTCTGCGCAACATGTAAGTCCATAGCTAGAAGACTCAACATTACATCCGCCAATAATATCACCAGATTCAGTTTCAACTGCAGCTCCGACTCGATATTTCGAATAAGGGGCATACGATCTTTTACGCATTTTGATAGCTTCATCTATTAATTTATTGTTCATATTTTCTCGATATTTATAGTTTGAAAAATTCTCAATGTACTAATCCCTACGATAAACCCACCAATATGTGCAAACCAGGCAATTCCCCCTGTGGTATCAAAACCCAAACTACCAAGTCCGCCTGATAATTGCATTAGGAACCATAAACCTAGTACAAGTTGTGCAGGAACTACTATTGTGGTAATAAAAATAAAAATAACTGCTAAAACATGAACTCTGGCTTTTGGGAACTTGATCATATAAGCACCTAGCACACCAGCAATTGCTCCACTTGCTCCAACCATAGGAGTTGTTGAATCTGGTTGAATTAAGAATTGTGCAACTGCAGCTCCTATTCCACAAAAAAGATAAAACAATAAAAACCTAACATGTCCAAGTATACTTTCAACATTGTCACCAAATATATATAAAAACCACATATTGCCAATGATATGCATAAGTCCACCATGCATGAACATAGATGTAAAGATAGTAAAGAGTTTGAATTCATACGGGACAAAAGCAAAAGTAGATATTAATCTTTCATTTCCATATACAAAAAATTGTGCCCAAAATACGAAAATGTTTAATCCAATGATACCATAGGTCACAAAAGGGAATAGTACCCTTGGGTTATCATCTTTATATGGGAAAAACACTAGTAAACAGAAAAATAGATTGTATCAGAGGATTCATTTCCCATGCGGTCACGAACTTTGAAATCAATTTTGTGTGGTCCTTCCTTAAGAGGTTGGTCTAAATTATATGAGACCGTTTTTTTGATTGGTTGGTATGCTGGATAAAGAGGGCTATCATTTAAAATTAGATCAAATGATGATTCTTTTTCGTCAATTCCTGACAAGCGGTCTTCTACTTGAATAATTATTTTATTGACATCTCTTATATGATAGCGACCATTATTCCCAGGGAATGTCTTTTTTATTCTTGGGGAGTCCAGATCTTGGATAACAGTTACTGCATCCATCCTGTCTAACTCTGCTGTTAATATCTGTTTTCGTCGATTATTTTCTGTTTCTGAATATTTCCATTTTTCAGATTTTGGGTCATAATAATAGATACCCAGATTAGAATGCTCAACCAGGTCACGGCTATAACGAATACCAACTTGAAACTTTCCCTTTAAAGCTAAGTCATATGGCTGAAGCTGGTAGACAGGTGACAAATGATAGCCATGGTTAACTTTCGCATACTCTTCAACCTGATCGATCCATATAACATTGTTTTGGAAAAAAGTGCCAGGCATGGTCTTCACAGAACAATTTCTGTCATTAGAGAATGAAAAATCTTCCTTTCCAGGGCCCACAGTTTGAAGTAGATAATGGAACCTAGTTTCTCTTGATAAGTCTTCATGGTTCAATTCTACATCTATATATTTCATATTATTTACAATCTGATGAGATAGCTTATCTGATAGAAATGTATTTGGTCTTATTTGAGTCATTGGGTACGACATGAATGTGTTATCATTTGCTAATCTTACAGTTACCTTTCCTGGAGCATAATAATCTAGGTCTACTTGAAAGAATAACCCTCTTTCAGTGTTTGATATCTTTAGATCAGGGTGGATATCTACTACGCTGACCTTTGGGTCAATGTCTGTCCAATGGTGTGGACTCACCATTCCCCCCAATTGATTAATACCAATTATTTGTAGGATCCTATCTTTTACGGATGATATAGGTATCGTAATGTGAAGGTCTTTTTTTACTTTTTCAGAATGTAGTATTTCAACTTTTTGGTCTGCATATCCATAAGGTGTAAAATTATAGACCACTGCATCGCGAATAGCCAGCCCTCCTCTTTTTGGAGATAGAGCAAGCGTGACAACTTTGTTATCTCGAAATATTTCTTTTGCATCAAGGGTCATAGGAAATGTTCCTGCGATAGTGCCTTTCACAATGGTCTTATTACCATGGGAATCAAAAATGTGAATTTCCACAGAATGAAATCCTGGAGCGAGCCCTAATATTCCTGACAGGTCAGTGGTATGTATGGATGTTTTTCGGTGCTCTTCTAATCGGTATAATTTTTGAAATTCTCCCAAATTCTGTCTTTTGAGGTCATATTGAATGATAGTTTTGGCAAACTTACCTTGGTTAAATGGGATCTTCGTATAGTCAAGTTCAAACTCTACTTGGCCATCTATAATTAATTGAGCTCTATGAAATTGATAAATATTTCTGGTCCCTTCCCGTTTATCTACAGCTTTTATAGCAAAACCAAATTCCCCAAATACGCTTAATGTATCTGCGAATTGATACATTCCATCTTTATCGCGAAAGAGAGGGATGGTTTGTGCTAATGGGCTTGCATTTATGAGAGCATTATGAGAGATAGGTATCAATGCTAATTCTTTTGCAACAGGCATAATATTATCTTCTAGATCAAATGCAAATATTAGTGGATTAAGAGGAACGCTTTTACTATTTCTGTATTCAAAGTGTATATGAGGTGCAAAAGAATGTCCCGTATTGCCTGAGAAGCCGATTAGGTCTCCTTTTTTTACCTGGAATTCTCGAGGAGAGAATTGAGTGTCTACATTATAACTAAGTCGTTTTGCTTGTTGTAATCGCCAGACCCTTTCCATCACTGGAGTAAAGGATTCTAAATGTCCATAGACCACCTCATGTCCTGAATTCGTACGCTGGTATAGTGCTTTTCCGTAACCACTATAATTAGATCGTATTCGACTTATGTAACCATCTTCAACTGCCAGTACTTCTAAGCCGATCTTTCCATTGGTCTTGATATCTAGACCCATATGAAAGTGATCACCTCTATTTTCACCAAAAGTGGAAGAGAAGAACTTTCCTACAGTGGTAGGCCATAAAACATCTTGTGGGAATACCGTTCCCAGTGAAAAAATAAAAAATGATATTAAGTGATGTTTCATTAAGGGTTTATTAGGGGACAATTTATTCCTGATAGAAGGGCGTTATCAATGAGGGATTTGTTTCCTGATAATACTTACAGTAAACTCTACAAAATTATTTGATAAATAACACAAGGAATAAAAATGAAGAAATTGTTAGTGGTTTCTACCTTTATGGTCTTACATAGTTTCGCATTCGCACTTGTAGGATTTGGATTTCAAGGCGGAACAGATATGACTAAACTTGGCGCATCTTCACATACTGATGGCCTCGTCACTGTTAACTCTTTTGAAATGGAATCTAACCCAATCAATTTTGGAGGATATGCTTTCGTTGACCTATTTGGATATACACTTGAAGGTGAAGCTGATCTTGGTGTTGGTTTATACAACTTTGAATTTGCTAATCCAATAATACCTGATCCCGACCCTATTGAATTTGGATGGGCAAGAGCTTCATACGCTGTTACTTTGAAAAAAAATCTTATGGATATTTCCATCCCGTTTTTAGCTGAAGCTGCTTTGAATGCGGGTGCAGGTTTTGGAGCTCATGTTTCTACTCCAAGAGCAAATGTTGGAATGGTAAAAGCATTGCTAGGTGATAATCTAAATGATGTCAATGCTGAAGCTGCAGACCTGGAAGGTCAGTTGGTTGATTATTTTGAAGAAAACATGATTGAGGCGAGCGGCGTACATTTACAAGCAGGTTTAAGATTTAAACTCCTTACTTTTGACACGCATGCAAATCTTCGCTACACAATGGCAGAGAATGTTTATGATGGTTCTAATGGATTTATGCAGTTCCTTATAAAACTTGGTTTTGCTTTTTAACTAAAAACTTAATCTGTATTAAAAAAGGGGCAATTTATTGCCCCTTTTTTATTACAATTCATTGGTCATACAATGAACAGAACCACCACTTAATTGAAATTGACTAGTAGGGGTTATGATGCGATCGATACCCATATCCATTAGTTTTTCATCAATACTGGGATCAGTAAAATGGTTTGGCCGAATCAATACTCCTGGTAGTGGAAGCGCGTTGGCTGCAAAATTTCCAATCATTTTTCCTGTACCAATTGCATCATCTGGCGGTATGACAAATACAGGAATATCTTTTTCATCTGCAAATTGATATAATCTCTTTTTTGAACCATTTGATAAAATTGATGTGCAGACGATGAGAGCAGATATTCTTCCATCAATATTAATAACAGGAGTGAAAAATGTATCTAAGTGATAGCCATCTCCTTTTAATATGATTATTTCTTTTACATTCAATGCTTCTGCTACATGATCTGCACCTATCCTTGTATTTCTTTGTAAGCCGCTAAACAGCACATTGTCCTTTGCGCAGAAATAAAACTCTCCTCCATCAGCTCTTATACCTTTTTCATCTGGTATTTCAACAATATTTATTCCCATTATTTCAAGATATATTTTCACTATTTTATTTTCTACTCTCCTTTGAGGCTCTCCTGCTCTTAAAATAACAGCTGTGCCATTTTGGTCTGATATAAATGGATCCCTAATAAACATGAAGTCGTGTTTAGGTTCATCTTGGTCAAGCTCATTAGGGAAATCAAACTCTAACACTTCATGACCGCTATTCCTTATTGATGATATCAATCCTTGGCGCTCTTTTTCAACAATATTAAGGTCTGGTATCGCGCCTTCTACCATAGCAGGGTTGTCATCATATTTTGGGATACCATTTTGCCACCAACCAGACTTGGGTAGTTTTGAGATAACGATCTTCATTTACTTTTCTGCAATCACTTCAATCATTAATGGTGCCCAAAGTGTTGCATAATTCAATTTTTCTAGATCCTCTAGATCTTGAAAGGTATTTGTCATATCTTGCTGTGTCAGATAGCCCATTCTTATCAACCTTGGAAAATAACTTTCATAAAATGTCCTAGGCCATTTCCAAGCTTTTGAATTTGGAGTTATTAATTTTGGCATTAATCGAGCACTTGTGATTTCCATCCCCAATTCATCAAACCATTGATGGAGGTGTTTTCCCACATCTATCTCAGAGTCTGATTCTTTAAAACTCTGCAAGGCAGCTCCAATTGCTTTTTTTAGATTTGGTTTTTCTGGTTGGGTACGATGACTTGTCCAATAATAATATTCATGTATGACCATTTTCCCACTAGGCTTAAGATACGTTTTTAATTTACTTAGTATCTCTTTAGGATTTGGTATCCAGGCCAAAGCCCATCTGCAGTATATACCATCCAGCGAATTAGATTCTAGGTGCAGTTCATCAAAGGTTGATAATTTTGGATCGATCGGCAGTTTTTTATTAACTTTTATTTTTTCTAGATAATTAATGAAAGAAGCTGAACGGTCAACGCCAATGACCTTGCCATTCTTACCAACGATATTAGCCAGTTCTATAGTGCAATAGCCTGGTCCACATCCAAGGTCTAAAAGAATATTCCCTGATTTGAAATTAGCGAGTTTCCATCCACGTTCAGTTTCAGATTTCCATACTTGATGTTGGATCTTTAGTCGATCAAGTTCCTCTTGGTCAGTACCTAATATGTAGGCATCATTTTCTTGCATATAACTATTGATAATTCATATCGATCGCAACTCGAACAACACCTTGTTCAAAGTAAATGATCGACTTTTTAATATTCATATTGATTTTGACTCGTCCTTTACTTGTTTTCAATTTAATGGACTTTGTTTTGGGTTTAGGGCCCTGGAATCGTAGACCTTCCTGGTACAGTGAACTAAGATCAAACTTTCCAAGCGTTCCTTGTTTTCGTTCCATTTTAACGATGGGATTTTCTATCATTAATTGTATGATATTCTTATCGAAATTGTACTCTACATACATGTTTTTTGTAATGGCCTTTTTTATATTTGTTTTGCCTTTTTTATACGATACGGTTGCAAAAAATTCGGCGGACCCTTCTTGAAACTTTACATGTGGGTCATTTATTGACCACAGAGCTTGCTCATCATTATTTCCTTTTGGAATCTCATGGTCTCCTATCAATTGAAGATAATCGTTTACCAAGTTCTCTGATATTGAAACTGATATTTCACCTGCGATCAAAAAAGAGCTAAAAGAGACAATCAATAAAAATTTATTCTTGATCACTGGTTCTCCATTTGATTTATAAATTTAATTATGTTATCCTTCACATCTTTTATGGTATCTCTAAAATTATTTAAATGAGATGGGTCTGAGTCCCAACCTCTAAAAGGGTCATCTATACTCCAATGTAATCTTTCTACATCACCAGGGAAATTAGGGCATACTTTATCTGCATTATCACATACAGTGATCACAATATCTATGCCTTTATCAAGGTAGCAATGTATACTGTCGGATGTATGACCAGATATGTCAATATTTAACTCTTTCATGACTGTTATGGCATTTAGATGTACTCTAGATGGGTGGCTTCCAGCGCTGTACACATCAAATCGATCATTTGCAAGATGCCTGAGTAGGCCTTCAGCAATTTGCGAACGGCAACTATTTCCAGTACATACAAAAAGTACTTTTTGTCTTTTTTCCATAGTGTAAAATTGCAAATTATATATTATTCTGCAACTATACATTCTTACAAATTTTCATGCATAATTCTAATGGGCCATCAGAATAAACACCTTTTTCGATATCTTAAGGAGAATTTGTCCCCTAACCAATTTCGGCTTGTCCGCATTACTCCCTTCATCCTTGCTTTATTTGTTTTAGTTAATTTTACTTTCACAAATTTGCAATATGAGGCAAATAAACCTGTTTTTGAAAAATATGACGATAGACAGGGTATCATCAATTATTATGATAAAGAGAACAATGAACTATTCACTGGAAAAGCTAGTTGAATACTCAAATTTAATGGTCAAAAGTTTGAAGGATCTTATCAAGATGGGAAATTGCATGGCATCTCTAGGATATGGTATGAAAATGGAAGCCTTGCAGAATAAACTATTTATGAGAAAGGAGTATTTATTTCTAAGACGTCATGGGATGAGAATGGAATAATTATTAATGAAGAATAAAAATAAAATACCTAAACCATTTATTGGTCTTGCTGGCAATATTGGTGTAGGGAAAACAACATTTACAAAAACCATTTCAGAAAGATGCGGTTGGAAGCCTTTTTATGAATCAGTTTCAGACAACCCTTATTTAAATGACTTTTACAAAGACATGAAAAGATGGAGCTTTAATCTGCAGATATACTTTCTTCATAAAAGATTTGAGATGCATAAAATAATGAACAATTTAGATCAAGGCACTATTCAGGACAGAACAATATATGAGGATGTAGAAATATTTGCTAAAAACTTACACGAGCTAGGAAACATATCTGACCGTGATTATGAAAACTATAGTGGCCTTTTTTCTGTGATGGTCTCATACCTCAAAAAACCAGATCTTATAGTATACCTTCGAGCCTCCACTGATACTTTATTAAGTCGTATAGAAAAACGCGGTCGGGATTATGAGGGTTCTATATCTCCAGAATATCTCGATAGTTTAAATATTTCTTATGATCGATGGATTAATTCGGAAAAAGACTACCCTGTTCTAATAGTTGAAACAGATGATTTTAATATTTTTGATGATTTACATCAGGTTCAAAAAATACAGGATATGATTCTCGACAGGATATAAGTTATTTATTCCCTAAATTTTAGGGTGGCGGATTCTTCAAATAAATTAAAAACGTATGAACTAACGAATCCTATGGAAACTTTCCCAGGCCTTACCATAGATGATTTGAATAGATACTTACCTGCAATCCGAACTGTAGAAGATATGTCTGTTACAATAGATAACATGCAAGAAGGCATGTTCCTTACTAAGTGCATTGATGGATTGCAACAACTACCAGATAAATCTATTGATTTGATCATTGCTAATCCACCGAAGGATAACTGGGATACAACCTTAGAACAAGGTAATGGCAACACATTACAAGAATATTATCAATGGAATCAACTTTGGCTTTCGGAGTCCCATCGCGTTTTAAATAAGACGGGTGCAATTTATTTATTATGCCCATGGCAATACTCAGGAATGTATCAGGGCCTGTTAAGTGATATGTTTTTTATTCAAACAAGAATCACCTGGAAAAATCAATCTCACCTTAATCAGGATAAAACATGGAAAAATGAAACATCTGATATTTGGTTTGCAACAAAGACGGATGAATTTTTATTTAAACAGCATCCTGTTGGCGTAAATACAATAGAAAGACCACCTCAGGACAATATGGAATCTAATCTTTGGGTTGATATTCCTATAAACCATGATGAAGGGCATTTTCATCAAGATCTATTCACTAAAATATTAGATGCTAGCAGTTTTAAATTAAATTGGGTTCTAGATCCATTTATGGGTATTGGCGATGCAGGTGTGGCATGCAAAAAAAATGGTAGAAGGTATATTGGCTTTGAAACAAATAAAGATCATCTTCTATTAGCAATGAAAAGAATAGATAATAGTTAAAATGAGTTTTATTGAATCAATTAAAACAGAT
>CETW01045298.1_pt1 | contig 10020 bp, 17 predicted proteins | sample 361381 | NCBI WGS metagenome assembly CETW01 (sample SAMEA2620570, study PRJEB7988) | marine metagenome | isolation source: saline water (ENVO:00002010), including
CAAGACGCAGTTGTCGGTGGAGACAACAGCAATGCTAAAGAAAGGTCTGCATGGAGAGAACTTGCAACTAGAATACCAATACTTGGTGGCATGAGAAATGTTAGAGAAGGAATTGTAAACACTTTAGGAGGTGAGCAAGGTAGTAAAGGTTCTAAGCAAACTGGTTGGGGTGATGGCAAGTGGGTTTCTAAAGGTCAGAAGTCAGGTTGGGGAGCATGAGCAAGAAGCTACAAAAAGGCAGTCAATACGAACAGTTTGATTTAGATGGTGATGGTGTGGTTACAGACAAAGAACTAGCACAGTCTGAACATATGATACGTCTTGAGAACTCTGATAAGATGCAAGACCAACAGCGTATGCTGTGTTGGGTATCGTCTATCTCGTCTATCATATTAATAGTATTAGTCATGTCTCCTGTTATACCAGACTCAAGAGTTGAGATGGTTACTGCTTTACTTTCTACGTATGTTATAGCAAACTTAGGTATAGTCGCTACCTTTATGGGTACGACAGCTTTCACAAGGTCGAAAGAAAATGGTAAATGACATGGCTTTTAGTAGTATTTTTATCAGGAACTGTACAGGAGGCAGTCTATTTCAGTAATTTGGATACGTGCCTTAGAATTGCAGAAAAGATTAGAGCGCAAAACCTTGACCCATCACTTGCAGGAGACAGCAGGATTTGGGTCAAAGCTTATTGCGTACCTAAATCTGTTCCACCAAAAGAAGGAGAAAAGAAATGACAAACAAAAGGGGTAGACCAAAGAAGACCACTGTATATACACCCAGAGTTGTAGGTGAAAAAAAGAAAACACTATGGGATATAGTAGAGTGGCTCAAAGGAACTGCTAAGAGAAAGAGTTTTTTCGATTGGCTATTGAGAAAGTAATAGATATTAAACTAAGAATAGATAGGTTCAGACGTGAAAACAAAGAAATTTTTTCTAAAAGAACGGACAAAGAAAAGGCTATTCTGGTGTATGATAAAGACCAACCATACTTAAAGAAGGAAGACAATGGCGAAAACAAAAAAGAAAAGTAAGAAAGACGCATGTTATCACAAGGTCAAAAGAAGTTATTCCGTCTGGCCCTCAGCGTATGCGTCTGGTGCTTTAGTAAAATGTAGAAAGGTTGGCGCAGCCAACTGGGGTAACAGTAAGAAGAAGAAAAAGAAAAGAGCATAATGTTTAATATTAATACAGTAAAACTTTTATTGACTGACCAGTATTTTTTACAAAATCATTTGGAAAAATTTTTTCATAAAAAATTTAAAGCTAGTTGTATTATTGAAGACAAGCCATTCTTTGATAAAAAGTTACTAAATGCTACACCAGACTTAGAAAAAAATTATGAAGATATTAAAGAAGAAACAATACAAGTGCTAAAAAGATATGATGAGATTACACCATTCCAAATGATTAGTCCTGACCAGACGCATCTTTCTAATGATGACCGATGGAAAATGTTTTTTCTTAAAGCGGCTAATATTAAATTTGAAAAAAATTTAAACATGATGCCGAAGACTAAAGCTTTGTTAGAACGTAACCCAGAAATTATCTCTGCTTATCTTTCTATTCTAGGTCCTAGAAAATATTTACCTCCACATTGTGGACCTTGGGCAGGAGTTCTTCGAGCGCATCTTGGTTTAATCATACCAGACGAAGGAGATTGTTCTATTACTGTAGACGATAAAACATATTATTGGAAGAATGGTGAAGTAGTTTACTTTGATGACACATACAAACACAGTGCGTTTAACAATTCAGACAAAATACGTGTCGTATTGTTTATGGATATACTTAGACCAATGAAGTTTCCATTTAACTTAATAAATAGATTTCTTCTGTTTATTGCTCGCTATCTTCCTTACGTAAAGATTCCATTAAAACGTCATAGAGAATGGGAAAAAGTATTTCATAAAGGATTATAATGAGAAGCGACAGTTTACATAAATGGTTTAAAAGAAACAAAGGTAAGGGTTGGATAGACTGTAAAACTGGCAAGCCTTGTGGAAGGAAGTCAGCAAAAAATTCAAAGAGACCATACCCTGCTTGCAGACCAACCAAAGCACAATGCACGTCTGCGGCTAAAAAGAAGACGAGTTCAAAAAGAATTAGTTGGAAAAAGAAAAAGAAGAGGGCAGCGTAATGGGTAAGAAAGCACCAAAACTTAACAAGAAAAAGATGCCATGTAACAAGCCGAGGAGACAAGTCTCTGGTGGCAAGAAGTTTGTAGTTAAAGCATGTGCTAATGGTGTAGAAAAGATTATACGTTTTGGCGATGCGAATATGAAAATTAAAAAGAATCAACCTGGCAGACGTAAGAACTTTAGAGCAAGGCATAGATGTGATAGCAAGCCACCATCTAAGCTAACTGCCAGATATTGGTCTTGCAAGAAGTGGTAGGTCATGCATAGTATAGGTAAAAAAGTACGTGTTATTGGAAACAAAACAAAAACTGGCAAGATGCAACACGCTAATTGCCCTTGTGTTATAAACAGAGCCGCTAACTATACAGTTAAACCGAGCAAGAAAAAAACTAAACAGACATGATAGAACAAACAATCAGTGATGTGGAAACCCTAACCAAGACAATAAACATTGGTGAGGGTGGTAGTGATGTCGAAGCAGGCATTCAATTCATCTACCATATGAGAGAACATCTAGTAGATATAGGCATAGCAACTGTATATGGATTGGCAGTATATGCAATGTTCCTATGGATTACAAAAAAAATTAAGGGGTAAAAAATGTTACAAACTATTTTCGGACCTATAGCCTCCCTTGCAGGGACTTGGCTAGAAGGTAAAGTAAGTAAGTCAAAAGCAGAATCAGAAGTCAAAGTAGCTAGAGCCAAAGCCGAAGCGAAAGTTTACGAGACAGAAGCCACGTCTGCCATGCTTAATGAGAGGTCTTTGACAGACCAGATGGGCGAAAGTTGGAAAGACGAAGCGTGGTCACTTTGGTTTATAGCAGTATTAACCTGCTGTTTTCTGCCTTGGACACAAGAATATGTTAAAGAAGGCTTTATATTTTTAGACCAACACACACCAAATTGGTTTCATAACATGTTGTATATAGTGATAGGCAGCAGTTTTGGATATAGGTTCGGTAAGCAAGGACTACAAATTATGAATAAAAGGAGTTCAAAATGAACATAAATTTATTACGTGAAGAATTAGCCAGAGACGAAGGCATAAAGTATGAAACATACCTAGACCACTTAGGCTTAAAAACATGTGGGGTGGGACACCTTTGCCGTGAAGACGAACCAGAGTTTGACAAACCACTAGGTACATCAGTCTCTGAAGAAAGAGTTAATGAATTGTTTGAACAAGACATCAAGATAACCATTGATGACTGTAAAAAAATCTATGAGGATTGGGACACCATGCCAGAGCAAGCGAAAAGAGTATGCGCAAATATGATGTTTAATCTCGGATTTCCTCGTTACAGCAAATTCAAAAAGAAAATACAAGCTGTGAAAGACGAAGATTGGTTTGAAGCCAGCGTTCAGATGGAGCAGTCGAAATGGTTTCATCAAGTTCCGAACAGAGCGAAGCGTTTAATTGAGCGTATGAAGAACTGTGATGACATAAAATGGTAATCTATCTAATACTTACGTCTGTGAACAACGGAGCGTCATTCATTACACGATTGTTGGCTATCTCTATATAATCTTTATTAAGTTCAATAATCTTGGCGTTCCTACCAAGTCTGTCTGCCACAAGTCCAGTAGTGCCAGACCCTCCAAAAGGGTCTAGCACTGTTCCCTCCTCTGGACACCCTGCTTTTACGCATGGTTCTATTAGTTCTGTTGGGAATACAGCAAAGTGTGCTTCCCTATATGGCTTAGTAGTTACTGTCCATACAGACCTTTTGTTCTTTGTTTCGTATGATTTTTCAAGACCACTATGTGGTTGCAGACCAGTACCTTCATTGTGATACTTGCCGTCTGTTCTGTCTCTTGTACCCCAATCAGTTGCTTTCTCTTTGATTGACTCATTATCATAGTAGTAATTCTTATTCTTGCTAAACAAAAATATATATTCGTGTGACTTTGTGCATCTATCTTTCACACTCTCTGGCATAGGGTTTGGCTTGTGCCATATGATGTCTTGTCTTAGATACCAACCATCGTCTTGCAGTGCAAACGCAACTCTCCAAGGTATACCAATCAAGTCTTTCTGTTTTAGTCCGTCTATCTTGTTGGCTCTATGTGGACTTGACTCTGGAAAGTCTTGCCTTGTACTTGATACTGTCTGCTTTACTTGCTTTCCGTCTGCTCTATAATTGTAGTAGGAGTCTCCAAGATTTAACCAGAGAGTTCCATCATCTCTTAACACTCTGTGAACTTCACGAAAGACTTGCACTAAATTATTCACAAATTGTGATGGTGTTTCTTCTAATCCTAACTGCGAGTCTTTTCTTACTGCACCACACTTAGGACATGTGCTTCTATATATTGCGTCACCGACAACATTGCCTTGTTCATGCATGGCTTTATGTCCAGTAACAGTATCCTTAGATATTTTTGTAGTTCTCATGTGAGGACAGTTAGGGTCGCCACCTTCCCATGTACCAGTTTGGTAATCCCTCAACCCCCAATATGGGGGTGAGGTAACACAACAGTTCACAGATTTGCTAGGTAAAGTTTTTAAAACCTCTCTACAATCACCAATGTGAATATCAATCATAGTAAGGTTCTTTGTATTCAGACAAAGGGTGTTGAGTTTTCATTGTATAAAGTACACGTCTTGCTTGGTTCATGCTTAGTGTAAATCTGTTAGCCGTGTCTTGTATTGTGTGGTTTTTGTCGTTAGGTTTCTTCTTTCTGCTCTGCATTTCTCTATGCCATAGTTTTACTTGAGCAATAAAATCATCTGTGTATCTCGGATTAGTCATCTGCTATCTCTCCATATAAAGCACCATACCCAATTATATCTATAACACTGTCTAAATGCTTGGGTGTTTCAATTAGACGTGCCAACTTTACAGCAATCATGCACTTGTAAACATCTTGTGGTGCTACATCTTTCTCCAATAAAACAGACCACAACTTTGCTATTCTTTTATGGTTTGCCAATGCATCGCCATATATCTTGGCTCTGTCTTTGGCTATAAGCTTTCCTGCTTTTTGTAATATCTTATCTCGTTTCATGTTTATTTCTCTATAGGTTTATATACTTGGTAAGAGGAGCAGACTTTTGTTGCTTCCGAGTTTGTTTTCTTGCAAGTCCAAGTACCTTGGTGGTTAGCTTCTGCAAATTGGCAAGTGTTACAAGCTACTGGAACTGGTGCATTGTGCCAACAAACAGATTTTTTAAAACAACCTCTGCATCTCCAATCAGTTTCGTCTGTCGCAAGTTTCTTTGCCTTGTTTTCAATAACGTCTTCTATTCTTTTCTTTATAAATGCTATCTCGAAGTCGTCCCATTTAACTATCTCAGCATGGTATTCGCTAGTGTTCTTACTGATAGCAATAAAAAAACTTTCTTTAAAATTAGACAATGCCATCATCATTTGTAACTGTGAAAAATATTTAGGGTGAGAGATACGAACTCCGTCTTTCATAAACTTTTTAAAGTTTGCATCATTCATTGATTTTATTTCTAATACTCTTAGAACACCATCATCTGTCTCTATGTGTCCGTCCATGTGGCAAACTACATGACCACCTAACTGTTCGTAAGTATACTGTCTGCCAGTAAGTCCGTCTTTTTCCCAGACTCTTACATCAGCTTTATCTTTTATGTCTTTAACAACTATGTCTTCTAATATGTGACCAAGTTTAAATATTCTTTTTAACTTTGGTTCTGCCACATCATTGGGAAAACCTCTCAAAGAGAATGCTTGGTAGGCATCGCATTGAGTTCCTATACCAGATGCACCTATATAATCTCTTGCTTTTTCTTTAGGTTCTTGTCTGTACCCATCGTCAATAGCTTTAATTAAATCGTCTGCGCTTTTAATCATAAATAATCCTATGGTGAGGGAGGCTGGCACCCCTGCAAACCTCCCTCGTAAAGAGTGCTTGTAGAAATTTTATTACATTTTGTTTAACAATAATTAAAGGAGACCTTTCTTTAAGTTAAATGTTAAAGTTGACAAGCACTCCTATTCCATTACTAGAATGGAATTTCGTCATCAAGGTCTTTGGCTTCACCATGTTTCTTATAAACTTTGACCTCTGTCTGTGTTCTTTCTTTACCATCGTCACCAGTAAAAGGCTTGCCGTTTCCGACAACAACTGCTAACTCAAGATTTTTAAGAGACGCAACATCACCAGGCTTGTCTGGGTTAGGGTGCTGAGCCGCAATGAGCAAAGACTTTAGTTGTCTTTTACCTATATCAACTGCTTGTGGATTTTTATTTACAAGGTTGAAGTTTGCGTTGATGTCTCCAACTTCTTCAAGTCCTTGAAAATTTACTTGCAAATATTTTCCACCAGTTGCACTGTCTTTCATTACGGCATCTGTTATCTTAACATGATGCTCTCCTTTTGGTAGCCTAACATAGCCACTGCTTGACTCAACCTTAGTTAAATCAAGACTACTAAAACCATTCCAATCATTCATTTTTACCTCCTTCACTCATTCTTGCTAATAGTTCAGTTACATCGTTTACTTCTTCAAAGGCACTCAACGTGTTAAGTGGGTCACGAACTTTACCATGCCAACCACTTACCTCGTCTGTTACTATATACCTTTTGACTTTTGGTATACCTTTATCATTTGTTTCTGTCTTCCTTACACCACACATAACGTGGTCAAACAAGGCAGGAACATGTTTACTAACGGCAGTACCTTTCACTAGGGGCCAGTATTGTGTTACATCGTTTGCGTCTTTCTCTTCTTTGGCAAGACACGTAATGTAAACATGTATAGGTAAGTCCCTAATCCATTTAAGAGAACCAAGCATTAGTCTGCTATAGTCTCCCCATAATGCGAACCCATTGCTAGAGTTCTCATGTTGCTTTTCGAGATGTTCAATTAGTCTTTCAGATAATTCTGTCAAGCTATCAATGGCTATCCATTTGTATCCTGCTTCCTTGAACTCTTTTGATTGCAACATTTTTACTATACCAGTAAACGAATAGTCTCCGTTTTCTGGGTCATGGTTTCCGTCCCAAGAAGTGAACGGAAGATAATCAATATTAACATCTTCAACAGACTTTAATCCTGCTTCACCAGATAATATTAATCCTTTCCCATATCTTTTTTGGAAGTAACGGCATTGGAATGTTTTACCAAATCCGTGGTGTGCATATAGTAATAGTTTAACTGCTCCACCTTTTTGTATGTCAGAGGTCTTCATTACATTAAACACTTTGCACCACCTTTACTCTTGCTTTATCAAGCTTTCTAGTTAATGCAGGCTTCAATGTATTCTGCTCTCCACTTGGAAGTTTTTTAAACTTCCTCTTATCAACAGATAAAGTTCTTGTAACGTACTCTGGCAAGTCGCCTTCGCCAAAAATCTCTTCTAGCATTGGCTTGTCCCATGCCCATCGTTCACTTCTTGAACATGTGACTTGAAACCTCTCCGTTGTTTTCGACTGTTCTCCCTCTGTCTCTGGAAATGCCAAAGCAATCTCGTTCTGGAGTTGTTGTATCCTTTCAAGTTTTGCTGGCAAGTCTAACTCTAATGTGTAGAGTTCGTGACATAGGAGGTCTAAGTTGTCTGATGGGATTGAATCAGACTCTTTGGATTTCCCAAAGCTATCCCAACTGTCTGAAGACATATGCTTCTCCTTTTCTAGTTTTGCATCAGCGTTTATCGAATGATGCTTTACATGAACAAGAATGTAATATATAACTTACACGAATGCAAGCATAAAAGGAGAAAAAAATGTATAAAATTAATTTTTCTAGGCTTATCAATGACTTCGGAGGAGCATCATCAGTGGCTAGAAAGATAAATAAAGCTAGGACAATACCTTATCAATGGGTTAAGAAAGGTAAATGTTCAACAAAAGTTCTGGAGGAACTAAAAAATATTAACCCAACATGCAGTATAGACGATTATTTTGAGGAGGTACACAATGGGAAAGGAAAACGTAAAGCTTAATCATGCGTTAGAGTATTTGGAGCGTGGTTGGTCTGTCATACCAATAAAGCCTGAAGGCAAACGACCTGCTATCAGATGGCTTGAATATCAGAAACGTCTACCAACAGAAGATGAGGTCACTCAATGGTGGACGCAATGGGAAGACTACGACATTGCACTTGTAACTGGTGAAGTGAGTGGCGTTGTTGTTGTTGATTGTGATAATGACAACGCATTCAAAGCCTCTCAAGAAGCAGAGATGATTACGCCTATTAAAGTTAAGACGAAGAGAGGCGTACATCTCTACTTTGAACACCCAAAAGACGGAATACGTAGAGGTCCGAGAGCAGGTGTAAACAGCAGAGGTGCAGACTGGCCCCAAATTAATGGGTTAGACTTCAGAGGAGACGGCAGTTACGCACTGCTACCACCTTCAAAGAACTACGAATGGGATTATCCAACAGACGTATTCGATTATGATGAGATGAATGTCTGGAAAGATTGGAAGCCGTCACTCAAAGAACGTATTAATGATGGTGACTTTCATTTCTCAAAGCTCGACTTGAGTTCTGTCAAACCTTTTGACCCTAACGAAATGCTATCTGAGTGGGATAGAACTGCAAAGTACGTGACTGAAAAGTTTCCCACCACATTAAAGATACCATCTGGCATGAGCAATGGACGTAATGAACGTGTTATGAGGTACGTGTCTGAGTGCATACTGAATGGATACTTTGGCTCTGAGCTTCGCCTACGTGGCATTGCTTTTATGAATGAGTTCTTTGTAGATGCATTGGACGAAAGAGAATTTGAAGCGACTGTCAGTTCTATGGAACAGTCAGAGAGACGAAACCACCCAGAAAGATTTGATGAAGACGGAAACTTTATTGGTCAGCCATTGATTGAGGAGTTTAAAGACAGACCTAGAAAGCTTATCCAGATGAAAGACGCAGACCAACTGATGGAGGAGAGTAAGGGTAAGGTATATCTTATTGAACCTTGGCTACCCACAAATACAATCGTGCAAGTGTATGGATACAGTGGACATGGTAAGTCTATGTTTGTTCAGCATTGTATATCTGCTTTGTGTAGTGGTAGAAAATACTTTGGTTGTTTCGAACTAGGCAAACCTGCGAGGGCGTTGTATTTGGATTTTGAAATGGGCATGTCTACTATAGCTAGACGTCTGATTGAGATGAGGCAGATGCATGGAGACACGCAAGATAGGCTAAACATATGGACACCTTTTGTAGACAAGAAAGAAATAGACTTGAAGAGGAGAGAGGGACTTGAAGAGTTACAAGCGTGGATAACATTCTCAGACCCAGACGTTGTGATAATAGACACAATCAGGTCAGCTTATCCTGGCTTGATGGAGAACTCGGCAGACGAATGGAGTCGAGTCAACCAGTTAGCTGTCAAACTTAGGAACTCAGGACTCGCTGTCATTATGATACACCATTCTAACAAGCCGTCTGAGGGTGGTCTGGGTAGAGAGGCAGGCTCAACCAACCAGTTGACTGTACTGGAGACACAAATAAAAGTAACTCAAGTATACAGAGACGAAGACACGGCAAAGCAAAATGCCGCTATCTGGGACGGCAGTTATGAGCGACCAGTATTTCCTCTACTGGAGGGCAAACTTCCGACAGACTATAGATTATATATGGTAATGGAAATAAAGTATGGGAAAGTCAGAGAGTGGACAGACATACATGATAGAGTACAATGGATTGGCTTTGGCTCGCACAATACGAAAGATGAAAGATGCGTTGTCGCAAGTCAATCAACTAAGCAAAGAGCGAAAGCTATGGCTCTTGATGGCATAGACCCACTGAGTATAGCTGATACTTTGCAAAGACCTCTACGTCTTATAAATGAATGGCTAGAACTTTAGTTTCTTTCCGTCAACATACACGGCAACTAACTTTGCGTTAGGAAAATGTACCCTCACCTTGTCCATAAGTTCTGCAA
>CETW01034915.1_pt1 | contig 10010 bp, 6 predicted proteins | sample 361381 | NCBI WGS metagenome assembly CETW01 (sample SAMEA2620570, study PRJEB7988) | marine metagenome | isolation source: saline water (ENVO:00002010), including
TTGCAATTACTCTTCCAAAAGCTGAAGAAATTTTCTTGAAAGGTTTTGCCAAAGGTCTTCAGGCGTTTTCAGAAGAATATAAAATTCCTCTTATAGGGGGGGATACTACAAAAGGTCCTCTCTCAATTACTGTTCAAGTGATGGGAGAAGTTGACTATGGAAAAGCTATCCTAAGATCTAATGCAAAAGAGGGACAGCTTATTTTTGTAAGTGGAGTAATTGGGAACGCATATCTAGGCCTTCAAGAATTGAAGGAAGGATCAAATTCAACTGAGTTTATAAATTCATACTTAAGCCCTAGAGCACAAATAGAACTTGGTCAAGAACTCGCAGATATTGCGAGTGCAGCTATTGATATATCTGATGGCCTTATCCAAGATGTGAACCTAATTTGCACCGAGAGTAATGTTGGAGCTGAAATATTTATTGAGAAGATACCAACCTCAAAACCCAATAAGTCTATTGATATGATAAATTCAGGTGATGATTATGAATTATGTTTTGTGGCTGATGAAAACAAATTAGATCAAGTACTGGAAATCTCCCAACGTCTAAATACTCCAATCACTCCAGTAGGGAAAATTACTTCATGTAAAAAATTACTTCTTTATGATACTTATGGAAAAGAAGTAGAACTCAATTCAGGCTTCAAACATTTCTAATGAATCTTAAGAATCCTCTTTCATGGTTATCATTAGGATTTGGGAGTGGTCTATCTCCATATGCACCAGGGACAATGGGAAGTCTATTGGCCTTGTTAATTTATCATCTTGTTTTTAATAACTTATCACCCTCTTTGATTTACTCCTTTGCCTTCCTTCTTTTTATTATCTGTAGTTTTTTTATTGGGCTATATATTTATCCTCGAACGGTTGAAGAAGAAAATGATCCAGGAAGCTTTGTTTGGGATGAATTTGTTGGAGTGTGGACTGCGTGCTTGCCACTATCATTTATGGAAACTTCTACAACTTGGCTCTTTATCTCTTTTTTATTGTTTAGATTATTCGATATTTTAAAACCTTTTGGCATAGGTTCTTTTGATCAGAAGCATGGCGCTTTTTATGTCATGATTGACGATACTATAGCGGGTTTTTACACTGCAATTTTGGTTATATTTTTATTGATTATTTTTGGTTAGTTTTTCGAATTCTAAAGTAGAATACGCAGCTTAAAATTATGTCCATAGAAAAAATAGCTCAAGCTAAACTCCCAACTCATTGGGGAGACTTCTCAGTTATAGCCTATAAAGATGAAAAGTTAGACGAAGAACACTTACTACTTTATCTTGGAGAGCTTAATGATGGTTCGCTACTTAGAATCCATTCCCAGTGCCTAACTGGAGATACCTTATACAGTCTAAAATGTGATTGTGGATCTCAACTAGCTAAGGCTCTTGAAAATATTGCCAATGAAGGGGCCGGCATGATTATCTACATGGCTCAAGAAGGAAGAGGCATCGGACTTGTAAATAAAATAAGAGCTTATGAGCTTCAAGATAAGGGGTTAAATACGGTTGAAGCAAACGAAGCATTGGGTTTTGCAGCTGATGAGAGAGATTACTCGTATTGTAAGGAAATTTTATCTTCCGTAGGAGTTTCGTCTGTTAGATTGATGACAAATAACCCAGCCAAAATAAAGGGCTTAGAAGATGTGGGGATAGAAGTTTCAGAAAGAGTATCCATTGAGATCGAACCTAACAAGCATAATGAGAACTATCTCAAGATTAAGGCCAAGCTTATGGGTCACATGTTAGAGAACTCAGATTAATTTCAGTTTCTCTTGTATTGATTTTTCCACTCCATTTCCATCAAGGCCATTCAGTATCTTTTGTTGCTCTTGATCTCCATGTTCTATGAATTGATCAGGAAGTCCTAGATTTAAAATACTAGATTTAGAGTTCAGTTTTATTAGATATTCATTAACAGCTGATCCAGCACCTCCAGCGACAACATTATCTTCAAGAGTTACTATCAATTTGTAGTCATTTTTAATTTCGTCTAAGAGTTTATAGTCAATCGGCTTAATGAAGCGCATATCAACTACTCGAGCATTTACATTCTTCCCAGCTTCTAGAGCTGAAGAAAGAAGGCTACCGAATGATAGAATGACAACTTCTTTATCTTCTGAATTAAGTACAGTTAAACTTTTTCCTATTTCAATAGTATCTTCGTTTTTTTGATAAGCAGTTCCCATGCCTTCGCCTCTCGGATATCTAACAGCAACAGGGCCTTTGTAGTCGTATCCTGTATTGAACATTTTCCAAGCTGACGATTCATCTGAAGGAGCCATTATGATCATATTAGGAATGCACCTAATAAAGGATAGATCAAACGCTCCCTGGTGTGTAGCACCATCTAAACCTACCAAGCCAGCTCTATCTAATGCAAAAAGTACATCTAGGTTTTGTAAGGCTACATCATGTATAAGTTGATCATAAGCCCTCTGGAGGAAGGTACTATAAATAGCTACAACAGGTTTCATTCCTTCACATGCTAGCCCTGCAGCAAAACTAACACTGTGCTGTTCAGCAATCGCTACATCATAATATCTTTCCGGAAATTTCTTTGAAAATTCTATCATCCCAGAGCCTTCTCCCATGGCTGGAGTAATTGCGACAAGCTTATCGTCATTTTCTGCTTTATGAGATAGCCACTCTCCAAATATTTTTGAATATGAAGGATTATTTGATTTGGACTTTCCTTTATTCGGTAAGTCTTTCTGTTTTATCTTATTTATAGCATGAAAACCTACTGGATCATCTTCTGCAGGAGCATAACCTTTACCTTTCGTTGTAATCACATGAAGAAATTTCGGACCATGAATATTTTTAAGATTTTCTAAAATATTAATAAGATTATTGGTATCGTGACCGTCTACTGGACCAAAGTACTCGAATCCTAATTCTTCAAAAAGAGAACCGGGTGCTACCATACCTTTTGCATGAATCTCAGCTTTTCTGGCAAACTCTTTAGCTCCTGGGACGTATGTTAGAACGCTTTTACCACTCTCTCTTATCCGATTATAAGTTTTACTTGCCCAGATTCGTGCTAGATAATTTCTTAATCCACCTATATTTTCTGAGATAGACATTTGATTGTCATTAAGGATAACCAAAAGGTTCTTATCAATAGATCCAGCATGTGCGAGTGCCTCATAAGCCATTCCTGCAGTCAATGCACCATCTCCAATAACGGCAGTAACAAATCTTTTTTCATTCTTTTTCTCTGCGGCAGTAATCATTCCTAAAGCTGCGCTTATCGATGTGCTTGAATGCCCTACACCAAAAGTATCATATTCACTTTCAGTTCTGACGGGGAAGGGAGCAAGACCGTTGCTTTGCCTCATACTTTCCATTTCGTCTCTTCTTCCGGTTAAGATCTTATGTGGGTATGTTTGATGACCCACATCCCAGATAATTCTATCTTCAGGAGTGTCAAATTTATAATGAAGAGCTAAAGTTAATTCTATAACTCCCAGTCCAGCTCCAAAATGTCCACCCGTCTTTCCAACTGTATAAAGAAGAAACTCTCTAAGTTCATCCGCTAATTTAGAAATTTGAGATTGATTTAGTTTTCTAAGATCTTTGGGCGAATTGATTCCTTGAAGAAGCTCAGTATTTGGCATTTCAGTAGGAATAGAGTCGAAGATCTTCACAATTTAGGTTTCTCTCTGAATAATGTAATCAGCTAATTTAGAGAGATTATCGGTATTTTTATGAGAAAGATGAAGTATTTCTTTTGCTTCTTCAGCTAATTCCCGTGCTTTATCTCTCGATTCTTCAAGACCTACGATTGAAGGATATGTAATTTTATCGAGTCCGAGATCAGATCCTTGATCTTTACCGCTGATAGAAGAGGGTGATTCAATATCGATAATGTCATCTTGAATTTGAAATGCTAAACCTATTTTTTCCCCATATCTACTTAGCGCTTCAATTTCGGATGGATCTAAACCAGATAAAATTCCTGAGGTTTCTAGCGAACTCTGAATTAATCTTCCAGTTTTTTGCAAATGCATCTTATCAAGAGCTTCGACAGTTTTAGTATTTTCAGAATGAATATCCTCTATTTGTCCACCTACCATTCCTAGATAGCCACAAGCTTTTGCTAAATTATTAATGATAGCAATTTTTATTGAATCAGAAGTCTCCAAGGTCACCAATAATTCAAAAGCAAGAGGCTGTAGTGCATCACCAGCAAGAATGGCTGTAGCTTCGTCATATTTTTTATGTGTGGTTGGATTACCTCTCCTCAGATCATCATCATCCATTGATGGCAAATCATCATGAATCAGTGAATAACAATGAATAAGCTCAATAGATCCGGCTAATATGTCAATGGAATCGAGATCGGCATCTCCCAATTCGCTCGATAAGTAGACTAGTATAGGTCTCAGCCTCTTTCCGCCATTTAGCACTGAATAGCGCATAGCATTACTCAGTATTGAATCATCGCTTGGAAGTAAGACTTCTAATTTTTGATTGATTCTTTTTTGATAGGATCCTAGAAGGCTTTCAAATTCAGACATCTTTCAATGGAGTAGTTTTGAGTTCTCCATCTTCTTCAATCAATTTTTGGACTTGTAGTTCAGCTTGAGATAGTTTTTCTTGGCATTGCCTTGCTAACTTTATGCCTTTCTCAAAAGACTTAAGAGAATCCTCTAAACTCAAGTCTCCAGATTCTAAATCCTCAACTATAGACTCAAGCTCTTCAAGAGCTTTTTCAAAATTTATTGCTGCTTTCTTATTCATCGGTTTGTTATTAGAAAGTATATTCTATCCCGACATAAAATTCTCTTGGTAGACCAGGAAAATATCTATCTCCCCCAAAGGCATTAAAGTCTGCTCTCTCTGCGTAGGCTTTATCAAATATATTATCTACTCTTAGAAAGCCTTTTAGAGAGGGAGACAGATCTCGATTAAATCTAGTGTGGTAAAGAGTATGGCCATCGTATTCATGAAGATTAGCAGCATCTGTATAGTAGGAACTCATATGTTCGATCTCAAACGACAATAGACTGCCGTCTCTTAGGTTAAGATCCCATATGAGGTTTGCCATAATTCTTGGCGAAGTATCTATCTTATTGCCTATTCTTATCTTTTCTCTCATCGAGGTATCAGTTTCAAAATCGTACCTATGATCACCATAAGTTAGGTTCGTACTTATCGTATTATCTGAATTAATTAGCCAATTCAGGCTTAATTCAACTCCTTCATGATCAGTTTTTCCGTCGTCAACTATGAAATTTTCTGCATCTCTAAAGATGGAGTTCTTCTTCTTGCTTTGATAGATACTTATGGACCCATTAACCTTATCATTTTCAAACCTGCTACCTATTTCTAACATTGTCAAAGTCTCAGAGTCTAGATCGGTAACATTTTGTTTTTTTTGTAGTCTATAAGCTTCATTTATTTGGGGAGGCCTAAAACCAAGACTAATTTGAGCAAAATAATTTAGCCTTTCAAAGGTAGTTGTTATTCCAGCTCTTGCACTAATCTCACTAAAATCATCTTTTCTGTCAGATGGTCTATTGTAATAACATCCTCCAAATCCACATTTGGAGCCGTCCTCTCTAGTGTTGCCACTAATCATCCTGTTAGAGTAGTCATATTCAATAAACTCTGCTCTAGCATCGGCGAACAAATTAAAGTTTTCATTAAGTTCATAATCTTCTAGACCTGCAAATAGAGCGTAGACCAGTGAATCTACTTCATAGTCATAGTGTTTGCCTTTGGGTCTAGTTGCGTTGTTAAAGGCTGAACTAGTTGTAAGGTTATCCTTTTGTGTCTCGGTTAACTCAGCCTTTGCTAGATCAATCTGGAGACCTCTAACAAGATTAAAGTTTTCATATTCAGATATTCTTTGTAAGACTATTCCTATACTTTTATGTTTATTCTCTTCAAGAGGTGTTCCTGGAAGGAAGTGTTGAAAGAACTTCATATCATTACTCCTAATGTAGGGAGTAATTGAATCTATGTTATTACCATTCTCTTTTGTAAGTCTCAGAGATAATCTTTGGGAATTGGCATCTCTATAGGCATCTGGATTAAAATTTTGCTTACTATAATCTTCATCTTTGTAAGAGTTGAGCCCATTTACGTATCCTGCAGTTTCCTGATTCAGGTTAGTTAATGTAGCTTTTAAGGAAGCGTTCCAAGTAGATATAGAAAAGTTTGACTGAATCTTTATCTTTTGTTGATCATATCCAGACTTGTCTCTAAACCCATCATTATTTGCAAAGAATCCATCCACACTCCAGTTTTCTTGGTTTCCGACTCTTAGTTTGTAATTCTTATAATTGTTAGGACCTATGTTTGAAGAAAATTTATTTTCCGAAACTATCGGTTTTGAAAGTATATTGATAACTCCATGCATCGCGTTTGCACCGTACCTTGCGCTGGCTGGGCCGGTAATCGTTTCAACACCAGAAGACATTTCAAAAAAAGTTTCGAACAATCCATTTACGTTGCAGAATCCGCTAGGTCTAACTGGAAGTCCATCCTCAAGTATCAGGAATGAACCACAAGCACCAGGACCAGCCAAAACAGGAGATCTAATTGCCGTGAGATGTTCTTGGCCAGATCCTCTGCTTATCCATACGCCTGGTGACCTCCTAAAAATCTGTTTAGGATGCTGCGCATCTAGATTTTCTAGTTCTTTTTCACCGATAGAGGTAATAGATTGATTATTAGACCATCCATTTAAGCTAGATAGCTTCTTTTCTAAAACAATAATTTCTTCAATCTCCATAGAGAGTAAGTTACCCGACAGTAAGGCTATTAGAATTGAAGATATAAATAATCTGTTAGTCATTGATATTCCTTAAATGATGCATGACTTCATACAAGTCCATTTGGGCGAATATGATAACGTAGATTAAATTAAAATAAGGAGAATATTGCTAATTTAGCTTGCTTTTTTAGCGAGTCCAAAAATAGAAAATGGTTTTAGTATCAGACTAAAAAGTTTAGATGGAAATGACCTAATACTATCTGAGAAAGCTAAAGCACAGGGTGTTACCACTAGTGTTAAAATAGTAGCCACAGTTAGGCCAACTACGAGCGAGCCTGCCATCTGTTCCCAAAAACTTGTTATGTATGAACCGGATTTTATTGTTCTATCAATGAGATCTATGCTGTAACCCATAGCAATAGGCATGAGACCTGCAATTGTAGTAAAAGATGTTAAGAATACTGGCCTTAAACGCAATATTGCGCTTCTCAGGGCCAAAGACTTAGTTGATGATCCAGGATTATTCCTTTTAAGTAAGTTGAAGGTATCAATGAGGACGATATTATTATTTACTACAATACCTGCCAAAGCGACACAACTTATTCCAGTTTGCAGAGTACTGAAAGATCTATCAAGTATTAATAGTGATACAAATACACCGCCAAAAGATAACAGAATTGCGGAAAGAACTATATTGGCTTGATAGAAGCTATTAAATTGAGCAACAAGAACTATTAACATGACAAAGAGCATGGCTATAAACCCTAAAACGAGAAAATCAGCTGCTTCTTTGTTGTACTTATCAAATCCGTCATCTCCAATAGTTATACCTCTTCCAAAATCTTGAGTTGCAAGCCAATCTTTTACTTTTTTAATTTGAACAGACGGTATGGCTCCTTCTACAGTATTAGCTGTAATACTGTGAACCCTTTTTCCGTCTTTTCTGGATATACTCTTCGTAGCAGGTTTAATATTTGTTTCTACAAAACTGCTAACAGGCACCAAGCCTTTCATGGTCTGAACATTTAGATTTCCTAGTTGATCAATATTTCTTTCTGATTTAGGAAATCTAACTCTTATATCGACCTCTCTATCTAAGTTCAGTGGTCTGTATTCACCGACTTTAATGCCATTGGTTACCATCTGGACGGATGCTCCAACATCACTTAACCCTGCACCATATTGAGCCGCTTTAGTCCTATTTATTTGAAGTTCCCACTCAATACCTCTAGTTACTGTTGTATCCTCAATATCTATGAAACTACCCATGCTTAAAAGGTGACTTCTAATTTTGCGGATTGCAGCAACCAGTAATTGCTCATTATCACCACTAACATTTAATTGCAGAGGCTTTCCTATAGGAGGCCCACCTTTTTCTTCTTCTACTTGAACAATGTAACCTGGAGTATCTTTGAGTCTCTCGCGTAGAACTTCCAAGATCTCAAAACCATTTAAATCAGAAACTGCCTCATCTTCACCATACAAATCTATAAACATACCTCCAACTCTGTCAGGAGAGCCTGAACGTCGACCTAAACCTCTACTTCCTCCTGAATTTGACCAAACTGAAAGCCTTTCTATTTCTTTGACATCAATTATTTTTTGTTCAGCTTCAATAGCAATATCTCTTATTTCGTCTACTGATAGATTGCCTCTAGCTAAGATATCTACATCTGCGAATTGAGGAGCTACTTGAGGGAAATAAACTATCCCTTTACCATGATGAGTCCATAATCCAATGCATAGGATAATAGCTCCCAAAATAATAGAAATTGTTTGACCTGGCGTATCAAGATAGCGATTTATTTTCCTGGCATAAAGACCAGAAGCACCGGATAAGCTTAAAGGATCAGATGATTCAAGTAATCTAGTATTGTTAATCTCTTCTTCTGACTGCTTAGCTAGACCACCAAACATAGCACCTAGAATAGGAGCGAAGAATAGAGAGTACAGAAGAGATCCTACAAGTACACAAAATACTGTAATAGGCATATCTCTAATGAAAGCACCAAATCCGGGCATGAACATAAGAGGTGTAAAGGCAATTAGTGTGGTAGTAGTTGAAGAAAGAACAGGCCAGAACATTCTTGTTGCAGCTGCAGTATAAGCTTCAATTCTGTTCATACCTTCGGCCAGCTTTCTATCGGCGTACTCTGTAACTACTATTGAACCATCAATGGTCATACCCATTGAAATTAACATTCCAAACATAACCATAAAATTGAATTCTTTATCTAAGATAAAGAGCACTAATAGTGCAAAAAGGTATGAGAAGGGTATCGCCATTCCTACCAGCATTGATGTTCTAAAACCCAATGCTGCTAAAACTACAATCATCACTAAAGCTATTGAAGTAAGGACGTTTCCTTGTAACTCTGAGATCATTTGAAGAGCAAATTCTGAGTCATCACGGACAAAATTAACATCTATCCCGTCAGGAAAACTTTCAACCTTTTTCTCAACCATCTGTCTTATATCTGTAACGGTATCGATTATGTTAGTGCCGATTCTTTTTTTAATATCTATAGACAAAGACTGTTGACCATTTATTCTTGAATATCCTCCTCTATCCTTAAAAGTAAGACTTACATCGGCTACGTCCTTAAGTGTAACAACAGAATTACCAGACACCTTTATTGGTAGAGTCTCTATATCTTCCAAGCTAGAAAATACGCTGGGAACATTGACGGCAAATCTTCCTGATCCTGTATCTTGGTAACCTGCAGGAATAACTCGATTGTTGTTTGATACAGCCTGAAATAGCTGATTCATTGAAATTCCGTAAGACTCTAGCTTACTTTTATCTACTATTGCTTCAATTAAATCCTCGGGTACTCCGTTAAGTTCCGCTTCAAGTACATTAGGATGTGTTTCGACTAAGTCTTGCAGTTCTTGAGTTAAGTTTACCAATACCCTTTGAGGCAAAACTGAACTAGCAACGCTTATAGTTAATATGGGATCATCAGTTGAAGTAAATTCTCTTATAGTTGGCTCTCTAGCGTCTTGAGGTAATTCTGCTCTTGCTTCGTCAACTTTAACTCTTACGTCATAAAGAGCTTCATCTATATCGACATCCTGATCAAACTCTACAACTACAGCTGCGTAGCCTGTTGCTGCGGTAGATCTAATATCAACTACTCCCGAAATCGTTCTGAGAGCATCTTCAAGAGGTTTAGCTAATAGTCTTTCAGAGTCTTCAGGTGAAACTCCTTCGAATCCAACGCCAATATAGGCGCCTGGAAAACTTACTTGAGGCTCTGTAGCTTTGGGTAGATAGTT
>CETW01182749.1_pt1 | contig 10004 bp, 17 predicted proteins | sample 361381 | NCBI WGS metagenome assembly CETW01 (sample SAMEA2620570, study PRJEB7988) | marine metagenome | isolation source: saline water (ENVO:00002010), including
CCTCTACCACTCATACGTCCTCATACCCCATTGTCTTTCGGCATGACCTGCAAAAAAACCAGTTCTTAGGGCGTTCTTCAGTGTCGCGGCAAGACAAACAGGGACGTGTCCAAGTTTTCCCTTCGAAGTCTCTACGGACTTGATATTTGGCCCCTTCAAATTCTTGTAGTCCTTCTCGTACAAGAATCCGTTTTAAGGTGTCCACGCAACATCCAACTCGTTGCGCTAGTTCAGAGTAAGAGTGATTTAAATGATTTTTCTGGAGCCACTTCAAGTCAGCGTTCGAGACGCTAACATTACGTGGCATTAGATCGTACCTCCTTTTGTAGTTAATTTGGTAATGTAGGTTATACAAAGTGATTTGGCAATACTTTAGGTGTTAAATACACAACTTTAGGGTTGATCTTTACACGTTCAGACGATACACTCCGTGAGTTCTTGACTAAGGACGAGCCGATCCCACCGTAGGTGGGTCGGCTTGGACAAAGGACTCGTAACGAACGTTACGTTAAAGGAGTGTATCGCTTAGTAGACATGGCCAAGACAGAAAAACAGAAGCGACAAGAGAAACTTTATGAAGAATGGAAGCGACAAAAATACTCTGGACGAGATAGTGAAGTTAGCTCTGACCAATCCCCTAGTCAGGTCTCACATAGTGTCGAACGACAACAGTCCAGAGTACAAAAACCTAATCTCGTACCAGCGACTACAAGCAAGACAAAAGCAGAGGAACGGGCCGCAAATCGTGCGAAGTACCCAGAAATCGCCGCCTTCGTAGATGAATGTAGGAGAGTATTCGGCCCTGATGTGAAGGTTGTTTCAATCACTCCACATAAAGACCTAACCATTCCCTTACCTGACGCAACGGACGATTTAGACGGTTAGCTATATCTAATGGGTCTACACCATCAAGTGCCAAATTTTTGGCACGTTGTTTTGTAGACATACTAGACACAACCATCTTCTCGTCTGTCGTATTATGAGAGGCGAACCCAACCCACTGAACTCTGTCGTGCATCTCCGTCCACTCTCTTACCTTTCCGTACCTAATCTCCATAACCATATACAACTGGAACCCATCGGGTATCTTTGCCTCAAGCATAGGATATACGGGGGTTTCATAGTTCCCATCATATAATGCAGCGTTCTGTTTAGCTGTCTCTTCGTCTCGGAATACCTGAGCAACTCTTATCTGAGTCTCCAGAACAGTAAGCTGGTTAGTACTTCCTGCTTCCCTACCAATCCCATTTTCACTAGGTTTATTGCTGTGATGGATCATGATTACAGACATCCCAGAGTTCCTCAGACGAACCGCCAATTTATTGACGCGAGCCCATTCGTCTGCTGAGTTTTCTCCCAGGCCAGGATAAGCTGATCGTATCGTGTCGATTACAACCACATCTGGTCTTGCGTATTTAATCCAGCCCTCTAATTCCACAATGCCTTCGCGGGTGTTCATATCTATTTCTTTATCATCAACAAAGGGAGTCCATATGTTCAACCTATCTTGGCTGTCACCATGAATATCTCTTAGGTCTATAAGACGACGAGCAATCGTAGCCATTCCCATCTCGAAATCAAAATACAAAACGCTCGCTGCGCGACCGATTTCGAAGGGGCCAAAGTATTTTTTCCCAGACGAAAGTGCGGCCATGGCGTGTTGAACAAAGAGAGATTTGCCATGACCGCTGTACCCGAATACTTGGACTATCGTGTTCGATGGCAACCAAGGTTCAATTAGATATGTCTTTGCATCTGCCTCTTTGAGCAACTGCTCTGCGTCAGACATGTGGATTAGCTTTCGCTTACGTGTTTCCTCTAACGTCTCGGGGTTTTGTGGAGCCAAAAGAAACTTACCATCAGGAGCAAAGTTCTCTGGATGGTTTCGTCTTTCGGCCTGCTCGATACTTTCGCATGTGGCTTCGAACTCTCTCTCGTCCAACGCCTGCTCAAAGAACTCACGCATAAAAGCCATAGCTCTTACACGAAGCTCTGCTCCGAAGTACCCTTCTTTAATACCTTCCGCTATGTATTTCATGACCCTTTCATTACGGCCATTACCCATACCAGTAGGTATCTTTAATGTATTTGGAAAGCTATCCCTCACATATTTAGCTGTGCGATCCCACTCTCCAAGTAGATCGTCTTCACTTATTGGTATAACACCAGTGAGATCGAGATTGCTAAAATGAAAATCACCTTCGTCTCTTTGGATTGATGGAACCCAATCTCTCCATGGAGACATGTCTGAGTAATCTATTTCTGGTGCAAGCCATTTGTAGTTTTTTGATGGGGGTAAGAGTGCGTAGCTACCGTCGCCTCTGAAATCTAGTCCGTTTATCTGAGGCCAATCTGTTCCTCGACTGTTTACACCTGCCCTTGGGCCTCGTCTTTTGCCGTCCCTGGGATGCTCGAAGTAGAGATGTAATCCTCGCTTCGTCTTGACCTTTACGGGGGTAAACATTTCCGCATCTTCTGCGGCCTTGATTGACTCATCATTGTCGCAGTCTACGACTACAACTCCACTGAGTTCACCTGTTACCAGTGCGATCCCATAGTCGGGCCACTGTGTCCACCATCTTTCAACCTCTTCCTCAGTAGGTTGTCTTGTTTGAAATTCTTGCCACTTTATCGCGGGTCTTTTTGTACTCGGTCGTATAGGGATGATTGACCATCCACGATCCAAATACTCAAGAGCCTGATCCTTCGTTGTCTCGCTCACTCGTTGTCTCCGTTAGTTCAAAGTAATCATCAATTTTAATGTCAGGGTTAGCGGAGAGTAACTTTTCGAGAACAGGACTGCCGATATAGTTGCGTTTAATCCATCCGTATGGAGCAGTTCTTACAACGCCTGCGGTCGTCGCTGCCTTGGTTGCACCTCCAACGTCTTGTACTAAACGACTTATATTCAGCCTACATTCCACGGGTGTCTCCTTTTTCACTTGCCATTAGTATTGTATTGTGTATCATACACTGCATGGTGTTGTAAAGACACCTTATGAGAAAGGCCAGACATTGTTGGTGGCCTGAGATAAAGGAGAAACGATGAAAACAAAAACCGACGACACCGCGTGGTCGGGTTATGACCCGACACAAGGGCCGCCGATCTTAAAGGCGGTGGATGATGAGGTAAAGAGTACATCTACCTCTGACTCCCAAACTAAACTCACTGAGGCAGAACTAAGGCGAAACGATAGGTTAGATGATCTCGCTGAACGATGCCATGAACTCAACCAGACCAAAGCTGAGATCGACGAAGAACTAGCCATGATCGAGGGTGAGATAGCGCACTACTTCCCAGAGGAAGAGGGTGAACTATACAAGCACACCAAGGGATATGGCGTCACCGTTACTAGAAGCGAGAGGTGGGCATGGGACAAGGAAGAGCTTGAGAAGTATTTCGGCCAAACTGAACTCCCTGACTATGTGAACAGAGCCTTATCTGTGGATAAGAGGAAGTTCAAACGCCTGCCAGCAGACGAGCAAGCAAAGATAAAATCTTTTCTGACCCGTCACCTCAACTCACCGAAAGTAAAGGTGGTGAAAAATGTTTAAAGTCATGTCAACAGCAGACCTTCAGCAATCAGGGCCAACAAAAGTATTGCTATATGCCCACCATGGATGGGGCAAAACCTACCAATGCAGACATTACCAGAAGAGATACGGTAAAGGTCTGATCCTCAGTGGAGAGGCAGGGTTAAAGTCAGTAGAAGATGTAGGTATTGACTACCTTCCTTTCTCTTCATGGGATGGAAAGCACGATCCAGACAAAGGACTCTATAGTTTTAGAGGCATCGTTAAGATGATGATGAGCGATGAGTTTCAAGCTATGGGTTATAAGTGGATCGCACTCGACTCCCTAACAGAACTTTCTGAGCGTCTACTTGAGCAACTTGAGAACGAGCAAGAGGGTGGAAACAACTCTTGGGCTCTTTGGGGAGATTATTCTCGCCACCTCTTAGGGGCTCTCAAATGGTTCAGAGATTTGCCAGTACATGTCTATGTTTCTTGTCTTGCTAAAGAAGAGAAAGATGCAAACGACGTAACTCAATACTGGCCATTGGTGAAAGGAAATGCTGTAGCCAAGCATGTTCCTGCAATTTTCGATCACGTTATGTGCGGTGTCCGAACAACGGAGAAGACCGATGGAGGACATCCTAAAGTGCGTCGATACATTGTAACTGACGAAGTGTCTGGTTGGCACGGTAAGGCTAGAGACCCTCGTAATGTCCTCAAACCTTTTGAGGAGTGCGATAACGTAACCGATCTTTTAGCGAAGATGGCTAAAGGTTCTACTCAGAAAGGAGAGAAAGATGAGTAATTGGAGTGGATTCGGGGACTTGGACTTATCGAGTGTTGAACTCGGTGAGATGACACCAAGGACTCCTGTCTTGGATGTAGGTAAATATACAGCTACCTGCAAAGAGGCGAAAATAGAGACAGTCGGAGACAGTAATAATAAGAAGTTGGTTCTTCTTTTTGTTGATGATGGTGGGGCAGGGCAGATTCGAGCCAACTTGAACATTGCTCACACCAGTGCTCAGGCACAAGAGATTGCAAGACGACAACTGAAATCGTTTTTGGTTGCAGCGGGACATAAAAATCCTGACCAGCCTGGTGACGTTGAGTCGATGCAAGGTCTTAAATGTGAAATCGTCGTGGGATTGGCGAAGCCGTGGACTAATAGAGACGGTGAGACAATCAAAGACATGAAAGAGGTGAAGTATTTTAACCCTCTTGCCAATGGTGGTGGTGTGGAATCTACCACATTGGACGACGACATTCCTTTCTAAATCTATAAAGGGGGAGGGAACTCCCCCTTTTTTTATGGATAATGATGTGAGCCAAGAAAAAGCACTCGACTTAATAAATAAAATAGACGGTGGATACGATGCGGAAAGAAGAGAAAAAGCTCGCCAGTATATCGGTGCTTCTATCGTTGGGAATCCTTGTGATGCTCTACTTGCTTACAACTTGAGGGGTTTCCCTAATGACGAGCCAAACCCCAGACTCAAAAGAATTTTTAACTTAGGTCACATTCTCGAAGACGAGATTGTTAAGGACTTAAAAAAGAAAGCTGGCGTACAGGTATGGGAAGTTGATGGTCTTACAGGAAGACAGCACACATACGAGGAGCTAGGTGGCCACGTCGTTTGCCACACAGATGGGCTCATAGAGTTAGAGCAAGACGACCCAATGATCTTGGAAATTAAATCCATGAACGATGCGTCGTTTAAAAAGTTTCAGAAAAGCGGCGTAAAGATTTCACACCCACAATACTATGCACAATGCACCATGATGATGGGTATGTCTGGTCTGCAACAAACTTTGTTTATAGCCATGAATAAAAACAACTGTGACTATCACGCACAGATTGTGGACTATGATGAGTTTGAGTGGGCATATTTAAAAGAAAGAATTGAGAGAGCAATAAACAACAGGGCAGGTAAAATCAGTACAGATGGAACTGATTGGCGATGCAAAGGTTGTTTTAAAAACAGTATATGTTGGCAGGGCAAACAGGTTGAACCTCAATGTAATTTTTGTGAACAAGCCAGACCAGACCAGAATGGTGGGTGGTGGTGTATTAAACATGACAGCAGGGCTGATGAAGTCTGCGATGATTACCTTGTCTACAAACCAATGGAGAAGAGGTAGACATGGATAAACAGGCAAAACTAAATGATTTTTCTATGCTGAATAAACAGTATTCAGAGATTGTCTTGGAGATAGAGCAGTTTCAGAATGAAATAATATCTATCTCTGAGAGGATACAAACCCTAGAGGACACTCCCAATCATCTGGTCGATAAGACAACTAAAGAATTTAAAGATCAGGTGACGAAGGCTAGGGATAAAAGGAAAAGAATAAGAGAAACGATAGCCGAATTAAATCACACTGCCAGATTAAAACTAGCAGAGATAAAGGCTGTAGAAATGGAGTTCTGCAATGCAACGTGATGATATTTTAAAGTTAAGTGCTGAATTAATTAACGGACAGAGAGCAAAAGACTATGGAGATACAAGAGTCAATCATCAGAGAATTGCTGATGGGTGGAATGTTATTATTAATTCTGCTTGGGAACACGGAGATAGACTAGAACCTAGTCATGTTGCCTTAATGATGGCTTGGGTAAAAATCTCTAGGCTTTGTAATACGATAGATCATGAAGACTCTTGGGTAGACCTTGCATCATATGCGGCTCTCGGAGGAGAAATGAGTGAAGACGATCCACCTACTGAGTGATGAGGATTACGTTTTATACCACGCTCTCAAGACTGATTGGGTTTTAAGAGAGAGAAGGTATCGTCGAGACCCGACTGTATTTAACGAAAAGAAAACAGCTAAATCCTACCGCAGACTAAAATCATATATGTCTGCCAAAGATATACTTCCTAGCCCAGATTTATTCTTTTAACACTCTGGATGTAAGAAAGGCAGTGGCTCGTCGAACTGATTAATACAATCCCAATCAACGTCAAAGCTGATTTCTATTTGCTGTTCTGGCGGAGCATGCGGTGCAGAGACACAGCCAGCAAGCAAGACGACACACATTATTTTTAATATATTTACCATTTTATAGATGTCCTCGCGTTTTTCGCATGAACGCAGTAAGGAATAGCTGCGGCTATTCTATATTTTTCTGAGTTCTGCATATTATTAGCAACTAATGCGGCTTCTTCTTGGCAAGCCTCTAAGGTATCGTGATAGTCCCCTGGTTTAGCTATCAATGTGCAAGACGAAACATGAACCGTCATGCAGATTAAAATCACAGGGATAAACATTTCACTCTCCTAATCAGTTACACACTCACCCTGACAGCAGTCATCAATTACACACTTGCAATCCGCACATTGTGTATGTCCGTGACAATAGTTGGGTTCTTTTCTGGAGCCGCATCGCTCACATTTGACTTCTTTGTTGTTATTTTTGTCTTCCATTGTTGTTAATCTTTTTCTTTTTTGTTGTTATGCAGGTCAAACAAAGTTGTTATTTGTTTTTTTATATGTCCAACATCGACGTGTAACTTTATCAGCGAATAAATAATTACCGATAACCCTCCGATAACAGGCACAAGGACATTCAATATGTCCGAAAGGGTCACGCTGTCCATCATTACGCAAGCTGGAAGTGTGGGCCATCCAAGAATGGCCTCCTTGATTGCGATCTTCGTAGATCAATGTAAGAGTGCATGGCTTGTTCCATGGTTCCTTCCCATTGACCTATGTCTGGTACTGTCCATGCCGCACCCCACATACAAGGTATGTCTTTGGCACGACTAGCCATTGCAAAAGCATCAGCTATCTCGTCGTACACAGTAAGCTCCCAGCAAACCTCACCATTTATGAAAGCAAAAACATCCAGGGCTTTACCTTCAAGATGTAAGCTCTTCATCGTCTGAGATCGCTTTTGCTCTACTAGCTCCTTTTGTCTTTCAATGGTTCGAAGCCCTTCTGATATTCCAAAATCAACCGTGCTCACTGATATTGCGAACTCAGCTAACTTTATGAGGTCGTTATCAACTCCTTCGAGTTTATTTTTCGACTTCTTAGACAACTTAAAAGCCATGTACCTATCCTTTATTAACACCTTTTACTTTTTCAAATGTTCTTGCGCCCGCCAATCCAAGCATCCCCATCAAGACAGGCATCATGATTGACATGTCTGCTTGAGGAACGATGAAGCCAAACGGTGCAGCAAGAGGAGAGACCAAAAAATTCACAGTGAAACCCAGCACACAAACCCAAGCGGTTGCGGGCCTCCAAGACGACTGAAACCAGTTGCCCGCTGCCTCGGCTTTATTAATCTCTAACTGTGCGAGCATAAGTTCTTGATGATGACGGTCTGTCATCGTTGCTATCTCATGGGCAAGCTGTGCTCTTTGATCTTTGTCTTCGATAAACTTATCCAAGATGCCACTTACAGGCCCAACTAATGAACTAACAAGACTTGTTATAGCCATTATTTTTTTCCTTTCTTTTTAGGCCAACCCTTCTTCATATCCGAGTATGCCTTTGGTGAAATTGTGGAGTTCTTTTTACTCCGTGAAGTTCCCGCCTTGCGACGTTTGTTAATGTTTCGTACTAAGCTCATTCAGCACCCCCATGCTCTACGTGACCAGTAATTAGCTGATAGTTTGTTGTTCTTACCTTTGATACCGCCAGACCTAGCGCAATAAGATTTTTTACGGGCTGGCTGACTCTTCTTGATGGACATGTTCGCGTCACCAAAACGGATGATCTTTTCCTTACCGCCCTGGCAGGCTTTGACCACAAACTTCTTACCCCCACTCGTCTGACGACGAGGTTTATTACAAGGCATAGACTTCTTGCTTGCTCGTTTTGACTTTGCTTTTGCCATTATTCCCACCACTCCTTCTTTTCTTTACTTGATTCACCTGCGACGAAATCCACCGCAGCCTCTTTGAGTGACCTGATGCCACCAAATACAGGAACTCTGCCGAGAACTTCTCTAGCAGCTTGTCTTTCTTTCGCGTTGCTAGGCGTAGAATCCAATGCCCAATCCTTAGCACCAGCGAAGGTTCTAACCCCGCCAGACAAGAGGCCGTATGATGGGCCAAGCAATGCGCTTGTTATGCGTTGCTCGCCGTAAGCTCCGTTGTCTGCTTGTGTTGCTACAGAGTGCAAGACATCCCCGAATAATCCGAGGCCACCCATTTGCATCATCCCTTCTACATACCATCCAGCGAAATCATTTTCGTTGCCGTGTATTTTCTCGTTATACCCAAGGGTCTTGAGAATATTACGGTTACGAATATCCATCTCTTCACCAGTGTCGCCACCTCTCATTTGAGAGAAGTCTTTCGCTGTGAGAGCCATACCGCCGAACAGTGGGCCTGCTGATGCCATATACAATAATGGCCAAGCATTTCTGTTCATGCGTTTTGGATTAACTGTTAGCTTTCCTGTCTCCATATCACCAAACATTTCGTCCAGCGTGTACTTTCCAAGACGAGTCATCATCAGTGGGAAGCTCTTCAACTGGAATACCAGGGAGGCTATAGGTGTCTGAGCCCACATAGGTATGTCATTTGGATTCGGCTGGAAGATAGATTGGTCAGCGAACTGAATGACCGCACGACGAACTGCATCGTCTTCACTCAGCAGTTTCATGTTTGACAGTCTTTCTTTGTGTCGATCACCAGTAGGTAAGAACTCACCAAGACCATAAGACATTAAATATCTATGTGCCTTCTTGTAGTCTCGGCTTTGCTCCGCAATAGGCACACCCCTTCGGTAGAAGTTGTTAGCCTTGCGTTGCATTGTCTTGAAAGACTCATAACCAACTGCACCAGCGGCTTGCCTATTCATGTCTGTCCATGGCGTCAGCATAGTCGCGTTAAAAAATGCGTTAGTTAGCTTGGAGTTAGATGCTCCATACATATAAATCTGACGCTCATGTACGATGTTTTCAATCGCAACACCTACGTCATGGATCATCTTTCTGTAATCTTCATCAAGGGCGGCTGTCTTCATACCTTTGTACCAATCTTGGAAAGAGCCAGATCGGATTAGGGTAAGGGCAGGGTCGCCAAGAGATGTTAGAGTTGTCCAACCAAGTAGAGTTACACTGTTAAATCCTTTGATAGCTTTGGTGATTTCGTTTACTCGCTTACCACCGACACCATTCATAGGCTTCTTGAGTGCCAGACGCATAGAGTTCATCATCATGTAGTACTGGCTTTGATCCCAATCTACTGACTCACCCTTGTAATCTTTAAGGGCGGCGACGATTGCATCTACTCGTCTTTCATATGCTTGCGGAACTCTTCCGCCCGCACCTGTTGGAGCTATATCTTTAAGAAGTTGTCTTGCAGCAGCCTCACCACTGGACTTGAATACATTAAGTAGGTTTTCTGAGAACTCATTAGCTGAGTTATCTCTTGCTCCAGAGAAAGGCATAGCGACTGTATCAATAACCTCAACAGTTTCTACTTCTCCTGCACTGTTCAGGGTGTCGAAGTCTTTCCTGAATATCTTGTT
>CETW01139755.1_pt1 | contig 9983 bp, 9 predicted proteins | sample 361381 | NCBI WGS metagenome assembly CETW01 (sample SAMEA2620570, study PRJEB7988) | marine metagenome | isolation source: saline water (ENVO:00002010), including
CATACATTAGATCTAACATAGCATGAACTTGATTCGATATTTTTTCGTTAACCTCTTCGACAGGCATGCAAACAGTACTTAAGATCGGGTCTGGATATTTTCTTAAAGTAAATTCTTTCATTTTGAGTGCTTGTCTGCGACCGATGATGATGCCCACGAGTCAGGTTTTGTCCTTATTGGAAAACCCGTACTCTTGGCATATCCTGTTAACATATCTGCATACTTTCCTGTTGCGCCTTTTTCGGGAGACGTACTAATATCTAGGTGCAATTCAATTTCTGCACCAGGACATTGTTCAGATATCATCAGAGTAGTATTTACAGTTTTTGTAACCTCTTCAAGCATTCTAACAACTAGGGTATCAAAATGCTCAACTGAAACCTTGTCTCTTTTTAGATAATATCTTCCCCCTGTCTGACCATCAGCGCCATGAAAGCATACAGCTGTTACAAAAGAACAGACACCTTTTGTTATAAAACTATCTGTCCCTATGAAAATCTTTCCTCGTCTTCTCGTATGTTCTTTAACTTCACCAACAAGTCTTTCGTAATCGATGTTTAATCCATCTGCATCGACCCATTGAAATTTCCTACTCTTTTTTTTCATTTATTAAGGCCCCTGATGTGTTTTTGATTAGACTTGCATTGTTATGACAGATTTTGAGGCAGTTTATCAAAGGTTTTACAGGTAGCTTTCTAAAAGCAGGAAAGAATTTCTCAATTCCTTCGGCAAAAAAAGTACCTGAATGGTCTTTTAAAAGTTCTTTCGTATCGATCATCCCGTAATCTCTTGAGAGGGGTATCACTCTAAAAGATTGATCGATGTTTATCTTTAGCTTCCTAATTTCACTTTCATTCATATCTTTTGAAGGGCTCAAGTGAATACTTCTACCTGAAAGAGATTTCATTCTATACTGAATTGTCCTGTCTAGCAACTCTGCTTCAAATGCTGACAAACCTTCTCTTTTAGATTCAGTTGATGTGCGAAGTCTATTTAGATGGAGATAGACACTTCTTGTATTGTTATTGTTTAGAAAAATTACTTTTCCTCTTTTAATCTCAACTCTATCAACTAGCTTTATTTCATCATAGTCAATTGATGATATAAGATTTCCCTTCAAGTAAGAAACAGGCTCAGTATTGCAAACAACTGACATGTCAACATAAGTGTTGATGGAACGTTCATCTTTTAGTAACTTTAAAGGAAAAATATTCAAGGTTTTTCTTTGCTTGTTCACAAAGAGTGTTTGTAAAACTTCGTCTGCGTAACCTTGGGATATAATAACCATGGGATCTGTGTTTTTAGATGCAAATTCTAAAATGTGGTGAATCTCAGATACACTTTCAATAACACCATCAATAACTATTACTTTTACTAATGAGTGATCCCAAGTATCTTTGTCAAAAAAGAATTCGTCAAAAGTTTCTACATCAAAAGAATAAGCATTTTTTACTTCAATTGTTGGGCTTTCAAGCTTTGAATCTTCTATGAAAAACTTTCCGGAAAGACCCGTAGAATCAAATGCTTCCTCAATTGCAGCTATTGTCAATTTGCAGCGCGCTGCTTTTTCTATAAACTTTAAAATGTCTCTCTTTCTTGTTGGCTTTGACTTCCAATCTTTTGTTTCACTAAGAAATCCTTCTTGATTAGGATTGCTTAAAATCTTGATAGTATACCACGTCCCAAATTCTGTCAAGAAGGGAGATTGCCGAAACATTTCTACACTTTGGCTTGCAATAATGTCAACAAGAAGCCTAGAGATATTACTGTCAAAAGGCATGCATTGAATTTTCTCTGAGAGGCTTGTTAAATTGTAGGTTTTATCTACACTGTTTAAAAATAGAGCATCATTATTAACCAATAAGTCTACTTTGCTCCAAATCTCTCTAACTGCAGCTGTCTGTTCTTTTTCAAAAGACAATCCTGATATTACTTCTACAAAGCTCATAAAAAATTATACTCAAGTCTTTTTATCGAGTTAAAGAGCTATTATTCGTCTGAGGTGCTTTTTCCAAAACCAGAAAAAGCATCAGCGAGAGAGCTAGTTGCATCCCTAAGACGCTGCGCTTCTCCCTGTTTTGCTTCTGCAATTTTTGCCTTCTCTCCTGCATCAACAGCAAAACGCATGATGCTAGAAACAATACCTAGGGTAATCATTCCGATGCCCAGTGTTTGTAGTTCCCAAGCCCCAATAGCAGCTGTTCCACATACTACTAGAACCTCTGGGAACTGAAATCTTACGCCTGAATTACTTTGTAGTCTCATTATAAACTCCTAGACTAAAGATAATCTATAGGTTTCTTTTGTATAAAACTATGAATCGCGCCACAAGTTGTTACTAGCGTAAGTAAGAATCTCTTCAGCTGATTCAGGTGTGTAACCGTACTCATCAATCATTGTCTTGACCATCTCATTATACTTCTTCTTCTGGTCATCATCTCTTGATTTACTCTTTGTAACAACTCTTGCAAGGTCCTTAATGGAAGACATCAAGTATGATTCAATAGCTTCTTTGAGCGGGGCATAGCTAGTGTAGTCAATCTTCTCTTTTCTTCTCATTTTAGCAAACATGTAGGCAGTGACGTCTGATCTAAAACCATCCCTCGCCGACCCAGTAATACCGATTGTCTCTTCAATAGCACGCATGAAGTTCTCATCAGGCTCCATAGTTTCCTTTGTAACACTATTCTTCAAACTCTGTTTAGTTGTGAATGCTTCAGCGTTATCAAGGTACGTGTCAAATAGGGACTGTGCTTGTTCTTCGTATGCTGTCACAAATGCCTTTGCAATCTCATTTTCAAGCATTTTGAGATATTCTTCTCTAATTATTTTTCTTAAGATTTCTAAGCAATGAGTTCTAAACTCTGCATCAACGATCTGCTCATTAACTTGCCTAATCATAGAGTTCATGACGGAAATAGGCGTAATCATATCGTTTTCAGAGTCACTTAGTGCATTATCAATGGCCTTCATGATAAATCTTGTTGAAATACCTTTCATACCCTCGTCGCGGGCTTCATCTCTTAAATCTTTGATATCGACCTTTTTGACCCTGCCCTTCTCAATAACATCTTCACCATTGTAGATTTTTAGCTTTGTGAGTGGGTCACACTTCTGACTAGATTGAAGTCTTGAAAGAACTGAGAACATCGAAGCAATCCTCAGCGTGTGAGGTGCAATGTGCGCTTTAAAATCTGATCTTGATAAGATCTTCTCATAAATCTTTATCTCTTGATCGAGTTCTAGAACGTAAGGAACGTTGACCTTTACAACACGATCAAGAATTGCTTCGTTTGTATGTTCGCTTTGAAACTTGTTCCACTCTGCTTCGTTGCAATGAGCGAGTATAACACCATCGAAGTAAATCATGTCATGCTTTCCAGGAGACGGTACCCTCTTCTCCTGTGTCGCTGTGATGATTGTATGAAGAAACTCAATTTCATTCTTGAAGACCTCCACAAGCTCAACAATTCCACGATTTCCTACGTTAAAAGCACCGTTTAGTGAAAGAACTCTAGGGTCATCTTCAGCGTACTTATCCAGCTTAGAAATATCCTCTGAGCCTATAAGAACAGATACATCTTGGCTGTTAGCGTCCATCGGCGGAACTGAGGCTATTCCTCTTCTTGCTCTCTGAGAGAAGGTTGTCTCCTTTACAACAAAGTTTTCATACTCACCACCGTACTCTTCGAAAAGTACATGTCTAGCTACAGGACTTAAGTCTCCTTCAATCTTTACGCCTAGAAGTTCTTCAAACTGGCTTCTCAAACCCCTAGGGATGAGGTGAAGAGGTTCTCCTCGCTGTGGATCGCCCTGGAGGTAGAAATAGCGTTCGCCATCGAGAGCTCTCTTAATATGCTCTGTCAAGGCAGATTTACCAGCACCCACCGGACCCATTAGTAAGAGAACTTGTCTAGACTCCTCACCTCTTTTAGAAGCCGAGTTCATAAACCTCATAATTTTGGCAATAACCTTTTCCATTCCAAAGAATTCTGTTTGGAAATAATCGTACTTCTTAAGAGTTTCACCTCCAAATAGCTTGTGGCATCTTTCGTCGTTTTCGTCCATGATTTCGACACCATGAGCCTCGATAGCTTTTGCTAGACGCTTGTGCGCAAGTTTAGCTATGCCCGGGTTTTCTCTAATTAATTCCAAATACTCTAGGAAGGTACCTTCGAACTTGTCGTTTACCTTGCTAGCCCTTTGATCTTGGATGATCTTTAAAAAGTCTTTTGATTTAGCCATTATTACCTCTCGGTTTCTATTATATTGTGCTAATTGTAATTATAAATCAAATTTCCCAAGGTTCCTCTTCAATTATGGTATTTAGCTTTACCACATCTTCCCACAGTTCTGATATACTCTTCACAACTTGCTCTGCATATGAAAGCTCGAGGTCTCTTCCGTCATGATCATGATACAATACTAGGACATTTCCAGGTTCAATGTCAGCGACACCAATGACAGGGATGCCATTGACGCCCGTATTCCTGATTAAATCTTCTCTAATGTTTTCCCAGCCCTCTTCGTCTGATATGTCATCGATTGTATAGGCGTTTCTTTTTGGTGAGTAACTAAAAAGATTTAAATCTTCAAAATCTTGTCTTGTCATAAGGGCTCTGATTGCTGCAACATCATGAAAAACTTCTCTGACAAAAAAGCATTCATCCAAGCCTCTTTCTCTCTCTAAGCGCTGGAAAAGGTGAAAGCCCACGTGATATGGATTGATACCACCTATGTGCGGCCTGACAACTTGATTGTGTGTTTTTAGGAAGGGTATGTGTATATCCTGAGGTACTTCTAGTTCATGCATGAGTTTGTAATGCCAAAAGCTAGCCCACCCTTCGTTTAATATTTTTGTTTTAATTTGAGGAACAAAGTAAAGAGACTCTGTTCGGACGATATCCACAAGATCTCTTTCCCAGTCCGAAAGATGTGTACCATGTTCTACGATAAATCCTAGTAAGTCTACATCATAAGAAAGCGGAATTTTTTCGATATTGACGTCAGCATACTCACCGCTTTCATCGAATCGAATCTTTTCGGTTAGCTCGTCCTTAATTGTCTTATGAGGTACCCTTTCCTGTCCATCTCTATAGGTCTGGAATCGGATCGCATGAGCAGCATCAAGTATTTTTTCAACTTTCTCTATTCCAATACTAGGGTCTTCTATGTAACCTTGAATCCGGTTTCTGGCGTTTCTAAATCTAGAAATAACAGTTTCAGGTCTTGTATCCTTGAACTGTGGGTTATTTTTGAAAAAGTCAGAATGACCAACACAGTGGGCCATGATCAGCACTTGCATAAAAAGTGGGTTCTCTCTCATCAAGTATGCTATCGACGGATTAGAGTTGATGATTAGTTCATACGGCAAGCCTTCAAGCCCCATATTGTAAAATTGATGAGTTCTTTCAAATGATTTACCATAAGACCAGTGTCCATAGTGCGATGGCAAGCCATGATAAGACATATGACCGATCATTTCATAATAGTCACATATTTCATAATTGATAGGGAACCAATCAAGATTATGATCTTTAGATAGATCAATGATTCTACTGTCCCATTTTTCTAAGTCTGATATCTTCCAATCATTCATCTATTTTTCCTCCAAAAATCCTTGAGAACGCAGGCCAAATGTCATCTTTTGATGTAAGCATTATGGTTTTAAAGTTCTTGTCTACCATGTGATCATATTCTTTAGACATGAGGGAAGACTCAAGCCGGGCCCATTTTAATTCATCTTCTTGCGGAACAATTTCAATAAAGCAATAAAGTTGAGCTATGTTTTTGATCTTCATTGACTCGTTTACAGCCTTTTGATTGTCTTCAGGCCAATTGTCTCCATCTGAGCAATGGAAGGCATATATGTTCCATGACTCAGGGTGATACCTCTTAGATATAATTTCGTTTACAAGTGCAGGCGCAGAAGAAATATAAGTACCTCCTGATGTCATTACTTTAAAGAAATCATCTTCATTTACTTCTTTTGCATTAGTCGTGTGAGCGACAAAAACGATGTCTGTGTTCTCGTACCTATGATTGATAAACTGATAAAGCAAAAAGAAGAAAGATCTTGCAATAAATTTCTTCGTCTTTGTCATCGAGCCTGATACATCCATCATGAAGAAAATAACAGCATTTGAATTCTCTTTAGGTACAGACTTTATGTAGTGATACTTTAAGTCATTCTGGTGAAAGGGAAAGCTCTCATCCTCATCAGGATTATATGATCCGACTCTCTGCGCTGCTTTCTTTCTTTTAATCTTATTCTTTAGAGTTTCTTTTTTAGAAAGCCTTGGTCGAATGCCTTCATTCCTATACCCTTTTCGTCTATACTTTTCACCAGTGATGTTCTTTAACATCTTCTTTTCAAGCTCAGGTAAGTTAAGATCATCAAAGAGGTATGCTGCTAGCTCTTCAAGGGTAATTTCTACCTCGTAGATCTCTTCGCCTTCTTCATTTCCAGCTTTATCAGGCTTCCCTTTTTTCCCGTCTTTGTTCTTTTTAGAGATCGTTTGACCTCTAGTAATATCTTTACCAGGTGCACTTCCCACCTTCTTATTGTTTGGGTTTTCACCATAGACAAATCTATACTCTTTGATACCTCTTACAGGTATCTTGATTCTCTTTTTTCCATCTTCACCAATAATTGACTCATCTGAGACGATATCATGAATGCCTTCTTTGATCGCTTTTTCAATTTTCTTCTTGTGTCTTGACCTGTCACTAGCTGACCGATCTGATTGAGTTGTGTGCTTTTTAAAGATGGACATATTAAAACCTTATTCCAGGATTGTATTTTGTATCATGTCGTGAATGTAGTATTCACTGTAACCCCTTAGTGTAGATTTTATCACCATATTTCTATCAATAAACAAAAATGACGGCCATGATGATATAGGTGGCCCTGTAATACCTTCTGGATCGATCATTTCCCTCGACCCACCTAAGACATAGTGATCCTGTAATTCAAAAACATCAGCCCAAATTTGAAGGTCTTCAAGATCAACAGGCAAACCGGATGCATCATCTATTAATATTGTTACAAACTCCAGACCCTCATCTTCGTACTGAGAAGAGATATCTGGAATTGTTCCTGCTGTTACTTGACAGTATCCACACCACATTGTGCTAAAATCGATAACTATTGGTGATCCTATATGATCGTATAGTTCAAACTCTTCACCATCGTGATTGGTCAGTTTGATATTACACATGTGGTCCTCTTGGAAATAACCACACTCATCCCATGTAACCAAGCTGGGTTCTTTGTTATTTGTGTCTGAAGCTTCTGTGCCTGGGTTGCAAGAACTTCCGCAACCTGCCAAGAAGAGGCTTAAAGCAACAGTCTTAAAAATTGTCTGTAGATTCATAATATGCCCTCTTACAATAATATATAGGACACTTTGTTAGACCTTGTACTGTCTCCAGGCAAATCTTTTTCTATTGTCAAGGTAGTTAACATCTCTATCGTTTTCATATGCTTCTTGTTCGAACCGTATCCTATAGTAGGCAGTTTGACTATTTCCATACTTTAAGAGACCGTGAAGCCAGTCCCACAAGTAAAGCCCTAGAAAACCTACAACAAGCAATTCATTGTATTGCTTTATGTGAATCGTTTCATGATTGATAGTCCTGTCATTTCCTTCATCTCTGATGAAGACGAACGGCCAGAGCGTGATAGCATATGCATTAATAAACCAGCTTAGAAGTTTTGGGACCCTGCTGTTTGTGACTACTATGGGTAGTTTCATCTTTCTAACTTCCCTTGTGCCCATTCAATTGCAGGGCGAAGGTGGGCATGACATTTTTGAGTCATTTTTTCAAAAGGAACCCATTCCCAGCCATGATGTTCGTATTCACCTGTCTCTGGGTTCTTCTTGATTTCTGGGGTCTGGTCTGTCTCTGCTAGCCAACACCTAGTTTTACCAGTGTCGAAATAATCGTTACCCCACTTAAAATCAAGGACCGATATGTTAGCCTCTTCTTCAGCTTCTCTAAGTGCAGTTTCAAAGTGGCTCCCGCCGTCGTTGGCGTCCATTCTACCTTTAGGAATATCGTATTTTCCATAAATTTTAAGACCTAAAAATAGGCCTTGATTGTTGACGACGATAATTCCTGCACCCTGCGGAGTCTCAAAAAGATGCTGCATGGACTCGTTTACATTGTCATTCGCAACATTCAGTATCGCATCTAAGTGTTTCTGATCTATCCCAGGTGGTGTGCCCCCGTGAAAGTCTAGAAGAATATTGATTGCGTTCTTATACTTTAGCTTTTGTTTTTCGGACGGTGATGAAGAAATATTGTGAAGCATATCAGCTAATTTTACTCTTAACGAAGTACCAGAAAGACCTGTGACATATTGAGAATAATCAACGCCTTTATCATGAGTTAGAGCTTTAACAACTCTAATAACTTCATCTTTGACTTGCTTGTTCTTGATGCTTTGTCCTATTCTTTCAAGAACCTCTTCTTCAGATTTAAATACACCACCCTTTTCGTAATCTTCAAGGGCATCATGCAATAGAGCAGCCAGCTGACCTATTCTATCCTGCGGGTAGAATTTTCTCATGATGTTTCTAACTGCTTTAGGGTGCTCATAATAAGGTTCACCAGACCTTCTGCGTTGATCTCTGTGTACCTCCTCGCCTGCTCGATAGGTATCTGCATAGGTATCAGTTGTGATAACCTCAGAAATGTATTCTCTTAACAGTTTAGTCATGCTTTTTCTTGCCACCAGGAATAAGTATTATCTGGCGAGGATTTTAATATGTCAAGAAACAAAATCAGAGGCGAGCAGATCAAAGATGAATCAGTAGATTCAGCAGACTTAGCATCCGGATCTATTAGGGCTGGTGAAGTAGACGAGCAGATAATAACAGGTCATCCTGTTGCGTCAGCTGGAACTGTTGATGTAACTAATGATAGGTTACTAATCTGGGATGCAAACGGTAGTTCTACTGGCACTCTTAAGCAGGTTGCGCCTTCAAGTTTAGGAATAACTGCCTCTCCCGGAGGATCAGACACTCAAGTTCAATATAATAACGGTGGCGCTCTCGCAGGGGGTACAAAACTTTTATATGACGAAGCCAATGGAAGACTCAAGATAGGCGACACTGATGCTCCACAAAATGCCTTAGAAGTCTACACCGATTCTAATAATGACTTTGCAGCTATTATTGATAATGATGCAAATCAAAACGGACACGGGTTGAAGGTAACTTCAGATGGTACAGGTACTGGCACAAATATACTTGACTTAGAATCTGCATCAACAACTTTTTTCCGTGCAAGAGGAGACGGAAGAGTTGGAATTGGAAAGATTAGTTCTCTCCCCGACGCAGTACTTACAGTTTCTAGCAGTAACACAGACAGCGATATCGCAATTGCACACAAGATCCATCATATCGGAGACTCAGACACGTATATGGATTTTCCCTCAAATGACAATATATCGTTTACCGCCGGCGGCAATACACAATTAGAAATATCTGACAGCGCCATCCACGTTTCTCAATACATCAGGCATATGGGTGATACTAACACACACATTAACTTTACTGATGATAAGATAGTCCTCAAGGCAGGCAACATTGCAATGGTTACAATGGAGGAAAAAGCCTCTGCCCCGCATGAAGTTACTATTAACGATGGCGGTAACAATATAGATTTTGTCGTCGAAGATAACAGTGGCACCACGCTTCTAATGACAGATGCAGATACTAGTAGAGTGGGGATTGGAACAGAATCACCTAGTTCAGAGCTAACAATTAACGGGACTGAGCCTAAGATTACTTTACGTGAAAGCGATGCTGATCGTGCTGAGATCGGAATTAATGACTCTGACAACTTGGTCATAACAAATCAATCTACAAACAAGTTTATCGTGTTCAAATCAAACGATGCGGGAGTTGTCCGGGAAGGTCTCAGGCTCGGCGGAACTGTTCCAGAAGTTGTAGTAAACGAAGGCTCGGATTCGT
>CETW01031381.1_pt1 | contig 9895 bp, 8 predicted proteins | sample 361381 | NCBI WGS metagenome assembly CETW01 (sample SAMEA2620570, study PRJEB7988) | marine metagenome | isolation source: saline water (ENVO:00002010), including
ATTTCCATGTATTCGATGGAGCACTTTACGCTAGGGGACTGGACGATTAAGTATGAGAAAGTAGGGGTGGATGAGTCAAAGTTGATTGATATAAATTCCAGAGTTTGGCTTTGTCCTGACCATTGAAATATGTGATCCGAGATTATTTGTGCTGTAGGCGGAAATTGATAATTTACAGAAGTGTCTGGTGAAATAAATATTGATTGAAAGAATTTTATTGAGTTGCCGTTGGACTCCTCAACAACAAATCTGGCTACACATGAACAGTGCCCTATTGAAATTGGATCTAGCTCAATCTCGAATGTCCATTCGTTCCAGACATCAAGTTCAGAATCTATTGATAAATCGTCAGAAATATCCACATAATACCTTGTTCCTGATGTGTCTAGTAACTCCCAGGTAGCTGACTTAGGTGCAATCTCATTCTGAATAGTACCTCTTATTGTAGAAAATTCTGAAATTACAGCACCATCACTAATCTCAAAATTTACGATTGGGGCTTGTCCATCACTTTGATCTTCTGCAAAAGCAACAGATTGGAATAGAGTAACGATGGATACTGATAGCAGTATCGTAGTCAATACTGTTCGGGATTTCTCATCACTCACAATCCCCGCGCTAATCCAACACTATTCAATACCATGGCCATCTGCTCTATCTGTCTGAGATACGCAACTGCCATGATAATTCGTCCAACCACAAACCAAGCGTAGCTCTGTCTATGTAGTCCCGCCCTGAACTAGCAGATAGGACGCAGTCGCAAGCTGCTGATGCCAATAATGATGCGTCATAAAGCGTCAAGCCGGAACCCAATGCAGCGGCGAGGGATGCAGCGGCGGCATCATGCATGCCAATCTGCTGTTCTGCAGTTGGGGCCATACAGGGCATGAATATGCTCTCGGTATCCTTCTGATGAAGATGCATCCCGTGAATTCCGCCCAATACTAGAATACCATCCCAAGAGTAATCTTCTAGGAGTTTAGTTGCGGCAGCATCATTTTCCAAACCCATCCTCCTAGCCAACAAAGTCATACCCCTTTTCTCGAATATAACAACAGTAGCACCCCTGCTCTTTTCGAGACCTGTGAGCTTTGGATCAACGATAACTGGTATTCCAGATTTTTTTGCTGATTGAATCAGTTGCTGTGCTCCATCGTTTGTTACTACTCCTTTGTCATAATCAGATATTACCAAAGCACAACTGTCCGGGACATTAGTGAGTGCAGTCTTTGTTAGTGATTCTGAGATCGAGGGATCGAGTTCCTCATTTGGCCCTTTATCTGCCTGTAGTAAAATCTGGCTTCTATCGAGAAGGCTTTCCCTGCTGCCGAAAAAACGAATTTTTGTCAAGGTCGTCCTTCCTTCTACCTGAATGATATCTCCTGTTGCAATTTGATTCTCCTTCAAAGACGATAATATCGAGGACCCCTCTGGATCGTCACCGATTGCAGTGTGGAATGAGACGTCCATCCCGAACGAAGTTAGTCCGATTGCTATGTGGGAAGAAGCACCCGGGGATTCTTCGGAATTTAGAATCTTAAGAACTGGGACTGGTGCAGTGGAATTTAGATTGTTAGCAAATCCGTGGTGGTACCTATCAAGCATTGTATCTCCAATCAGTGTAACTTTAGAGCCATCAATCGAATCTAGTAAGGAGGATAGTCTTCCCAGACTTTCCTGTCTGAGTGTATCTGCATCCTCACCCATATTATTCCGAGTAAGAACAGACAGATGATATTTGGGGATAGCGTCTAATTTGTCAGCCCCTTCGATTGACTATGAGGTACCGTGAGAACAGGGCCGTATACGATGGTCCTGCATACAGCAGGTTGTGGGAGAAGTCAGCCATAGGAATTATCGCAGATGGGCCCGGATTGCTACTTTCTGACTCAGAGGTAATTTTCTGCAGAAATCACAGGGGTATCGATTTTGATGGCTTGGAAGATGATCTGGATTTTTCCTCATGGCTAACTCAAAGGTTGGAACAGAATTCCAACCTACTACTCGAGGCTGCAGTCCTTGAGGCTCTCAGAGTTCCTGGAAATAAAGTCGTCTTATCCGAGAATTTTGATAGATTGAACCTCGGAATGTCTCACTCATGGGCAATGAGATGGGCATCAGACAGCCATCCAAAAAAAGGCGCGCCTGAGGCAGAGATTCTGTGGTTCGAGTCTAAGGACCTATTGGATGGCAATATTGAGAATGACGAAAGTATACTCAAAGACCTCTTGTACTGGAACGTAGAAGTACGAGAAAGGGGGAGAATACCTGAAGTCCTCGTTATCGACGAAGAGTATTCTGTTGTTACCTATAGAATCAGCGAGTCTAATCCTACTGGAGAAATGAGTGAGGTTACAGACGAGGTTTTTGAGGTGATATCAAAGATGGTTTCGAGGGGCATAGAGGGAAATGGAATTTTCATCAGCTCAGTATCTAACTGGCCGCTGGAATCGATTGGCATACCTCTGCATGGGGGTAGGCAATTGGATCCTGTCGAGACCGAGGTGGTTCGTTCTAATGGCACCGATAATATGTCCATATCAGCTAGCATCCTCTATGACTTATGGATGAGGGGGCTAAATACCCGCTCGGGATTCAAATACGGTACGACATGGAGGTGCTATGCTGGTGAAATTGGAGAGGCTCATGCTCCTTGGCTTGTTGTCGATCCATCGAGAGAAGGGCCAGAAGACTGGGCCGAAGCATGCCTTTCTTCGAGGCTCGCTTCGGGTGTGAATAAACACTGGCTCTATCCCATACAAGATTCCAATGGGTGGAGGTACCTCGAGATTTCTAGACCACCATCAGACTCTAGGTGGAGTAACCCAAAGAGGATCTAATTATCCACATTCATTCTTCTTGCGCTGGTAGCAGTGGAAACAGCCAATAGGAGCAGAATTGTTGAGATTGCGTTGGAAGGTACTGCTAGCCAATTAAGCGGCCCGAATGGTAGCTCTCCCTGTGAGTTTAGAATAATTGGAATTCTTTGCTCGATATTGTATGAGTCGATGAAAACAAGCTCTCCGCGGGCTATCATTCTGGGTTCAAGAAGTCCCGCCGGGTCAATAGAAATGACGATCGGATCTCCAGGATAGTATGTCCCAGAAGTAATGGGGTCTGAAATCCTAGATGCTGGACCGTCTATTGCAATTGAGTACGATCTAGGCCCGTCGCCAAATGCATCTGGGAAGAGTTCGACGGTAGAAGCCTCATCCCATGGAATAGTGACTTCCAGAGTATCTGTTGAAAATCTATGATTGACAACATACCAGTCTATTGACACATGTGTCATTGGACTATTCAAGCAACCAATTGTGCCTGTAATCTCACCTTCGACCGAAGATTCTTGAGAGGGGGTTAGTATCTGTACAATGTATTTGCCATCACCAGTAGATTGTACTTGCGAGGAGGATGATAATTCGGAGCTTAAGGAACACCCTGGATCTGCGTTGATCTCAACTAGTGCAGACTCGTTTGGAAGTAAGACGATCGGATTTCGTGGGAGTGAGAATGTCAAATTGGGATTTCCAACGTAGTCAAACTCAATTGTTGAAGAGTCATGGGTCAGGGACGTTACGGTAATTGTCCATGGAACTAGCATGCCCCTATTGTTCCAAATCTGCATCCCAGTATGGCCAAATCGGTCACCAACCGAGAAAGTATCACCCTGAGAGCCGTAATCTCTGCCACGAAGCAAAGCATCGTTCCCGTCCGCTTCAACGATCTTTACCCAGGGCTTAGTGGGATCCGTGTTTACTAGGTTCGAGGCAATGTCGCCGAATGTGAGGTCCTGTTGCTCTACCAATATGCCATGTCCTGGCAAACCACTATCAAAACCAATATCTGATCTTAGAGTAATCCAAATGTACTCTTCCGGTGCAATCTCTATCTTCAATGGTTTCCCACCAATGGAAATAGGTTGTAAACTGAAATTTGCATCCAGTTGATTGTCTGGCATGATCGGATTAGTGGCACCAATTAATTCCAGTGTTGAAGAAGATGGCAGTGATGGTTTCCCCCCATCCCCCAACCAATTACCACTAGCCATAATGTCCCAATCACCGAGTCCATGCCATGACTTGGTAGGTGATTCGCTATGTACGTCATAAAGGTCTACGGCACCCATCTGATGCAACATTTCGTGAACTGTGACTCCCAAACCACCATGAACTGAGGCCATCGTGTAGTGCTCAAACCTGTAGTCGCCAACAATTACTGGCTCATGAAACCCTGAGAAGTGGCTCCATATTGTACTCGAAGGCCCCCCCTCTTCTTGTGGCTGACCTGAATGCAAGATAAGGAGGCGATCTATCACATAATCTCCGTTCAAATCCCAGGGGGACATGTCGCGGCCCCGGAACAAGGCTACGATTGCCTGCGTGGCAAGTTCTCTGGCACCGCCAGAACCACTGCCAGTATCCCTCTCAAAATCAGAATCAGCTCCCCAGTGAGAGTCGTCATATGGAGACTCCCAAACCTCATCAATTATTGTCGGAATTAATTGGGATTTGTTACCGCTCATTTCTGATATGTATCCCTGGGCAGATAGGTCCCCGTCGAAAATGTCACCCAAAAGAGAATTTGGAAAGTCCTTTCCCGGGAAGCTTATTCTAATGACTGGCCATTTCTCCTCACTGGATAGTCCTACTAAATCGTACTCTTGCTGATCTTGATCATCCGCGATAGTAGAAGCGATTTTGTCGTCAACCAAATCAGAATTGATGCTAACTAGAGCTGATGAAAAAATCAACATGGATACTACAACAATCCGGATTACCTGCCTCGGACCAAGTTTGTCCATGCACTTAGCCCAATACCACCGCCTTTCAAACCAATGCCATTCTGCTAGCTAGCCGAACCATTATTTGGATGCGGGTACCATGGTTCCATCCTAATTGGTGCCGTTTTGGAGACAATATCTGCTGAGAGTGCTGTGAGAGATGCGATTACTAACTTCAGGCCATCATATTCAACGGGTAGTGTGAGTATAATCAACCCAAAGGAAATGGCAACCATCCTATTCCTAAACCTAGTCTTCCCATAGTAAACCATTCCGAAAATCCTAGACAGGGCCAGCGTGGTCGTTGTAACTGACCAAACAACAAGAACCCATGTTGCACCCAGTCCGAGAGAGAATATGGCCGAGGCGTCATACCTAACTAGTACCCCCTCTGGAGTTCCATGGGATAATGAAAACTCGAGTAGTGACGGAAGCCCCCAAAACCAAATCAGCAAGATGCAAAAAGGAACAATTGTCGTAGTAAGGAAGAGAACTGCAGTGAGCCAGCTCCTCTCTCTGGGGTATAAGCCCGGCTTTGCGAATCTATATGTCATAATGGACATGAATGGAAGTATTGAAACGATGGATAGCAGAATTATCACACTCCACCTCATCTGAATCCAATCGAATGGGGCAAAGACTGAGAGATTCTCATTATTTGGACCCGCTGGAAGTGGTGAGAATTCTATCCAGAGAGAAATCAATTGGTTAGCGGTGGAAGACCAGAAAATGCATAGAATTAGGAACAATATTGCAGATCTTCTAGCGATCACATGTACTTCATTGAAGTGTCCGGAATGACTTACAATTCCGAGTTCACGGACATTTTCCTCTATCACATTACATCCTTCACTTTTGGTTCTGACCTAGCTGCCAAAATCGTCCTGTAGACGCCATATGCACCCCATGCGCTGATGAAGAAAGCTGTTCCAGTAGCGAAGTCGGTGAAGTCAACGCCCTGGAAAGTTATCGGAGTATCCGAATTTGCCCAACCCACGGCCAAGTAGAATGAGATAGCAGATAAAGCAAATCTCCGGAATGCCTGAGGATATGCCAGCTCGCTGGCTAGGAAATCAGGTCCATCATCGTATTTCCTCTCAAGTATCTCCCTTTGAACAACTGCTCCGATGATGAGGGCAGTTAGGCTCGTCCAGTAGAATAGATTGCCTTGCGAGAAAACCCGATGGGACAATGCGTCCTGGCGCTCTTGCTCCAATTGCTCATCTGAGACTTCGATTAGGAAAAGCGAGTCGTAAGTTCCAACAGAAATTGTCCTAGTCTCGAGAGTGGCCCCACTCTCATCGGTGGTGATCGTTCCAGGGGAGTTTATTGAAAACGAGAGTATGTTCCAATAATCCATGTCGTCTGGAATACCTGCACCATCTACCGAATTTCCGGCAAGCCAGAATTGTACAGACCCTACGTCTTCGCTGGGGGCTTGCCAGGTAATCAGCCAAATTCCATCCGCGCTCGGATCCGAATGGGAGGCATCGTCAGAGCGCCCCTCTGCATAGCGAATTTCCTCTCCTTCGTCCCAAGTAAAGTTCCCTATAGAGTCTGAGGAAATCAAGAATCCTGCATGTGTATTGCCTTCCCCACCTGATAGAGTCAGTGAGTCGGCAACTCGTATAGTGAGTTGGTACTGCTCAGAAGGTTCGTACATTAGTGGAACACCGGTAACCATTACGACGGCACGATCAGATGGAGCGCCGTTGTTATGGCACGAGCAGCCATACTTCACAGTCAGCTCGTCATTTGAGTTGTATGCGCCCGGGCCTTTGCTCATTCCGAGAGCCGGAAGAGAAATTGCGACAACGATTACTAGGCAAGTCAAGACCCTTCTGGCACTCACTCGCACATTATCACCGTACCTTTCTCGGAGTCGATGTCAAATAACGGTTGGGGGTACTAATGCTCACAATTCCTTGATAGCAGCATTTAGTTCGTTCATCATCTTCTTTCCATCTCCAAATAACATCATTGTCTTATCTTCGTAAAAGAGGTCGTTGTCGACACCCGCGTACCCAACAGAAAGGCTGCGCTTGATTATTACAACCACCCTGGCCTTATCGGCATCGATAATCGGCATCCCTCCAAGTGGTCCTTCCCCTGATCTTGCTACGGGGTTAACTGTATCATTTGCACCAATGACAAGAGCGACATCGGTTTCCGGCAATTCTGAGTTTATGTCGTCCATCTCAATAAGTTGCTCGTATGGGACGCTGGCTTCGGCAAGTAGCACATTCATGTGCCCAGGCATTCTGCCTGCTACAGGATGAATTCCATAGGATATTTCAACTCCCTGGGCCTCAAGTAAATCTGAGAATTCCTTTACAGCGTGTTGGGCTTGGCTTACTGCCATCCCATATCCTGGAATGATTACGCATTTGCTGATTCCGTCACAGACCATAGCGACCTCTTCGGGATCACTGCCGACCTTGGTTCGGGTTACCGACTCCCTGCCTCCACCGCCAAAGGATTTGAAGAGCACAGCAGTGAGGGTCCTATTCATTGCCTTGCACATGATGAAGGTAAGGATCAAGCCAGCTGCTCCGACCATAGATCCTGCAATGATCAAGACATTATTGCCGATCACGAAACCCGTAAATGCTGCAGCAATACCAGACATGGAATTTAGTAAACTTACTACTACAGGCATGTCTGCTCCGCCAATTGGTATAACGAAGAGTACTCCAAGTAAGCAAGAGAGGAATACAAGAGAGTAAACATAGTCGTAGTTTTCTGGATGCTCCACAGTAAGCCCGATTAACGAGAAGCATGCAAGTAGAATTACGCCCTTCACTATGTTCAACCATGGAGGACCCCATGTTGGGAAGTTTACCCACTTCCGCCTCCCGCGATCATCCTTCGCTGTGAAGGGGATATAGAATCCGCCTCGCAACTTACCCATAGCCATTAGGCTCCCAGTGAGCGTGACCCAACCGACAATTCCAGAAAGGCCGATTGCAACCCATGTTGCGTATAATTCAATACCGGGTTCTGGGACATCTGAATCCTGAAGTCTCTTGAGTACCTCAGATAATCCAACCAGAGCGGAAGCTCCGCCTCCGAATCCATTGAACAAAGCCACAAGTTCAGGCATCTCGGTCATCTCAACACGAGTTGCCATTACATAGCCAATGGCAGAGCCGATGGCCAATCCTCCAATTATCAACTCAAAACCAATGATCTCCTCGGTGTACATCTTCACTAGTGTTACCAAAACAGCGAGTAGCATACCATATGCGCCTAACATGTTACCTTGCGGTGCTGTACGAGGACTAGATAGGCGCTTAATTCCAATAATGAAAAGCGCGGCGGATACCAAGTACCCTATATCCCAAACAACAGGGTCAACCATCACTCCCCACCCCTACGCTTCTTTCCTGCGATCATCCCGAGCATCTTGTTTGTCACCATAAATCCACCAACGACATTGATGGTGGCCATTATCAGGGCAATAAATGCGAGCCACGCTGCCGTTCCTGGATCCCCGTCGTTGAACTCAGAATTGGAGAGAATGAGTGCCCCTACAATAGTGATGCCGGAGATTGCGTTTGCACCTGACATGAGAGGGGTGTGCAAAGTAGGTGGAACCTTGCTAATCAACTCAAATCCAAGGAAAATCGCCAATACGAAAACGGTGATGCTAGCGACTAATGTGGCCATCGTCAGCATTGTGAAACCACCTCCGATAGTCGTGTCTGTTTGGAATGGATCTCGCCATCATGGCATAGCAGGACTCCTCCCATGCCAGATACGTAGAAGTCGTCTCCCTCAGGTGCCCCTACGAGGATAGCATCATCCAAATCCAAACTAATCTGGTTTTCATCTACCAAAGTGGATAGGAAAGTTGTCATGTTGTTTGAGTATAACATGCTTGCAGTAGTAGCCAACTCACCGGCGAGGTTTTTTGTCCCGACTATCGTAATCCCGTTATCGGTAGTAATTACTTCCCCTGGAACGGTCAACTCGCAGTTTCCGCCGACATCTGCATTCATGTCAACCACTACTGAGCCTGGTTTGAAGGAAGAAACAGCACTAGATGGCACGGTAATGGGGGCTGGTCTACCGAATATTCTAGCTGTTGTGACAATAACATCAGCATCGCTCGCCACTTCGCAAACAGTGTCGTTAACCTTCTGAATGAATTCTGGCGTTAGCGGCTTTGCATATCCTGACTCATCCTCAAAATCATCCATCCCATCGACTTCAATGAAACGTCCCCCCACGGACTCAATTTGCTCAGCTGCAGATTTGCGAACATCTGAAGCGTAAACTACAGCGCCTAGCCTCTTTGCAGTTGCTATAGCTTGTAGGCCAGCAACACCGGACCCCATGATAACGAACTTTGAAGGTCGTACTGTTCCAGCGCTAGTGGTCATCATTGGGATTCCTCGAGGCACATGGGATGCCCCTAGCAATACTGCTTTGTAACCAGCAAGGTTATCCTGGCTGGAGTTGACGTCCATCGCTTGTGCACGAGACAGTCTCCGAGGAATCATGTCCATGCTAATTAGGGTGATTCCAGACTCTGCGCATTTCTTTACAGACTTGGGGTTCCTGAATGGATCTGCTACACAGACTAATATCTGACCAGGTTTGATATTAGAGATGTCAGGCATCGAAATTGATACTATCACATCGCAAGACATTGCATCTTCCCTAGTGGAAACCGTGCTACCAGTGGCCTCATAATCTTCATCGCTATTGTGTGAAGCTGTGCCTGCACCAGACTCAACCACGACTTGAAAGCCCAATTTATTCAATTTCTTCAAAGATCCGGGGACGATAGAAACTCTGTTCTCACCCTCGACTTCCTTCAACACCCCCACTCTCAACACATCACCTTCTGAAAATATATTATTATCCAATTGAAGTCCGTTATTGAAACCGTCGGCTCGGAAATTTCACTAGGTTTCAACCGAAGATTATGATATACCCTATTCCAAAAACTGCTACATCGCAAATCGCGTGTGATAGCCAACAAACCCAAATTGACTTGTAGCGAACATAGAGCCATGACCAAATCGCAGCTGCAGAAAGAAGGCCAAATGAAGCCATGACGGTCTGCCACCATACGAATCCGAAATAGTGTAGGGCGATAGCATGATG
>CETW01064413.1_pt1 | contig 9821 bp, 9 predicted proteins | sample 361381 | NCBI WGS metagenome assembly CETW01 (sample SAMEA2620570, study PRJEB7988) | marine metagenome | isolation source: saline water (ENVO:00002010), including
ATTGTACAAGAACCTAAAGGAATCATGGCTCGATCAAGGGCTATATCTTTATCATAAAGTTTTCTTATGTATCGCATTAATTCAGTTTCGCTATGATAAGAATTAAATACATGATGTGTTAAAAAACTTGAGTTTCTTTGCAGTTGATCTGGAATAGAAATACTCGGTAAGTTTGATAGCTCCTCATTACTTTTTTCAAAAAGAGACTCCAAGATTTCTAGGTCAGCTGCAGTGCTAGTTTCATCAAAACTAATACCAATATGGTCAGAATCAAATTTCCTGAGATTTATTTGTTTCTTTTCAGCAAACTTAAGTATCTCATCTGTATCCACTCCAGTATTAATTACAATAGTATCAAAGAAATTATATGACTTGAGTTGGTACCCTTTTTTGACCAAAATATTTGCAAAATCCTCAGCAAAATTATTAACTTTCTTTGCAATATTCTTCAAACCATCAGGTCCGTGATAAATGGCATAAAAACTTGCCATGATTGCTAGTAATGCCTGAGCAGTACAGATATTTGAGGTTGCTTTTTCTCTTCTTATATGTTGTTCCCGAGTCTGTAATGCAAGTCTGTATGCAGTATTTCCAAATTTATCTATTGATGCCCCAACTAGCCTGCCTGGAATTGATCTCTTGAAAGATTCTTTAGCAGACATAAAAGCTGCATGTGGCCCACCAAATCCTAGTGGAACTCCAAACCGTTGAGAATTTCCAATAGCAATATCAAATCCCATTTCACCTGGTGATTTTATAAGAGTTAGAGCAAGTAAGTCTGTCGCGGCAATAGCAATAGTTGATTTTTTATTAAGATTAGAAACAATTTCAGTATAGTCCTGTATTGAGCCATCATTTCCTGGGTACTGTATTAATGCTCCAAATGCCTCGTAGTTCTTGAAGTTTTCAGGTTTATCAATTATTACCTCAATATTAAGTGGTCTTGCTCGAGAGAGAACAACTGATTGTGTTTGTGGAAATGAATTTGCATCTAATAAAAAAAGTTTTGACTTCAATTTTGTTGTTCTATTTGCAAGGGCCATTGCTTCTGCTGCTGCAGTGGGCTCATCAAGCAATGATGCATTTGAAATATCTAAATCTGTCAAATCTTGAACCATTGTCTGAAAATTTATAAGTGCTTCAAGTCTTCCTTGGGAAATTTCAGCTTGATATGGAGTATAGGAGGTGTACCAACCAGGATTCTCAAATACTTTTCTTTTAATAATACTTGGAGTAAAACTTGAATAATAACCCTGACCTATGAATGTCTTGTAGATTTTATTCTTTTTCGCAATAGATTTAAGTTTGTTAAGTGCTTCCTCTTCAGAAAGTCCATCTGAATCGCTAGTTCCGTCAATTAGAATATTATTTGGAACCACGGCATTAACAAAATCAACTAGATCATTGAATCCCAGCTCATTAGTTATTGATTGAATATCTTCCTTTTTAAGCCCGATATGTCTTTTGGCAAACCCTTCAATATTTAAGTCACCAGGAGTCTTACTAAACGAAGGTTTCTTCTTATCAAGAATTTCTTTTTTAGGCATAAATATTTAATCGTCGCAAATTTCTGAGTATTCTTCTGGAGACAAAAGTTCGCTCAGCTCTTCTATGTTATGGGGCCTAATTTTAAAGAACCAACCTTCTTCAAAGGGAGATTGATTAATAATTTCAGGTTCTTGTTCTATAGCATCATTTGTTTCAACAATTTCACCACTTATTGGAGAATAAACATCCGAAGCCGCCTTAACAGATTCAACAATTGCAGTGTCTCCTTCAAATTCAACTTCCTTACCTATTTCTGGTAATTCAACATAGACTATATCACCAAGTTGACTTTGAGCATGATCACTTATCCCAATGGTAACAGTGCCGTCATCGTTAACACGAGCCCACTCATGCGAAGAAAGAAACTTTAGATCACCCGGTATATCACTCACAAATATATTTTATCTCTTTTTTATGAAGCGAGGTGATACTATCTCAACATTTAAAGCATTATTTCTAATCAATACTTTACCTTTCAATCCAAATTCTGGATCAGTTCTTGCAAATCCAATACTTTTTTTCAGTATTGGTGAGAAAGAACCTGAAAGAATTTCACCCTTTGCATCACCATCAGTTAATTTATAGCCAGTTCGTAAGACACCTTTTTGATTTAAAATGACCCCAACAAGTTTTCTTGATTTTTTAATATCTATATTTTGTAAACTATCTTTTCCAATAAATGACCTTTGAGCATCATCCATATCAACTGTCCATCCAAGACCACATTCATATGGATTAATAGATTCATCCATATCTGTACCATACAAACAATATCCGGCTTCTATTCTCAGCGTATCTCTGGCTCCTAAACCTATTGGCGTTACATTGAGTTTTAGCATATTTTCCCAAAATTTTACTAAGATGTCCCCAGGTGCAATGAGCTCAAATCCAAGCTCACCCGTGTATCCAGTTTTTGCGACAATGACTTCATTTATGACTTGAACATCAAATGCACTCATTTCTTTACAGTTATAATCTAAAATTTTAGAGACTATGTCGTCTGATAGAGGACCCTGAATAGCTAAAATTCCAAGGTCATCCCTATGTTTCACATTAACCTCATAGCTCTTTGCATTACTTTCAAGCCATTTCTTATCATTATCATAAGTCGCACAGTTTGAGACTAAGAAAAATTCATTTTCAACATGGTAAGCAATAACATCATCAATAATTCCAGCTTTATGATTTAAGATAAGACTATATAGTCCTTTATTTTTTCCATTGATTTTTCCAATATCATTTGCAAGAAGCTTTTTTAAAAATTCTATTTTGTGTTTACCTTCAAACTGAAACACCGTCATATGTGAAACATCGAACATGCCAACCTTATTTCTGACTGCTTTATGTTCCTCGATTTGAGATCCATAATTTAAAGGCATTTCCCAACCAGAAAAATTAACTATTTTGGCATCATTTTCCAGATGATTTTGATATAAAAATGTTTTTTTCATTTTTTCCTCAATTTAGGTCATTTTAAATACTTTTGGATTAAAAATAATTTGTTATAATCTAAATGAGAATCATTCTCATTAAAATTTTAAAAATTATGCCAAACTATTTTAAGACTCTTCTAATTACGGCACTTTTGTTTTTGTCATATGAAATCTTTGCGAGTGAAGTAAATGTATATACTTCAAGGCATTACGATGCAGATGACCTGTTATATGAAGAGTTTACACAAATGACAGGCATTAGGGTAAACATAATTTCTGGATCTGGAGGAGCCTTAATGCAAAGACTGAAAGCAGAAGGCAAAAATTCTCCCGGTGATGTTTTTTTTACCGTTGATGCTGGCAACCTTGAAAAGTTTCAATCTGAGGGCTTTTTGCAATCAATTAATTCTCCCAAAATTCTTTCGACAGTTCCATCAGATTTTAGAGGCAAAAATAATGAATGGATAGCAATAGCTAAACGAGTAAGAGGATTATTTATTAATCCAGAAAATGTTTCTGAAGATGAGATTAAAAACATATCTTATGAAGACCTCGGCAATAAAAATTGGCATGGTAGAGTTGCTATCAGAAGTTCTTCTAATATGTATAACCAATCACTCGTTGCATCATTAATCTCCAATCATGGCATCTCACAAACAGAATCTTGGGCTCGCAATTTTGTCAGAAATTTTTCCCGAAAACCACAGGGTAATGATAGAGCACAAATAATGGCAGTAGCTAATGGTGAGGCAGACATTGCAATAGCAAACTCATATTACATAGGAGTTATGCTTGCAGGCAAAGGTGGAAAAGCTCAACAAGAAGCTGCAAGCAAGCTAAAGCTTGTATTTCCCAATCAAGATAATCGTGGCGTTCATGTAAATATAAGTGGAGGAGGAATACTTAAATACGCTCCTAATAAAGAAAATGCCATTAAATTTCTTGAGTTTTTACTGAGCGAGAAGGCTCAAAGGCATATAGTAAACAATACTTTTGAATATTCTATACTTGATAATATTAATCCTAATCCTCTGATCGCACAATTTGGTAAATTTAAGGAGGATACCCTTTCAGTAAATGAGCTTGGCAAATATAATCCAGAGGCTGTGAAGTTAATGGATAGAGTTGGTTGGCAGTAACCAAATTCCTCTGTATCCAGCAAATATTTATAATATTATAATTGGCAACACTAAGGCTAATACAAATGAACTTGAAGTTTGTATCAATATTTCCATGGATTATAGGCTTAATATTTTTAATGCCTGCACTCTTTATTTTTTCAAGTTTAACTCTTGGATTTAATGATAATTTTACGCATGTTTATGACTATCTTTTAATAAAATACTCAATAAATTCAATTTTACTAGTAATTGGTACGTGTAGCATTGCTTTAATCTTAGGGGTAATATCGGCTTGGCTAGTAGTGAACCATAATTTTTTTGGTAGAAATTTCTTTGATTGGGCACTTTTACTACCTTTAGCAGTGCCTCCTTATATTTTGGCATATGTTTTTACAGGTTTTTTTGATACTTATGGGACAGCAAATATTCTTATAAACAGGGTCTTTGATCTAGATAATAATTCTTCTGTTTTACCAAATGTTAGGAATATTTATGGGGCTATTATTGTGTTTGGTTTTACTCTTTATCCATACGTTTACTTAGCTTCGAGAGTAGCAATTCAGAACCTATCGAATTCACTCTTTGAAGCTGCTCGCCTACTAGGAAAGAACACTTTCCAAACATTTCTTTTTGTATCCATTCCCTTAATAAGACCAGCAATTTTTGCAGGTATATCATTGGTTGCAATGGAAACTCTATCAGATTTTGGAGCAGTGGAACATTTTGCAGTGCCAACGTTTACTACTGGTATTTTTAGAACTTGGTTTGGACTGTACGACTTGAATACAGCCTTGCAAATGGCATCAATTTTATTGATTGTAATATTTTTGTTAACTTATCTAGAAAGAGCATCTCGCGCAAAGGTAAATGACATTATTGGCGATGATCTTAAAAGAGATAATAGGATTCGATTTACAGGAGCAAAAAACTTTCTTGCATTCATATTTTGCTTAACTCCCATCCTTATCGGTTTTATTATCCCATTTTTTGAACTATTAAGTTGGACTTTCCAACAAGAGTTTTCTAATTTCACTAAATTTTTTGATGCAGCATCAAATACTCTAGCTGTCAGTCTATTTGCTGGTTTGCTTACATGCTTAATCGCAATGCTGATGAACTTTATTATAAGAAAGGATAAACAAGTCATCTTAGGCAGTCTTAATAATTTTTTGTCGTTGGGCTATGCCTTTCCTGGTTTGATTTTAGCAGTTGCTATTACTCAAATATTTACTTCATTAGACAATTACTTCTTTTCATTTTTTAACATGTTTTTAACTGGGTCAATCATCGGACTCATAATTGCATATGTCATAAAATGTTACGCACTTCCAAATAATATTATCTCAAGCACCTATAATGAAATATCTACCAATATTGACGACTCAGCTAAAACTCTAGGAGCATCATCAAGTAAAATTTTTAAGTCTATACATTTACCTATTTTGAAGCCTACTATAATAACTGGGATGCTATTAGTCGTAGCCGAGGTTGTGAAAGAATTACCTGCAACTCTTATACTTAGACCATTTAATTTTGAGACACTTGCAGTTACGACATATATTTTTGCCTCCGAAGAGAGAATGTTTGAAGCAGCGCCATCTGCAATAGCAATTGTTTGTATTGGCATGTTGCCAATATATTTTCTATCAAAAGTATCTCGCAAAGATTAAGATAAATAATATGGAAGCTTATCTCAGACTAAAGAATGTTTCTCAAGAATTTGAGAACAAACTAATATTAAAAAACGTTAACTTTGAAATTTCTGAAGGTGAATTTGCATCCATTTCAGGACCATCAGGAACCGGAAAAACATCATTACTGAGAATAATTGCTGGACTAGACCGACAGAAAGATGGAACAATTTATCTAGAGAACGAAATTATATCCAGTCATAATTTCCACTTACCACCAAACAAAAGAAACTTGGGATACGTTGTACAGCAAAAGGTCCTTTTCCCTCATCTCACCATTCAACAGAATGTTGAGTTTGGAATTTATGATCATAAGGACAAGGCCATAAAAGCAAAAGAAATGCTTGAAAATTTTAGAGTGAGTGATTTATTAAAGAAGTTTCCACACGAAATATCAGGAGGTGAGGCACAGCGAGTAGCTCTTGCCAGATCTTTAGTTACTTCTCCAAAATTGCTACTTCTTGATGAGCCCTTCAATGGCCTTGATAAGAAACTAAAAAAAGAAATTTATCCACAACTGCAGGCTTTTCTTTCTCAAAACAAAATCACTTGTCTTATGGTGACTCATGATGAGATAGAAATTCAGGCGCTTTCTAAGAAAAACTTTTTGCTTGAGGATTCAACAATTAAAGCAACTTAAATATTAATTATTTGTCTAACTCATCCATACTCTTCAAGGCTTTAGCCATTTGTCTTTCTCGAGTTAAGTGCTCATTTATTGTTTTCTGAAGCGCATTTACTTTTTTATCTAATTCCTCTGTTGATGAACTAAAGTTTTCAAATTCTTTTTTAAGTTTGCCAAACTCAATCATTATTTCGCTAGCTCTTTCATTCAGAGAGATGGTTTTAAAACCAACATTTATGCTAATAAGATATGCAGCCAAAGAATTGGGACCAAGTATTAAAATTCTATGATCTCTAAAAATTTGCTCCCTGATGTTATCAATAGTATCGATTAATTGAAGTAAGGCTTCACTGGGAATAAACATCACGCCCATATCAGTCGTAATACCAGACTGAATATATTTTGTATTTATATCCTCAGCATCTGATAGAACTTTTCTTCTGATCTCATTCAAAGAATTCTTTACTAATTTGTCATCACCAGATCGTGTTGCTTCAAGGTAGCCGTCATAGAGACCTGAGGGAAATTTTGCATCTATTGGCATCAATAGCCCTTCAGGCAATTTGATGGCAAATTCTACTCTTTTACCTGATCCAGAAATAGTTTCTGCATTTTTTTCATATTGATTAGTTGGCAAGATGTCACTAATAATTGATTCAAGTGACCATTCTCCAAATTTACCTGCCTGGGTGCCGCCTGATAAATATCGATTTAATTTATCAAGTGGCTTATTAAATTCTATTAATTGATCAGCTAAATCATTTAGCTTTGTCTCTTGCCGCTCAAATGATCTATCAAGTAGGGTTAATGACTCATCTGTCTTTTTTGTCTGGTCTGCTTTTGATGATCTTAAAATGATAAAAATTAATAGCACTAAAATTGCAATTGAGAGCATTATTAAAACAGTTATTCCATCCATTTCTAGTTTATCCTGTAAAATGTGTCCATTATATTTACATAATACTATGGATGAAGATCTAAAAAATAAATATGACTCGCTGAAAAGTATGGATCTAAATATTGACCTCACTAGAGGAAGGCCTGCTTCCGATCAATTAGATTTGTCCGATGAAATGCTTAGCATTGTGCCTCCATCTCACACAGAAGAAGGCATTGATATAAGAAATTATGGCCACCCACTTGGAATTAAACAAGCTCGAGTACTCGCATCTTCATTATTAGGTAGTGAGTATGAAACGACTGCAGTATGCGAACAATCTAGTTTGCTAATATGTTATCAAACAGTACTTGCTATGTATTTAATGGGCAAACCAAAGGCATGGAAGGACATAAATAAGCCAAGTTTTATTTGTCCAACACCAGGTTTTGACAGGCACTTTAGAATACTAGAAGATTTTGAAATTGACACTATTTGTGTTCCTTTCCAAGAAGATGGGATTGATCTTATAGCATTAGAACGTGCTCTTAAATCTGAAAGAAATGTAGTAGGGGGCATATTTGTTCCAAGACATTCAAATCCAACTGGTCATACTTATTCGGATTCAAATATTAAACAACTTTTAGCTTTATTTAAGCAGCATGCCAAAGATAGCATTTGTATCTTTGATCATGCTTACATGTTTCATGATTTTGATACCACGATCAAACAATCCTCACTATGGGGCCTTGCTGTAGATGCAGGCATGGAAGATAAAACAATCATAATGAGTTCATTTTCGAAGATTACATTCGGTGGTGGAGGCATATCTTACTTTGCCGCAGGCAAACAATTATTTGACATGGTCATAAATCAACGAGGTGGAATGATGGTTTGTCCTGATAAGATAAATCAAATGAGGCATTGCATGTTTTTTAATGATAAAGAAGCGCTTTTGGGACACATGGATCAGCATGCAGCCATACTAAAACCAAAATTTGATTTAGTGATTAACATGCTTGAAAATCTTGATCCAAAACTCGGAAGCTTTTCAAAACCAACTGGAGGATATTTTGTTTCTTTTGATACTGCTAAAGGGCTAGCAAAAAGGACTGTATCAATATGCAAAGAACTTGGGTTACTTTTGACGCCTGCAGGGTCAACTTACCCAAATTTTGATGACCCTAATGACTCTAACATTCGTTTAGCTCCAACTGCAGCAACCATAAAAGAGATAAAAACTTCTATGCAAATTTTTGAAGTTGCATTAACGATTGCGTACTTAGAAGCTAATTAATTTTTGCTTTTGATTGATGATATTTTTCTCCATCAAATACATTAAAAAAAATATCAACATCAGGATGATTTGATTTGAGTTTTGATTCATCAATTAGCAAGTTTTGTTCAGAAACATAAGCGTTGTAAAAAATTTGACCATTTTCGGCAAATAAATGGTAAAAAGGTTGATCTTTTTTAGGTCTAAAATCTTTTGGAATAGATTGATACCATTCTTCTGTATTATTAAAGATAGGATCTACATCATAAATGACGCCACGAAATGGCAAAAATTTATGTTTCACTAATTGTCCAATACTAAATTTTGTTTCGATCATCAATTCTATTATGATATTGAATCTGTTATTTTTAAACAATGTTAGTAGTTACGTCTTCGACAATTGAAAACAAAGAAGTAGATGAATATCTAGGGCTCGTGGTTGGAAGCACAGTAAGAGCTAGAAATTTTGGTAGCGATATACTTGCCCAACTTAAAAATATTATTGGCGGAGAACTACAAGGATATTCAAAATTATTAAATCGAGCAAGAGAAGAGGCTTTGGCTAGAATGATAAATCAAGCTGAAGAAAAGGGTGCCAATGCTATATTGGCTTTTAGATTTCAAACCTCAGCTATCGCACCAGGCGCTTCTGAAGTCATTGCATTTGGTACCGCAGTAAAACTAAAAGATTGACTATTAAATACTTTAAAATTTTTGGTGAAAGGCACACTGGTACAAATGCCGTGAGTGTCTTTTTGAGAGAAAACTTTAATCTTTCGCTTCACGGTTATGATTTTCTGGGATGGAAGCATAGACTTGCGCCAAAATCTGAAGAATTAGATGATTTAGACATAGCGGATACTCTATTTGTATTTTGCTTTCGTCACCCGTTTTCATGGCTTAAATCTATGCATAAAGAACCATACTCTAACCATTATCCCAAACTTAAGGAGTTAGATTTTATAGACTTTATTTCGGCACAAATTGAAGATTATAGAAACGTCATAACGCTATGGAATGAAAAAAATCAAAGCTATTTAGATATGTCGAAGGAAATAGATAAATCGATCTGTATAAATGTAGAAGATTTTTTTAATAAACAAGAGCATATACATAATGAGTTATGTGAGATTATTGGCACCCAAAAAAATTTCATTCGTTTTGATTCATATGTAAATGGAAGAGGACTTCATACTGATCAAAAGATCTCAGAATCCTTAATGACCCCAAGTCTCAATAAGGAGGAAATT
>CETW01084569.1_pt1 | contig 9808 bp, 7 predicted proteins | sample 361381 | NCBI WGS metagenome assembly CETW01 (sample SAMEA2620570, study PRJEB7988) | marine metagenome | isolation source: saline water (ENVO:00002010), including
TTGCTTCTAGATATTATCCAAACGATTTACCTACAAATGAAACAATAAGAGGTATAACAGCGGGATCATCACAACTCTACAGACACGAAGACGGATTAAATGATGATGGTGGAGCTATGACATGTTCTTTAACTTCTGGTGATATTGATATCGAAGATGGTGATCAAGTTTATCACATAAGTAGAGTTATACCTGATTTTAAAAGTTTAGCAGGAACCATTAATGTTGGATTAAACTTTTTAAATTATCCTACATCTACAACACCTCGTAATTTTAATTCTAATGTAACCCCTACCACTAAACATTTTTCTGTTAGAGGTCGTGGAAGACAATCTAATATTGTATTAACTAGTAGTGCTTTGGATTCTAATTGGAGATTTGGTACGTTTAGATATGATATAACACCGGATGGATCAAGATAATGGCAAGAATAAAAGTAACTAGATTTCCTTTACCTAAAGACGAGTTTACAAGAGAACAGCAAGATATTTTAATTAGAGAGTTGGAAGCTGTAATTAATCAGTTAAACTTTAGTTATCAAACTGATATAAAAGATGCAGTTCTAGCTAGAACATGGTTTGGATTATAATGGCTGATCAATACATCAATAAAAGTTTAGATTTAACAACTACAAACGAACAGACTATTTATACTGTGCCTACAGCACAGATTACTCAGCCTGCTCAAGACCCTGTAACTGCTTTAATAAAAAATATTTTAGTTTGCAATGATTCTGGTTCAGCTGCGACCATTACAATAACTGTAATAGATAAAAGTTTGGGTCCAGCAACAATTAAATTATTTGAGGCAAAGTCTATAAATGCAACTACAACCACAGAATTAATTACCCAACCTTTGGTTTTAGAGGATGGAGATCAAATAAAAGTACAAGCTTCTACAGGCAATGCCTTACATGTAGTTCTATCAATATTGCAAATAACATAATGAAAAAAGTACAAGATTCTAAGGTTATTGGTACGACATGGGTTGAGGGGGTAGAAGTTCCCGTTGTACAACCTGAAGTTTATGAGAGAATATATTGTAAAAATTGCGATAATGAGGTAGATTCTGATGAACAAGCTACAGGTATCTGTAGTAATTGCGGTCAGCCTTGGGCAGTGCACAAGGCAAAAGATATACAGGTTAAAGTAATCCAGTTGCCTATGGGCTCTGGATCAGGAGAATAACAAGACTAACCATCTTGCGGTAAATTATGGATGAGCTTTTAGATACTCTTTCTTTATATAAGTTTCATTACCCTTTATGGTTTGATAACAGTCTAAAAGAAATTTTTTACCATATTTATCCGTCACTAATTTTGGGACAATATAAAGTACATACAGATGAGGATGGTCTTTATGGGTTCCGAAACTGGGCTTTCTTAAGTGAGGAGGCCGAGCAAAAATATTTAAAAACTAGGGAAATAGATTTTAATGATTGGAACAGTGGAGATAGGACGTGGGTCATTGATACAATCTTTAAAAGGAAACATAACGACGCTATGATCTTTTACAAAACTTTTTTCACACACTTATTGGGACCAGGGAAACCTGTACAATGGTTGAGGCTTGCACCAAATGGTTTAGTAAGAAGTCATATGTCGATAACAACTAAGGAGCATATGCTGTAATGGGATCGGTCAAGAAAAAAGTCGATAAGGTCATGAATAAAGTGGCTGACAAGATCATGCCAAAAGAATTAGCTAAAGTCATGCCTTACATAGCTATGGCTGCTCCTTTTTTGGGTCCTGTTGGAATGCTGGCAACACTACCTGCACAAGCATTAGCAGATGCAAAAAATTACGGAAAACTAAATTATAAAAAACTAGCACTACAAGCTGCTATGACAGGCATAGCAAAAGGAGCACAAGCAGGTAAAGCTACAGCTGCTGAAAAAGGTTTTATGGGCGAGATGGGTGGAGATCCTATGTTGAACCCTGATTCATTTAGAGCTCCAACAGATGCTATGAAGTTTGCAGCTGATAATCCAGATGCGTTTAAAACTTTTTCTGAAGGATTTAAATACGATCCGGGGATCGCGGGTATAGGACAGAGATTTACTGATGCAATTACAAAGTCAGGTAGAGCGATGTACAATCCAATTGATTTTAGTGAGCCTATTACACCACAACTTTTAAACAAAGGACGATTTAATCAAGCTATGGCATTGTCAGCACCTATGGGTATCATGGCCGGCATGGATGCTATGGATGCATTTAAGATGCAACAAAGAGGCGGTGCAGGAACAGAAGGCACAGCAAGTCAAGATGCTTTAGCTCAAGCTAATTATGATCTAATGAACTTATATGGAAGAAACGCTGGATATACACAAGATGATATAAATACAATCTACGGACCTATTGGTGCTATGTACGGTGGCAAATACAATGAAATTACAGGTCCATTACAATTTACAAGAAGACAGTTTCCTGGAACTAATTATCCTATCTTTAGCACATTTATGGCTGACGGTGGTAGAGCTGGTTATGAAATGGGTGACGTAGTTAAACCTATGAAAAGAAGCAAAGCTAAAAAACAAATGGAAGAACAAGCTGAGATAATAGCTGAGGCTTTATTTGGTGCGACAACACCAGGTATGAACGAAGATGCAATAGCAGACCAAATGTTTAATATGCAAATGCAAGAAATGATGAACCCAAGAGCTCCTAGAGCTGGCGGTGGTATCATGCAAGCTCCAGGTGTGCCAGCAGGTATGGAACTAGACTACAGAAACTCTGGTGGATTTATACCTATGGGTGGACCAGAAAGAGCTGACGATGTACCAGCTATGCTTTCTAAAAATGAATTCGTTATGACAGCAGATGCTGTACGTGGTATGGGTGATGGAGACGTTAACAGAGGAGCACAAAGAATGTATGACCTTATGAATAATATGGAGGCAAAAGTATAATGGCATCACAATACGATACTAGACATACACAAACAGAATTATCGTCACCGGCAGTCGAAACGTTATTAGGTGTATACGGTCCTAAACTATCAGGAATACTAGGCGGTAATATTAATACAGCTTCTTTTGCCCCAGCGGTTGCAGCTCAAAACCAAGCGCAACAACAGGCAATGCAAACAGCTCTTGGTCAACAAGGATTCACGTATGACCCAGCAACAGGCGCGGTCGGTGGATCGGGGATCGCGGCTTTTCAACCATATTTAGACTCGGCTACATCAGCCGCAAACCAGATTCAAGGTGCCGGACAAGCAGCATTAGGCATGGCTGCAGGAGCAACAAATCAAATGCAAGGATTAGCAGCAGGAAGAGCTATCTCGGGGGCTGCAACCCCGTTCCAGCAACAAGCTGCCGCTGACCTTGCGGGCGCAAGAGGACTTACAGGATCTGGCGCAGGTACAGGAGTAGGTTCTATACAAGACTATATGTCTCCTTATCAGCAACAAGTTATTGATGCTGCAATGGCTGACTTTGATTTAGATACTCAAAGGCAACAACAACAATTAGGTATGCAACAAGCTATGAGCGGAACGATGACAGGCAGTAGATCTGCAGCAGCAGCTCAAGAGCTTGGTTCTAGTAGAGGTATGGATAGAGCATTGTTGCAGGCTAATATGTTAAACCAAGGATTCCAACAAGCGCAAGCTGCTAGACAACAAGACATTGCAAATAGAATGGGAATTAGTTCTCAAACAGCTGCTCTTGGTGAGAGTGCAGCAGGATTAACTGGACAAGATATTTCTGCATTAGGACAAGTTGGTCAAACACAAGGTCAACTAGCACAATCACAGATGTCACCATTTACACAAGCACTGGCAGCACAAACACAAATGGCACAACTAGTGCCTAAGCTGGGTGCTCAACAGTTTGGTGTGCTTCAAGCGTTTGGTGATCAGAATCAAAAATACGCACAAGCAGGTATGGATGCTCTTGCTCAGAAAAATAAACTTGAGCAGTATGCTCCTTACGAACAACTTGGTTTTGTTGGTCAACAAATATCAGGATTGATGGGTGGATACGGAACAGGAACAAGCATTGGTACAACAGCAGGCCCGCAAGCTAGCCCTGGTGAAAGTACATTTGGTAACTTTATGCAAGGCGCTGGTATTTTAGCTAACCTTGGCGGTATGTTTGGATTAGGAGGATAAAGTGGTACACACACTAAGAAGAAAAATGTTTAGCATGGGTGGTGGCGTAGATAAATCACATGGTGTTGGTATTACATCTGGACTATCTGGAGGTAGGTCAGGTTACTCTAAAGGAGGTAAAGCTGTAGAAGCGATTATGAATTTTATAAATCCTATGAACATAACCAAAGGCAAAAAAGTAACAACAGAAGTTTTAGACGAAGACGCTATGGACATGAGAAGATTAGCAGGGGGTAGTGGTGATGATATTATGAAAACAATATCAGAAATACAAAACCCTACTAAAAGAATGATGGCACTTAGAGCTTTGAGTTCTGTTGGAGGAGGAGCTGGTGTTTTATCTTCTATGTTTGATGAACCAGATCCAAGTGCAGCGGAGACACCTTTGGGCGCTGGTTTTCAAAGATTAAGACAGGGATTGGAACTATCTACAGCTATAAACCCGTTATTACAAACAGGTAACATAGCAAAAAATATATACGAAGCTACTAAACCTTTTGGAGAAGGTGACTTTACACTTACTCCTGCAGGAGCGATCAGAAGTGCTATGGGTAAAACAGGAGCTGATATTGTAGAAGAGCAAGAAGATACTGGTGGTGGTGATGTACAAGACGTCGTTGATGAAATGACACAAGAAGAAATGATTAGAGATGAGTATTTTAAAAAATTAGAATTATACAAAGAGTTATTAGGAGAGGGAGAACAAAACAATAATCTACAAACTATTGGTGATGCGTTAGTTGCTGGTGGTAGTGCACTAAGTTCTGGTGAAGGTATTGGCGGTGCATTAACTGCATTCAATGCTCCGTTGTCAACAGAAATGGCAGCAAGAAGACAAAGAGCTTCTGACATAAATACAGCGGCTGCAACACAAGCTATGCAAGAAATGTTTAATAGTGATCAACTAATGCAGGCAGCTGACATTGAAAACATAACAGCTGGTAACTACAGCGCTCCTGGTCAAATTAGAAAAATGCAAGAAGCGATAGATGCTGGGTTTACTTCTACATTGCCTGTAGATAGAAAAGGTGAGTTTGACGAAGAGCTAGCAAGACAAAGTACAAGCACTGTTTTCATAAACCCTGATCCTGGAACTTCTGGTAAACAAGGATTCTACTGTGCTGTTAACAGTGTTGGTGGTCTGAAATTTACTGACGATTTAGCAGAGGCACAGGAATGGGCATCTAGTTAGGAGTAACAGATATGTCCGCATTTATAGGCTTAAATAAATTTATAACACAGAAGATAACCGGAGGCGCCGGTGGTAAAAAAATTACAAAACTTAATAGACTTTTAAATCCAGGCATAAATGACGGCCTAGAAGACGTAGGCAACAAAGCTTATAATGAGCTACAAGATATCGTACTAAATGATTTTGTACAAATTACACCACAAAACAGGAAAGCATTATTTGGAACTGAAAGAACAGGAGGAGCTCACTCTGGTTATTTAGTTCCTGTAGATAGACAAGAAGAACTTGCAGAGAAAATTAAAAATATTATTAGAAACAATGCTGGTAACGCTGATGAGTATTTAACTTCACGAAGAGGTAAGCTTTATCAACTAGGTCAATTTAAAAATAGTTTAGGTGTAATTAATAAAGATGACGGCACTAAAGAATTGTTTATTTCTGACGCATTAAAAAATAAAAAAATAGATGGTTTAGGCGTAGAAGATTTTTTAAGAAAACAGATAAGTCTTAGAAAAAGTAAAGGTGATAGAAAATATAAAAAGTTTCAAGTTCTTAATGAAGATACAGGACGCGTTTCTAAAATTTATACACAAAACGAACGTGCTAAACTATTAAATACTAACCGCAATAACATGCAAGCTATAGATAAGTTTTTAATAGAATCAGATGAAACCATAACAGATTTTGCAGATTTACCTATACTTGATAGGTCTGCTACAAGTAAGGCACAATCACAAAAATTAGCTGCACAAAGTGATTCATATTTTGAAAAACAAATAAGAGATTTAAAAAAAGGAGAGCCTGTTCATTTAGCACACTTGCTCTCTAAAAATTATCCTGGTGAATACATGCCTGAACAATCGTTGGCAACATTGGGTTTGATGGATGAGTTTACTAATACTGCTCTTATGGCCCCTTTTGATGGTATAGCAGCAAGATTAGTGCAACAAGCAGATAATCTACTTGGTAGTGTTCTTATTAAAAACCAATCAAGACTTAAAAAAAATGTTTCTCCAGAAAAATTACAAGACGTAAAAAACCAAATATCTTCTTTAAATCGTGAATTAAGATTACTTTCCGATGATACAGGTGGTGGCGTTGTTGTTCCTCAATGGAATGTCAACCTTATAGGTGTAGAGAGTAAAGATCTAGCAAGAGGTGCAAGAAGATTTACTTACTACGGAGTAGAAGATAATCCTTTTTCTTTTGCAGGTAGGATAGATGAAATACAAAGAGTATTACCTATGTCAAAAACATCAAAAGAGAGAAAACGATTAGTTCTAGATGTTCTTCCTCAGTTAGTTGAGGAAACAAAAAACAACACAACCTTAGCTCTAAAAAGAATGGCTCCGGTTTTAAGAAACAAAAAAATATATAACAACATTAAAACAATAGCTAAAAATAAAGGTATCATAATACCGGATGAATTTTTAAAATTAGAAAAAGTGTTGGCTGATGTAGATGAGCTTCCTTCGTATGCTCGTTTTGTTACTGCAAAAGATGGTGGTCGAGTTAAATTAGCAGACGGCAGTTTACCACCAGTGCAAAGTCCTAAAACAGATTTTGATACACAAGTTAAACAAATGATGGATTTAACAGGATTAGACTTAGGTGATTCTGTGTTAGAAGTTATGAAAGATAATGCTGCTGCTGGCACTAGAGAAAACTTTAAGATAGGTGGTCTTGTAGGTGATCCTAGAGATGCACCCGGCACACAAACCATGCTGGACTACACAAATAAAGTAGGAGCTATTGAAGGATTGCTAGCTGGTATTGGTGCAGGTTTATTAGATATACCAAAAGGTGCTTTTACATTAGGAGCATCGTTAATGGATTTAGGCGTTGGTACAAACAATGCAGCGAAAGTAGAAAACTGGTTTGATAGTTTAAATGATTGGGACGACAAAGCAGAACAACATTGGCTAGGTAGTTTTTCTAGAATTGCTGTTAACTTAGGTGTGCCTGGAGCGTATGGTTGGAAAGCTGGAGAGAAACTAGCAAGACGCGCACTATTAAATAAACGAAACGGTAACTATTTTAAACTGTCAGACCCTGAGTTGCCTGGTAAATTTCAAGAAGCCTTAAACGCAAAGGGTAGACTGTTAGCAACACTGGGTGCGGCTGGTGGTGCTGGAGTAACTGATGCTATATTTGTAGGTGATCCTGAAGGTGTTGGTACTTTTGGTGACATGATAGGTATGGGTCCTACAGAGCTAGACCCTAATGATGCAAACGAAGCTTCTAAAGAAATTGTAAACAGAATGAAGTTTGGTTTAGACGGCTCACTTATGATTGGTTTAGTTGGTGGAACAGGATCAGCTATAAAATCATTAATTAAAAGAAGAAACGATCTGTCCGCGAACAACGACAAACTAGACAAGTTTTTTGGAGCGTTTAGACCTAGAGGTCAGAAATCTCAATTGTACTTTGATATTGAAAGAAGAAACATAGGAGCGCGGGCCGGGGACATAAACTTTGCAGGTGAACAAGCTCGTAAATTAGACAAGCACATTGATGCAATATTCCCGTTTGTACTAAACCCATTTAAGAAAATGAACAACAAAGGTAGAGCTCAATTTATGCAAGATTTAAATGACACGTTGTTATCTGGTGATGCTACTATGGATTCTGTAGGTAAGGTAACCTTTGGTGACATGGACAAAGGTTTAATAAGTAAAGTTAAAAAAACAATGAGAGAAAGAGGAGCTAAAAAAGAAGACATAGACGGTGTGTTTGATTCTTTTGAACAAATGCGTTTAGGTTGGGGACATATATTTAGTCGTCTTGGTTATTCTATGGATGGTGAAGTTAGAGAGGCTTTCTCTCCTCTTTTTGCAGAAAAATTTAAAAGCTATCTTGGGTCAACTTACGAAATATTCCAAAACAAAGGTGTTATACCTTTCTTAAATTACAAACCTACAGAAGAAGCGGTACAAAAAACTATTAAAATGTTTATGGATTCTGCAGAAGATGCTGGTAAACCAATCACAAAAAATGAGGCAGAAGTTTTTGTTAATAGGTTGTTAGAAACGGCTAGACTTCCAAGAGATATAGCAACTAGTTCTGAAAAAACATCTGGTATATATTTTGACGCGCCAGACTTTTTCTTAAACAGAACTACACTTAGTGAAATAGAGTCGGCAAAAGGAACTTTGGCCCTAGAGGATGTAGTAAAAGATCAAAGAAAAATTATTGAAGAGTTGTTTGGTAAAGTAGAAGATCCTATGCAAACAATGCTTACAGGCACAAACAGATTATCTCTTATTGGAAGACGTAATCAGTTTTACAATACATTAATGTCAAAAGACAAAGAGATTGCTTTAGAAAGAGCTAATTTTATAAAAGACAACCCTGGTAAAATACCACCAAAAGCAATGAATGGTTTGTTTAGAGAAACAGAAAGAGAAGCTATTACTGATTTTGGTAGAAATATTAAAAAGATTGAGATTGATCCTAGTAGAACAATAGAGGCAGGGTCTACAAACCCTCTTCATGGCAAGTATGCTGAAAGAGGTGTTGCTGAAGCTATCGAAGAATCTGCTATGGTAGCTAGAGATAAATCAACATTGAATCAATTATATGAAAGTTTTTTATTATATCCAAAAGCAACATCACAACTTGCAAAAACAGTTCTAAGTCCTGTTACACATGCGCGTAACTTTATATCTGCAGGTGCATTTGCCTCTGCAAACGGTCTAATACCAGGCGTAACAGTAAGTCTTACGGATAGCGCTACAGCTTTTAAAGAAGCTTTTGAAGCACTACAGATACCAGGAGCTCGTATGGCTAATGAAAGATACAGAGATCTTTTAAGATTAGGTGTTGTGAATAGTAACGTTAGACTTGGTGATCTACAAAGACTATTAAAAGACACAAACTTTGGTGAGTCTATAAATTCTAGAAAAGCTCTACGAGAAATGTTTAGACCTTTGTCAAAATTTAAAAAAGCTACAGAAGATTTTTATACAGCTGAGGATGATTTTTGGAAGATAACGTCATTTGCTTTAGAAAGACAAAGATTAGGAAAAGCATATGAAAAGTATGGTATCGCAAGAACAGCTGATGATCTGGATGAAGAGGCAGCGTCTATAGTTAGAGATAACATACCTAACTATGACATGGTCAATGATTTTATTAGAGCTACAAGAAGATTACCGCTAGGTAACTTTGTATCTTTCCCTGCAGAAATATATAGAACTACAGGTAATATTATATCTAGAGCTATCAAAGAGATAAAATATGAACACGTATTAGACGACGGTAGAATTGTAAATCCTCTAAGAACTATAGGTTTAAAAAGAGCTTTTGGTATGGGTACAACCGTTTTAGCTGTGCCATATGGAACAGTAGAAGCGTTTAAAGTTCTCCACGATGTTACAGAAGAAGAAATAGCAGCTATGAGAAGGTTTGTACCTGACTGGTCAAAAAACTCTACACTGATTCCATTGAGAGATGAAGATGGTCAACTTAAATATGTAGATTTTTCTCACGCTAATGCTTA
>CETW01054309.1_pt1 | contig 9803 bp, 12 predicted proteins | sample 361381 | NCBI WGS metagenome assembly CETW01 (sample SAMEA2620570, study PRJEB7988) | marine metagenome | isolation source: saline water (ENVO:00002010), including
TTGAACTTGAAGAAGTTGAACTTGAAGTATTTGTAGATGTGGATGTATTTGAATTTTGAATAGATGATGATATGGTATTAGATGATGGTGTGTTATAATTGTCGTAAGTTGAATCATCACCCGATTTAGAGCATGAAAAAATAAGGAGTATTATAAACAAATGTTTTTTCATGTTACAATATTAAAGATTTTGAAAAACTAAAAAATGCAAAACAATGTTAAAATCTAATCATTTATTATTAAATCTTTGTTTAAATGAACTCCAAAAAAAATATTTAGAGCATTTAAAAAACTCGGAGTGAAAGAATTAATCTCTTCTATGCTACTCCTGATTCCATCATATGGAAACTCTAATTGAATTGAACTAATGTCATGATTAATATCTGTACCATAAACTCTTGTAATATATCCACCGCTAAAGTACCTTGACCCATTTGGACTTAAATTTTGTAAACTTGGAAGAGAAGTGATATTATTTTCCTCCATCAATGATCCTAAACTAAATTTACCTCTTATTAAATCTGATAAAGAATAATCAGATTTATTTAATATTGCCCTGAGACTAGTTTCGTTAATTGGAATATTTGCATCAATATAATCGTCACTTTCGTCAAGCTGATTAGAAGTAATTAGATATCCAATCCAAGTTCTAAGGTCATTAAAGCCATCAGGATTTACACCATGACCATGAATGTCTAATAACAAAACTGAGGGATTATCTTTTAAGATATCATCTCTAGCAGATCTTATATAGTGATGGAATTCATTAAAAGCTCTTTCAGAATAAATATTCCCTTGAGCAGCTTCAACTATGTCTCTATTTGCATCTAATTTTGTTCTTTTTAGATTATTTATTATCAAATATGGAGAATCTCCGTAATTAAAAATAAAATAGTTTCTAAGAGCTTTTGCAAGCTCTATAGTATTAGAATCTGTAACAAGAACTCCATATGTTCTATCAGGTATTTCTTGAGGCGTAAGACTACCCCCGTGAGATACTGTTATAATTAAGGGTAAATTTCCAGGATAATAAGAAATATAGTTATTGCGACCAAAATATGTATTTCCAAAAATATAAGGTGAGTCAGAGCCCAGCTCTTTAAAATTTTCTGATTTAGGTATTTCTTCAATGTTAAGATTATTACCATTTTTATTACATGATATAATTAACATTAATATTAAAACTAAATATTTATTCACAAGCTTCAATTTATGCATAAATCTAAAATTATGTTAAATCATTTACTAAATAAAAGTTAAAGAGGTACTCTGATTTTTATTTAAAATTAAAAAAAGGAACTTTTGCTCCTCATTTTAATTAAGAAAAATATGTTAATTAATTTTTTTAAATATTCGTTTTTAAGTCTTGTACTAGTACCTACTAACTCTGATTTGAATATCGTTGAAACTGCTATTTCAAACGATAACTTTTCAACATTAGTAGCTGCAGTTCAAGCAGGAGAGCTTGTAGATGCCCTATCTTCGGAAGGTCCTTTTACAGTTTTTGCTCCAACAAATGATGGTTTTAATAACTTACCAGAAGGTACTTTAGAAACACTTTTAAAACCTGAAAACAAAGAAACTTTACAATCAATTCTTAAGTATCATGTTGTTTCTGGAACATTTATGGCTAGTGATGTTGTAAATGCTATTGAAAGCAATGGTGGTCAGTTTACTGTCCAAACTTTACAAGGAACTGAGCTTACCTTAAAATTATGGGAAGGTAATGTCTATGTTAAAGATGCTAAGGGTAACAAGGCTAAAGTTATTATCACTGATGTAGAGACTTCAAATGGAGTTATACATGCAATTAACAATGTAGTACTTCCAAATTAATTGAGTTTAATTATTTTGTTTGGTAGAGAGAGTTCTTTGAACTCTCTCTTTACTACATAAAAAAAGGCTCCTTAACTGGAGCCTTCTTTATTTAAATACTAGTTATTAATATAATCAAGAATATCTTTAGGTAACATAGAATCAACTCTTTCTAGAGATATGACATTAAATCCCCACTCCATCATTGCTTTGTTCAAACTTTTCCTATCCATTGAAGCTTGTTTCCATCCAAATAGCTCATCGTATGTTTGATCAAAAGTTCCGTCTCCCCAATGAGGGTAACTATCAAAGCCTCTAAATGAAGCATAGATATTTGGATTACCACCTGAAACTAACTTAAATGATCTTCTATATGAATTATCATCCATCATTTTTTCAACAGTTTTACCAGCTCTATACATCCACTTAGTGATGTAATCATTCATTCCAGGCTTAGAAACTCTAATTGTACGTTCTAAGAACCTTGGTGGAGGAGCGTCCTCCCCTATACTTAAAGGCTGAATTAATCGCCAAGTTTGCATACCCCCAGCAGATTTTACATATTGAGCAACATTTTTTTCCCAATATTCACCTTCTCCATCTTGTAACAAGTTGTTATAATTAGATGACTGCTGAAAAATCAGTAATCTTAAATATGATCCCTCATCCGGACCGCTAAGAATTCTATAAGTAATAATATAGTTACCTTCTTTATTATTAAACATTTGAGTCTTTTTTGCAGCAGCAGTCTCAAATTTATCTCTCATTCCATCTTTAGGCGTATATACGAAAGAGGAAAGGTAAACTTCATCAGGGTCTCTTTGAGAGAAACCTGAAATAGTGAATAAAACAGCAATAGCTGTAACTAAAAAATTTTTCATTATTATAATTTATGATTATAACTAAATATAATAAAGATGTAAATATCATAATTACAATTATTTATTTTTTTATCTTCTTTTTTTAAACAAAAGCCTAAAAGCTATTATTATAAAGGCTACTGTAAATATTATTCGTAAAAATTCTGTATCATTCATTTACCCTAATTATTATTAAATCTATGAAATTTGACAAAAAATGATTAAATTAAGATATGGAATCTTTAATCTTCTTTATCGGATTCATCGTATTTTTTTTGATGATAATTGCAATATTAGTGAAGGAGACTACTTAATCTTTTTGAATAGATTTTATAAAATAATATTTTTTGTATCAACTCTAAGTTTATTAGGTTGTAAAAATAACTACTCATATAGCGACATTAATTATTCTAGAATTGAATTAACTGGTCAAAAAAGTAAAATGATATCGGATGTAATTAGTATATATAAAGATTCTATAGACGTTACTCTAGACAATGTTATTGGATTCTCTGATCGATTATATACTAAAGGAGATTATAGCTCTAAAAAGTTCAATTCAACACTTGGAAACTTAATTGCTGACATAATATTTATTCAATCTGATTCAGTATTTAAGATTCAAGAAAATAAAAATATTGACTTTGTAATTCAAAATCATGGAGGGATTAGAGCATCACTTCCTGAAGGTGAAGTCAAATTATCTGATGCGTATAAAATACTCCCATTTGAAAATGAAATTGTAATTATTGAAATCTATGGAGAGTCCCTCTATGAGATAGTATCTTTTCTTAAGAACGAAACAACACCACATCCATTTTCTGGGTTAATAATAAATGAAAATGAAGTTTTAGTTCAAAACAAACCTATTAATCCCTCAAAAAAATATTATATAGCTATAAATGACTATTTGTTAACTGGCGGTGATAATATGTTTTTCTTTAATAAAAATACCAAGGTATATAGGTTAGGCTATTCTCTTAGAGATGCATTTATTGATTACACTAAATCTAATTTATATCTTTCATCAAAAATTGATAATCGTTTTATAATAAATGAATAGAAGAAAGTTTATATATAATTCTAGCCTTGCATCCCTTTCAGTAATGGGCCTAAATTCATGCAATTTAAATTCTAAAGATCTTAAGATTACAATTCTTCATACCAACGATGTTCATAGTCAAATTGATCCATTCCCTTCAAATCATAATCTCTATCCAAATAAAGGAGGATTTGCAAGAAGAGCTAGTCTATTTAAGGAGTTAATTACTAAAAATCCTAATACATTGATTTTTGATGCAGGTGATATTTTTCAGGGAACACCCTATTTTAACTTTTTTCAGGGTGAATTAGAACTTAACTTGATGAAGAAGATGGGTTATGATGCAGCAACTATAGGAAATCATGAGTTTGATGCTGGTTTAAAAACATTCAAGAAGAATATTTTAAATAATGATTTTCAATTTATATCCTCAAATTATGATTTTACTAATACTGAGTTGGAAGGATTAGTAGATAAATACAAAATTTATCATAAGGGAGGAATAAAAATTGGTGTTTTTGGTCTAGGTATTGAGCTTAAGGGACTCGTAAACCCATTATTATATGCTGATACCAAATATTATGACCCAGTAGATATAGCTAAAGATCTATCATCATATTTAAAATATGGAAAAGGATGTGATTTAGTCATTTGCATATCTCATTTAGGTCATCAATATCAAAATGATAAGATTAGTGATACAAAACTTGCTAAATTGACATCTAATATTGATCTGATTATTGGTGGACACACTCATACACTTTTGAAAAAGCCATTAATATTAAATAATTCTTTAGGTGAAGAAGTCATAATTAATCAAGTTGGATCTGGTGGTGTTTTTGTGGGTAAGATTGACTTTAATTTCACAAATAATAATAAATCTTTAGATAAATCTATAGTTGAAGTTTAATTTATAATGTATTGTAATTCAATTAATTATTACCTAATTATAATAATGGTTGTGGGCGTGTATAACCCAAATGAAAAAACTGATATTAAACCATCCCAGAATGTGTGTTTCACAATTAATTTATAATCTTTTAGATCATTAAGTTCTTTTAATTTGGGAGTTCCATCAGAAATAAAACCTACAACATAATTGTTTTGTTTTACAGTTTTCTTAAAATTCTGCTTTGGACCATCACCATAGGTAAAAGTATGAACACTACATGAACTTAGAAAAATTAAACAGAGAATAATTAGTATTGATATTGTTCTAGGCATATAATTATAAATTTAGGTAATTTTATATTATGAAAAGCATCTTCAAAATATCTGGAATGACTTGTAATGGCTGTAAATTATCAGTAGAGGATAAATTAAGATCATTAGATGGGGTTGATAAAGCACATGTAGATTTAACTAAAGGTGAAGCAATTGTTCATTCCAAGAATCCTATTAGCTTTTCATTAATATCTGAATCTTTACCACCAAAATATAAAGTAATAATAACAGCGAATAGTCAAAACAATGGGATAACAAAAGTGAGTAAGATTATACAACTTAAACCTTTATTTATAATTCTTATATATATATCAATTGCAAGCTTATTATTAAATTTTAAAAATTGGAATTCAACCAATGCAATGCTTGATTTTATGGGACTATTCTATATTATTTTTAGCTTTTTTAAAATTCTTGATGTCAAGGGATTTTCAGTCTCATTTAGAATGTATGATCCGCTTGCAAAAAAAATACCATTATATGGTATTATATATCCCTTTATAGAGATATTATTGGGCATAATGTTTTTAACAAGGATTAAAGTTGAACTTGCTTTAATATTAACAATTATAGTTCTTGGTATTACATCTATAGGTGTAACTCATACACTTTTGAATAAAAGATCAATAAGGTGTGCATGTCTAGGTACAACTCTAAAACTTCCAATGACTGAGGCAACTTTTATTGAGAATGCCTTAATGATTATCATGGCACTTGTATTATTAATTTAATAAAAAAAACCCCAAGTTTCCTAGGGGTTTATTTTTATACGTAGATAATGATTTAATCTACCCACATTACATCTGATACAATAACTTGAGCAGTCCAGCCTTCAGGGTCATATTCCTGCATTTTAGACTGTCTTGGCCATTGTCCACCATAACTATTCAGGGCTTTTAATGCATCAGCTAAAGAAGGGTATCTATCCCAAGTCATAACTGAAGATAAATCCTGACTTCTATTATTTAGCTTTAAACCAACTCCCCAACTTATTCTTCCTCCCATATCATTCTCAAATTGTTTTTTCCAAAGGTTTTTGTTTTCATCTATAAAACCAGCTAAATTTTTTGGTCTAGCAAAATTCCATACTGTTACACTTTCAGGAGTTCTCTCTCCAGCGCTTAAAGAGGTTTGTACTGCCCAATTTTGAAAATTAAAACCACCATCGGTTAGCTTTACAGTGTTTAGTAAAGATGCCTCAATTCCTAAAACAGAACTAGGATCCCAGTTGGATGCAGAGTTTGCAAGGTCTTCTGCTGTCTCATATACATTTATAAATGCATGTGTCCAACCACTTGAAACTCCCCCAACTGCTGCTACAAGACCCCAAGCTGATTGTTTACCAGCATCTATTGCTGCTTTTGCAACTTTTGACCAATAAGTAGTCTCTATACTTGCAAATTCGGCTTGATTTTCAGGGGGTACATTAACATAAGTTATTGAATAATATTGTGCATTTAATGCAAATCCAATCGTAATAAATAATACAGTTAAAAATTTTTTCATTTAGTTTAATTTATGATTAATAAATTAAATTTATGGAAGAAAACAATTGGTTCGACATTATTTGTGGTAAATTTTAAAATATTTTTAAAAATATTAGTATACTCACATTTATTTGATGTCAAATGAGATAAAAATGAAATTTTTTAGACCTTTTTTAATCTTATTGATAATAATGTTCTTTTTTAGCATCTTAATGAGTTTTTTCTCATGACAGAGGAATTTTTCTTTCAATGCCCATATTGTTGGGAAGAGATATCAATGATAATTGATAAATCAGTTTACACAGACTCATATATAGAAGATTGTGAGGTTTGCTGTAATCCAATTGAGATCTCTTACTCTTCAGATGGAAATAATATAAGTGGTTTTTCTGCTAATTCAATTGAACAGTAGTCTAACATTTTATATATTTATTAATATGACAGAGCAAGATATCTTTAAAGCCCAAAATTTGTGGTCTGAGGGAATAATCAAAATGGGACAACTATCTGATGACAGAAAATTACTTGAAATTTACGTAAATGATTTTTTAGATAGACTATATAATTTTGATGATCAAGTACTCTTCAAACCCACTAAAGCAAAGGATATTCAATTTAGAAATGATAAAAATTCTGCTATCTCTTATTTTATTGCAGGAAATGATAGGGAGTGTGATGAAGATACCGGGTTTGCATTATTCAATTGGTTCAAAATTACCTTTGAAAACAACAATATTATTATAGGAAAGGAGCATGCTTTAGCTATGGGAAATTATACATTTGAAAATAATAATTCAAAAATAAAGGTAGAGTTCTCTTTTGGATATATAAAAGTTAATGGATTAGTAAAAATTAATCTTCATCATTCATCTATTCCATTTCAAGGATGAATTTATCTAGAATAATATCAGGAACAATGAATTGGGGTACTTGGGGAGTTAATTATTCCAAAAAGGAGATGTGTCAATTGATTTCTGAGTCATTTGATTCTGGAATCAACTCATTTGATCATGCAGACATATATGGAGGATATACTACTGAGGAATCATTTGGAGATGCATTTTTAGATACAGGAATTAAAAGAGAGGATGTTTTTTTTATATCTAAATGTGGAATAATGTATCCAAGTAAAAAGTTGCCAATTAAGATTAAGCATTATGACTATTCAGAAGGTCATATTATAAAATCAGTTGACAGTTCTTTAAAACATCTTAAAACTGATTACCTAGATTGCTTTTTACTTCATAGGCCAAGCCCATTAATGGATGTATCCATAATCGCTAATACAATAAATAGTCTAATTAAAAGCGGTAAAATTAAAAGTTTTGGTGTTTCAAATTTCACAACTAGTCAAATGGAAATGTTTAAAGGTAAAGTTGAGATATTATATAATCAAATAAATTTATCTATAACCCATGTTGATCATATGTTCGATGGAACATTAGAATATATGCAGGCGAATAATATTTTACCAATGGCTTATAGTCCTTTAGGGTCATATTTTAAAAATGAGAACAACGAACTAAAAAAAGTTGTAGATAGGCTAAAGAACAAATATGGTTGTACTGACTATGAATTGCTTATTTGCTGGTTATTAAATCATCCATCTAAAATTTATCCAGTAATTGGTACTACAAAATCTGAGAGAATAAAAAAGAGTATAAAATCACTTAAGATTCAGATTGATTTAATTGACTGGTTTGAGCTTCTAGAGGCTCACCTAGGAAATAGAGTGCCTTAAAGGAAACCAATGTGTTGGTCTAGCCAGCTCAATCTTCTGTCTATCCATTCTTTTAAAAAAGTAATTTCTTCTTCATGCGTATTGCCTACAAACGAATTTGGCCAAATCCATTTGCCAATAATTGGCCAATAAATAAAGTTTTCATTTATCATATTATTATTGGATAAGAACTGAACATGTGAATCAATAATATTATTTATAGTAATGTTACTGAGCTTTTCCTGCCTTAGCTCTTCCCATCTGTTTTTTAATCTATTTTTGAAATATTCACTTTCCATCAACCTCTCCCACCAAAAAGGTATCTGCCAAACATCGCCTGGGCATATTGAATTAAATTTGTAACCCCATCCAGTTGCACTATAACCTTGACAATAATCAGCATTTCCAAATGCTAGATTGAAGTCCCAAATTGGACCCATTTTCAATTTTCCAGAGGTGTCTTTATTTAAATAAGTACTTAATCTGTATCCATCAATATTTTTGGTAAGCTCATTAATTATAAAAAAATCAATAAAACTGTCAATGTCAATAAAGTTTAAATAGTTAGGATTTTCAGATAAATCAAAATTATCCTCTGCTAATATTGATTCAAAATTATTTATAGTTGAGATGATATGTTTTTTTTGATTATCATTTATTTCGATTGGCTTTGGATAATGGTATATAAAATAAATTTCAGATTCATCAGAAATATTTCCATTAGTATCATAATTTGATCTAAATGAAAATGATTCATTGTAACAAGTGTTACAATTTGCTCCTTCACCAGTTGGTTTATCAATTTTGACAATAAACCCTCCTTTATCAGAATTATTATCAAATTGAGATATATTAACTCTATTTACATCTCTCTTAATTTTTTCCATTAGTATATATAAACCATTGTTTTGTTCATTTATAAATAAATTGTAAAACTTAGTATTACTAGCTTTAAAACCAATACTATTAGATAGGTCAAAAACAAGTTTATTTCTTATTAATGATTTATCTGTGTATGGACCATATAAAATCCAATCCTCTTCACTTGGAAAACCTCCAATGCTTTCATCCTGATCCTGAGTATAACTTGAGTTTTTAGTTTCAAAAGCATAGGATTTTTTTGGAAACATTTGAGATGAACTACCTCTAATTTCTATTCCTATTTTAAAATTAGATTGAGTATTATTTTCTATAACTGTGAGGTCAGCCATGACTTTAGGCTCATCCACTATTTCCCTACCATTTGTATTAATTTTCATCGTTGGGAAATTTAAGTTATGATCTTCAAAAAAAGTAATTAATTCATTATCATCAATAGAATCTTGCTTACTACAAGAGATATGTAATATTATAATGATAAATAATAATATTCGTTTAATATTAAATGAATAATTCATTAAATGTTTCCTGAATAAATTTAGCTAATTCAAAATCAAGTTCAGATATTCCACCGATACTGTGAGTTGATAATCTGAATTCAACACAATCATAATCAATAATAATCTTTGGATGATGATCCATTTTTTCAGCTTTATCTGAAACAAGATTTGCTAAACTCATTGCTTCCATAAAGGAGTTAAGTTTATATACTCGAGAAATACAACTATTATCAAAGCTCCATTTTTTAAGGTTTACTAATTTAGCCTCAATATCAG
>CETW01078096.1_pt1 | contig 9787 bp, 10 predicted proteins | sample 361381 | NCBI WGS metagenome assembly CETW01 (sample SAMEA2620570, study PRJEB7988) | marine metagenome | isolation source: saline water (ENVO:00002010), including
ATATCGCGGTCGAGGACCGGTTGATTCTGCATTTACTTGAGCAAGATGATCAGGCCGATCACTACATGGTCAGCGCTTCAGTCACCCGTCCAGGTATTGCTGAAGCGTGTGCCATGCACCCTCCCAACGTCAGTCGTTCAATGCGGGCAATGCTGAGAAATCAATGGGTCAGCGAGCATACGCGAACGGTTCGTGGCGAAAGTCGACGCCAGAAAACCTGGCAATTGACAGACTTGGGACGTGCTGAAGCCAAATCACGAAGCAAAATTTTGGGTCAAACACAGGTTTTGATTCGTGACGAAGGTGGACAATTACTGGAGGTTGCAGCCTCCCAAGCCAGTAAGAGATTGGCTGCAGACCTAACTCTATTGCAAGTTCTGATGCATGCTCAGCATGAGGGTGTGTTGACTTTTGGAGACATTCGATTTGGAATGATTCAGAATCGAGATGAAGAAGGAAAACCCGCTCCCGGGCGACTCACACTCGGTGCAGGTGCCCATGCCACCTACCACACGGCTCCTCCAGAAACTCGCGATGTTCATGGTCGTTCGACAGAATTGTCTGTACTCAACGATTGGATTGACTCAAAGCAATCCTGCATGCTGGTCCACGGCATTGCAGGGATTGGAAAATCCACACTTGCAGCCCACTGGATGAAACAGAGAATGGATGTAGATGAGCAATTGTCCATTTGCTGGTATCCATGTCAACCATGGGATACATCTCTGGGTTTGGCCACCTCTTTGCTTCACAGGGTGGGAATTGACGCGGCGCACGATCCCGTTCAATTGATGGAAACCCTGCCATTAACACCCGGCGCCAAACTCGATATTGATGCTTACAGGCGCTTGCTGTTATCGTATCTGACCGATCCCACAGTTTTGCGCGAGCGTTTTTCCGATAATGATGAACCAGGACCTCCGCCATACTTCCTATTGGTCTTGGACGACGTTCACCACATTTCTGAGGAAGCCGCCGATCTTCTTGGTGCATTGTTGCAGGTTGCTGATGCTTCTCCATTGAAACTGCTTTTGATTAGTCGAACCACACTGACATTCTATGATCGCCGAGACGTCCACACCCGTGAGCGTGTGAGTGAATTGGCTTTGTCTGGATTGTCTGTCGAAGATCTGGATGATTGGATTGCAGAGCTCAAGGAGAGTGATCTGCCTTCTGCTCCAGTGATTCACCAAGTCACTGGGGGCCATCCTCTTGCCATCGAATTAATGGAAATGTATGGTGAAGTGACACATGGAGATTGGTTGCGATTCCTCGATGAAGAAATTCTCGACGTTCTCCCTGAAGATGAACGTGAATTATTGGCCACGTTGGCGGTGTCAGAATTGCCCGTTCCATGGGATGTGTTGGCTCAAGCCTGCGGATACGACGGTAGCCCCCCCTCTGCACTCGTGGAGCGTGGATTGTTACTTGAGTTGAATGAAGGCATGTGGTTGCATGAAGCACTTCGAGAGCGATTACTCAGAGAAGTCGGTGCTCCTCAGGAAGAGCGAAAGGAAAAATTGGACAGTGCCCTTGAATCATAGGGTTCCCTTGTATACAGTCATCGAGAGCAAGATTCAATACTCTGAGTCCATACTTATGAACAAAGGGATAGAAGATGTGGGGATGGCTCAAGCCGTTGACATTAGCGTTTATCTTCGGAACGATAGTCCCTCCTATTGCGTGGATTCTCGCTTTCCAATTTTTGGGTGATCCTTGCGTTATTTATTGTAGTGATGCTGTTTGGAAACTTATGGACGCTTGTGTCCTCAATATTGCAATTGCAGGTTTCTTTCTCATATTCTTGCCTATGGCAAATATAAATGAAGAATTAAGATACAAGGAATCATTAGAATCATTTGGCAGATTTTCAAGAGGATTTGTCTTAGGGACAGTTGCTACTCTGCTCTCGATGGGGTTATACGATTTACTCTAATATCTGATTAAGAGCTTGCATTGCTATTATACGAAAATAAAGCCAATATTAAGAAGAAGCATAATTACAGTAAGGTAAACACTCACTTTGTGGAGTAAGTTGAACCGTTTTTTATTTCCCGATACAAAGGGGATTAAGTGAGCCGATACAGACGCTAGGCAGTGTACTGGGGGACTGAACGTCCATTGTACTGTTGTATAATGTCTTGAGGGGTTTGACAGAACCCTTGTGATTTCATGGAAATGGTATCTATGATAGGTGTATCGTCATTCCATCGGCCGTGTGAATAGCCACCGGTATCACAACCTTCCCATCGTGAAAGGTGGGGCTAGTGCAATAGCGAGAAGTACGAAAATAGCGATACAGCTTGGTATTGAGTAGAGGGAGCCTCTTCCTGCATCTTCCGTCTCGCTTTCATTTGAGCTAATGGAAAAAAATACCCAAAGTGAGGGTAATGATGCAATGATAACTCCTGACAACAATTCACTGAATTCGACACTCCAAATCTCGTAAACATTCCAAAACAAAATCGATAGCACACTGGATATTAATGTGGCCAACAAGAAATGAACACGGAATTTATTGCGGTTGCGTACGAAATAAAATCTAGCGTACAGGGCATAAATCAGCATTGATATTGTCAAAAAGATGAGATTAATTTCCAACATCCGTTCTCCGAAAAAAAATACATCTGTTAAGAGAAAGAGAAATACGAGTGATGATAGCAGTATTGGGTAGATGACTTCCAGTTCAGCGAACGGATCAATGTCATCATTGATTTCAAAATGTTTAGGGTAAGCATTGGATTGTTCTATCGGTGCATCTCCCATAGCTAAATTTTTTGAGGATTGTCATAAATATTTATCCCATTTTGCTCACTCTACAGATTGCCACTCACAAATGAGTTTTCCACGCGAGGGTACCCATTCAACTGGATTCAAGATTGTACAGCGTAGAAATTTCGTTCATACTCAGTGGCATTGTTCAGGTCCCAATGAACCAGCTTTTTCGCCATGATTTTTTTGTACAAAAATGGAGTCACCAAGACCAAATACAGCATCGACAAATATCCGTAGGGCAACAGTGGTGCATCTTCATGCGTAGGATTGAGCTCCCAAAAATTGAGTTTTGTTGAACGGTGATGATCTGAATGCCGAGTCACATTGCACAGGTAGATGCTACTGAGAAAATGATTCGAGTTCCATGAATGTCGCATCTCAACAGGTTTTCCTCTTTCACGGACCAGTCCGTAATGTTCGATGTAGTTGATAGCCTCCAAGAACAATTTCGCAATGAATGCACACAGTAGGAAGGCAGCCATTCCATTGAGGCCACCAAAAGCAAATGCCAAGATGGTAATCGCGAGACTTCTCGAAAATCCAATCAACATTCGATTATGTATGCTAAACACATTCCGCTTCCTCCGTTTGAGTCGCTCCGTTTCAATTTTCCAGCCACTGAGTTGTTCAAGCACCGTTGCTCGGATGACAAAGGAATAGATGTTTTGACCTCGTTTGGCAGAGGCCGGGTCCTCCTCCAAACAGACGTCTTTGTGATGCCCATACACGTGTTCAATTGCAAACGTGCAATCCCAAGAAAATGCAAGCATCCAATTCCCGATGAACATATCGAATTTTTTCTGTTTACGATGTGTCAATTCATGACCAGGGACCGTCCCTAGGATACCAATCAGTAGTGTGGTTTGGAACACAATAGAGAGTTGGTCCAATAGGGTAAATGATTCTACAATATGAACAAAATCCACATTCATTGAAAGAAACATTTCAACATACCAATTCGGTGAATCATTGCCAAAAACCGAGACCACCAAGAAAATCAAGCAAATCAGAATGGGCAAATTGATGTAAATTGAAAAATTCAAAATTCCTGGATATGAAAAGGGCTGAATTTCCTTGTCCCGGGGCAGGATGTAATCGCCAACAAACAGAAACAGTGACCAACCGATGAAGAAATATGTCGGATAATTCTGACCCATCATGATGAAAATGATGAACAAAATACCGGTCACGGCAGGAATATAATATTTCAAATATTTCAGCATGTCTTACTTTCCGCAGATGAAATCAGCATTTCAATTCACTGCGTCACAGTGCGCTGTTTGTCTGAATTTTTCATTCAGGCAATCAAGCCATGTGTGAATTCAACCACTGGTCAAATCCAGGCTTGGGCATGGCCCCTGTCTTTTGATCTACAGGCTGCCCATTGTGGAACAGTACGAGGAAGGGAATGCCACGTACGCCGAAGCGACCCGGGGTGACTGGATTGACATCCGTGTTGACCTTGACAATCGTTAAATTGTCCCGCTCTGCAGCGATTTGGTCCAAGACGGGTGCAATCATCTTACAGGGTCCACACCAGGGTGCCCAGAAATCTACCAGTACCCATTCGCTTCCCTTCGTTACCGCATCAAAATCTGCATCTGTAGCCTCTACCAGATTGCCAGCCATATTGTCACCATTCCACGGGCCTGATTGACGCCCTATCAACCCTTGTCTATCCAATGCCCGAAGGTCAAGGCTTGAGAACCGACTTCTCCTCCCTGTACACAGGGGCCTACCAATGATCATCACACCGAGTATTCTCACAGCAAATTTCTGCGAACTTGGAAAGACCATGGATGAAGCGATTGCGGCTGGAATCGAATGGATTCACTTGGATGTCATGGACGGCAATTGGGTGGTCAATCGAACTATCACATTCGGCCCTGCTCTCATCAAGAGTATTCGAGATCGAGTCGGTCCAAACGTCTTCGTAGACTGTCATTTGATGGTCACCAATGCTGAAGAAAATTGGGAACAATATGTCGATGCGGGCGTAGATATGGTGATTTTTCATGTCGAAGCGGTTGAAGATATTCAGGGCCTCATTGACAAACTTCACGCACGCGGATGTCAGGCAGGAGCGGTACTCAATCCAGCCACCGATGCCTCGACCATCCTTCCTTACTTGTCTTCATTGGACCTTGTCTTGGTCATGAGTGTGGTTCCTGGAAAAGGTGGCCAATCATTCATGCCTGAAATGGAAGAGAAAACCCGTACCTTCCGAGCCGCAATTGATGCCCAAATCGAAGATGGGGGTCGAGCGACGAAGTTGATGATCGATGGAGGCATCAAAGCCCACAACGCGGCTCAGGTTGCCGAATGGGGAGTTGAAGTCGCTGTTGTGGGGTCCGGCCTCATCAACGACAAAGGTAGCATTGGAGAAAATCTAGCAGAGATTCACATGGCTCTTGGCGCTTGAAAAGGGTTCAAGAAGCATCACTAGAAGGGAGTAACATGCCAACCGTTGAGTGGATGGAGGATGAGGTCCGAAAGGCCGTTCCAGATGCCATCGAGGTGAACGTTGTCGATTTGACAGGAAGCCGTGACCATTTCCACGTGCGTGTGGTCAGTCCAACCTTTGAGGGCATGCGACCCTTACCTCGGCAACGAATACTCCTCAGCCACTTCAAACCTTACATTCCTTCCGAAGTTCACGCGCTTGATCTCAAGTGCTTAACCCCCGAACAAGCCACCAAAGACGATGGTGAAGTGTTCCACCCCCATCCCAATCGAAGAAGCGACGCTGAGTTTGTCGGCATCAACATTCGACCCAAGGAGGAATAAACATGAGTGAGTTCAATTGGACACCTGAAGAAATAGCTGAAATCGTAAATGAAAATCGACTGGTCCTGTTCATGAAAGGGACCCCAGAAATGCCACAATGTGGCTTTTCCAATCGTGCTGCACAGGTATTGAAAGCACTGAATGAGCCGTTTGTGAGTATCAACGTTCTCAGTGACCCCCGTGCCATCCCAAATGTGTGCGATTGGGCTGATTTCCCGACCATGCCTCAAGTCTACGTTCATGGTGAACTCATCGGAGGCTCCGATATTGCCCTTGAGATGTACGAATCTGGCGAACTCGTAGAGATGCTCGCGGAAGGCGACTCAGAATAGGTGGGGCGATGACGGTCGGTGTAGACCGTCGCGCGATGTTCATCGCGTTGGTAGGAGCAGCCGTGATATCGTTCTCTCCCGTTTTCTACGTCTATTCTAACACGAATCCTTCGACAGGTGCATTCTTTCGTATGCTTTACGCGTTACCATTTTTGGGACTTCTTGCTTATCGAATTCGCAAGTCAGATACCCGTTCTTCACAAGCACGATGGATGGCATTTGGTGCGGGTTTGATTCTCGCACCCGATATGATTTCATATCACATTTCGATGAACTTCATCGGCATCGGCATCGCAACCCTCATTGGGAATTCACAGGTCATCTTGGTGACTTTGGTTTCCTGGAGGTTATTCGGTGAACGACCCAATCCTGCCATCTTGTTTTCACTCCCTGTGGTCATGCTGGGGCTGGTGTTAATCTCCGGCATTACTGATGCAGACCCCTACGGGGAGGACCCAATGAAGGGCGTATTGTTCGGAATCTGTACCGCGATATTCTATTCCGCATTTTTGATCACTTTCCGTGCTTGCAACAGGGGATTGGCCCCCGTCTCTTCCGTTCAATTTGATGCAACTGCTGGTGCAGCATTGGGCATGCTCATTCTTGGAATTCTACCTCTAAGCTCACTATCGGTCGAACCCATTGATTTCCAACTGACTTGGCCCGGTCATGGATGGCTGATTCTTCTTGCAGTCCTTTCGCAAGTTGGTGGCTGGCTGGCCGTCGCCTATGCATTGCCAAGATTGTCCGCAGCACATACCTCGTTTGCGATTTTGCTTCAACCCGTATTGACACTCTTGTGGGGATTCTTGCTTCTCAATCAGGACGGTCACTCCACCAACCAATTGTTTGGTATGTTCTTGGTGCTAGCAGCCATTGCTTCCGTGACCATTTATGGTTCGACCTCAGTCGAGGAAGTTGGAGTTGAATAAAGACGCCACGCTTCTGCCGATGCAGTCACTAGAACCACTGCTGCACCGATGATTGCGGCAATGGCTGCACTTTCAGCCGGGAATACAGAATCCGGGATTAAGATCCAACAAGCGATCAAATCCGCGAAAATCCCGGACCAAAGAATAGCGGCATATCGTAACGGTCGCTCACTGACTTGGACCAGGGTCAGGGGGACACTTGCCAATAGGGAAAGAACCCATGCGAACAACAGCCATGAAAATACAATCACAGATTGCTCATAGTAATCGGGGAAAACAATCGCCAATGCTTCCATTCCCATCCATCCTCCGATGAAAAATCCGGGAACAGAGAGCACAGCAATCAAGATCGCTGCACGTTTAGCACGATGCCACATCTTGACACGTTGATTGCGTACTTCACCAAACCAAGACAGCATGACTGCTCGAATTGACAGAATTGGAGCATAACCGGCAATGAATGCAAGCCATGCAATTTGAAAGATTTCAACGGAGGTGGTCGTAGACAAAGTACCGAGCATCAACTTCTCGACACGAACATTGGCGACCAGTGCAATCGCGGCCAACAAGAAAGGCAACCCGAGATGGACCAAAGTCCGTCCATCCGCAGTTGATGTCTCTAACTTTTCACCGAACTCAATATTGGATAACCGCATCTCACCCAATCGAATGGCGACAAACATCGCCCCCAATGGCCCCAAAAATGTGGCCACGGCCAAGGCAATTGGGTGCGCACCAAACTGAGCAGCAGCGAATACAATTCCAATCGCTGTCGCGCCACGGTCGACAAAGCGAACCCATGCTTCTTGCCTTGATTCACCCAATGCCCGCAGGGCTGCTCGATGGGCATAGGTCAGAACTTGAACACAGGCTGATAGTGCAAGAATAATCGATGCGACCAACCAGACGGTTGAATCCCCCACCCACCACCATCCAAGCAATCCACCGATGACAATCATCGGTAGAGCAAAACGAACTTGGATTCGGATGCAACGGTGCACCAAATCATGTGCTGCCGAACCCAATCGTTCACCATCGCGACCAATGAGGGTGGGCAATCCAAGATCGACAATGGTTGCTGTCACATAGAACAAGTCTAGAAGAAGAACCCAACGACCATAATCACCCTCAGTGAAAGCCCGTGTCAAGACAACATGAACTGCGAGTCCAACCAACAGCGCCGCCATATCTGCGGCCGAGAGCCACACAGTGTCACGTTCAAGTCGAACCCGTCGTGTCAACGCTTCACCTCGATTAGCATCTCGTGTAGAGATGCAGTGCAATGCTCCCAACCCATGTGATTCTTGGCATCTTCTTGAGCCAATGCACCCAACCTCAATCGCTCTTCACGTGATAAATCACACAAAGCGACAAGGGCGACTTTGCAGGCTTCATCATCGCCAAGAGGAATCAATGTCAACCATTCAGCATCGCGAAAAGGTTCCAAACCACTTACTTCGGAAGCCACCACCGGTAACCCAGCGGCCGCAAACTCAGCCACTTTGAGAGGAGATGCATGCCGCCACACATCACGGTTTGGCAAATGCAAGACACCGATATCCGCTCTGGCCAAACGAGCTTCCACATCCCCAGAAGATTCCACTTTTGTCAATCTTGACAACCGTTGGAAATCATTGCCCTCTCCAAAGAGTAGCAGGTTCAATCCCATCGAAGTCAATCGATGTAGTTCTCGAGAGCGATCCAGAGATCCATGGTAAACAATGAGAGCATCTTCGTTCATGGAAGCAGTCTGAAATGCTGAACAATCGACACCTGCTGGGACGATTGCGCTAGACAATTCCCAATCCTGTGAAGCAGCCATGTATGCGCTTTTTACGGCACGACCTGCACTGTTTTTACGAGCGATATCCCATGCTCGTTTGTACTGTTTTCTTTGAATCCATCCGACAATTCCTACACTTACGGGGGGGCTGCGATCCATGATGACCCAAGGTACACCAGCTTCCTTCAAGGCCACCGCCGATCCTTCGACAGCGGTCCATTCGACAATGGCCACATTGAACAAATCAAGCGCCATATTCGAAAGGTTCGAAGAAACGCTGCGAGTGAAACTACGGTGCCCTCGCCCAATTTTCGCTGACCGCTCAACTCGAAAATCACCATCTGGACTCATGAACTGAATTTTCCAACCACGAGTTGTGAGCGCATTTGAAATGCCACTTCGAGATTTTGATGATAATTCATTTCGACGTCGATGTGTAATCCACAGTAGATTCACTGAATCACCTCCTCGTACACTTCACCCCAACGGGGAATCACATTGGCAAGGCGATACGACTCAGCCTCAATTGGACCCGCATCAGCCAATCTTTGCCATGTCTTTTTGTCCATCACTGTCAGCATGGCTTCAGAAAATGCCAACGCATCCAAATCAACAACCATTCCAGATTTTTCAAACACCCCTTCACTTGCAGGTGAAGTCAACACAGGCATCCCCCGTGCCATGGATTCAATTACTGACATGGACAATCCCTCCCATGTTGAAGGAGAGAGCAGTGTCCCACAGGTTGACATCAAGTGTTCCTTTTCCTCACCAGTCACCCATCCGTGACCCACAATACCTGGCTCTGAAAACTCAACTCCGGCCAGATGCAATGTTACATCGTGACCCTTTGCTCTTAGAATTCGGGTGGCCTCGATTGCAATGTCTTGGCCCTTCATCGGGTTCGAACGTCCCATCAACAGGAACATATTGCGCTCACGATTTGGTGAGAGGGAGACGTCAGGAACAGGATTGGGTATCACACTGCAATCGCCCAACCAAGGCGAGAGCTTCTCCTGCCATTGTGGAGTCAAAACAACAGTATGCACTGATGAGCAAATTCGGTGGACCTCGGGCCCTCGCTCCTTGCAATGACGATCAAAGTCACCAGAGTGAATCGAAAGAACCACGGGGATATTGAATCGTTGTGTGATTTTGATTAACCCGACTTTTCGTCT
>CETW01084913.1_pt1 | contig 9754 bp, 10 predicted proteins | sample 361381 | NCBI WGS metagenome assembly CETW01 (sample SAMEA2620570, study PRJEB7988) | marine metagenome | isolation source: saline water (ENVO:00002010), including
GGCCTCTTTTTCATTCGGAATGGTAACAAGGCTCGTTAGATTGAGGCGAGATTTTTCGGCTTGAGGGCCAAGCACATAACGGTAGCCATCTAAGTCATTCACTACTTCTTCGACCTCATCGGGAGTCGCATTGGTAGCCAAATCGTAATCTTTGGGTTCAAGTCCCAAAAGTAAATCCCGAACTGCGCCACCAACAACGAGGATAGAATAACCTTTACTGTGGAATCTTCGCATCAAAGTTTGGATAGCAGGTGGTGGGGGCGGTAATTGTGTCCACTCGGCTACTTCAAAAGGCGAAGGGTCATTGGATGGGGCATGGGTTTCCCAATCGGGAACATCTTCCCAACCTTCTGATTCAAAACCTTTACCTTCCGACAAACCGATAACCCCACAGCCAAGACGCTTACCCGCATTACCTGTTAATAAACTTTCCGCATCTCCACCCTTTCCTAAATCATCTCGGTCTTGATGAACAATAATCATTCGACCTACGATACAATTCCTTGCACCCATATTCAGTGAGAGCGTATCTGTGCTGATACGACCTTTAGAAATACCGTTTTTGGAAATAATGTTTCCTAAATCTCCTAAATGGCGTGTTTTGCTTTCCAATCCACCGTGAGTTTCTCCATCGGGGTTGAAATGAGCGCAAGCGGATTCGCAACCATCGGTCAAATCACCATATTCGTGAATGTGGAATCCATGTTCGCCATCGGGAAATAGGGATTCAATTTCATAATCAATATGGAGAGTTTTTCCTGTTTGAGTAAATCGCACCACCCCTTCGACTCCTTTCGATGCTCTCGCTTCATTTTCATTGGGTTCAATCACCGCAACGGCGAAACTCGATTCACTTTCTGCGGCTTTACCATCTTTTACCGCCCGAAGGTTATCACTCCAATGGATGCCGCCCTTTAATCCGAATCTCCGCTTGTAATCTGCAAAAGAGGAACTTAAACTTGGTTTGTTCCAAAGAATCCATCTTGATAATGCACCTGCGGTAGTTGGGTCTTCCCAATCTTCTTTAGTGCTTGTAGTGGTTCCCCCTCCATGCCTTTCAAGGTATCTTTTCATCCGTTCTTTGTCGCCATGTTTGGTGTAATCGCTTGCCCCTCTTTGTCCAAAATGCGTAGTTTTCATTTTCTTGCCTTCGCTATCCTCAAAAACTGCCATCAGTTTCTTTTCGGGGTTGGAGGAACGGGAAATCGTGACTGAATCCGCTTGATAAGTGGTCGCTTCTAACCAATCATCTTTGAAAAAGTCCTCATCTTGACTATATTCAGTAATTTTCAGTTTTTTTTAACCCTGCGTAGCATAAGGTGAACTGCATTCTTGTATATGGATGTGGATGCGTTATCAATAAACCAATTTTGTTGCATAGAGTTCTTCACCCTCCCTTGTCGTTCAAATTGATATTTTTCACAAACAACGGTGATAAAATCTGCTAAATTGAGTGTCCACTCGCCGTTGAGGTTTTCATACATAGCCCCTTCATAAAGTTTCGTTTGAGTGGATTTACGAGGACGATACCACTTCTCCCCATCCCAAATCTCAAACTCATACTGTGTCGTATCATAAACTTGAAGAGGTGCGGCAAAAATCCTACCTTCAAGTCCCTTTCCATACATAGTGTAGTTGTTTCGGAATCTGTAATCGTGATGGTGTCCACCTTTGAGGAAACGAATCATGGATATGTCGTTAATGTTGATAGCGTAGGCTTCAAGTTGAGTTGAAACATCCCTGTTGGCTCTATCCTTCACATCAATGTCCACCCTGTTCATCTTTTCCCTTACTGCATTCTTGAACCAAGCGGGATATACATTCGGCCAAGTGGAGGCATCTTTGTTGAAACGATTTACACTCCGATTATCTCCCGATTTCTCCCAACCCAAGAACGACAATCCTTGAAGGAATGGTTGAACATGATAATAAGGGTCATCTTCGTCAAGTGAAGTAATGTTCCAAGTCCACCCATCTCGGATTTCGGCTAACTTTTGAGGTTCTAATCTGTCGGGGCCACCCGAAGCGAAATACTCAATGATATGTGGAGTGATAGTTTTGTAGGAAATTGTTCCTGTTTCCTTATCTTCAATCTCTTTTTCGACCTTTGGATGCTCGACCCTGTGAATCTGCACCTTGCCCGATTTTCCACCCTTAGCAATTACGAACTTCTGCATAGGCGACAATGCTTTGACTTCGGGTTTAGCGATGTCTTGGTTATACCATTCAAGTAAGTCAGCCGTGAACCCTCCTTTACTGTCGCCAATCCATTCTTCCCAATTATCTTGGTTGGGTGACTTTCCTAAAGCCTTCCATTTCTGTGACCTTCTTTTTGGCTTCCACAAGTGAAGGGAGTAGCCTTCGGGTAAATCGCTAATGTGATAGGTATGTTTTTCATCGTAAGGATAAACCTTCTCGTATGACCAAGTTCTGTTGTTGTAGTAGTCATCATCTATGTCGTAACCTACGGCAGTTTCGTATTCATCCCTCGTTTCATGCCCTGCGTATTGAGGCTCGAATCCTCTTGCCCATGTCCAACGAGTTCTTCGGCGGAGTTTTCGGTCTGCTTCAAACACTTCGGCGGCGAATCTTTTCATGTGGGTCAATTCGCCATCTTCATCATAAGTTAATTCTGTATGTGAATCTCCATCTTCGTCAATCATAACGAGCATGGAACCATCATCTTGTCTTTCCGACCAAGATTCCAATTCATCATCGGTTGGGCTTTCGGCTTTGAAAGTATATGGGTAATTATCCAACATCTTTTCCACCGCATTTTTAGCCTCTTCCATAGAGGAAAAACCTTCTTCCATGACGACATTGTAAGGATTTTCGATAGAGATTTTGCCATCCCTCATAACTACTGCCCAACCGCTTTCGTGTTCCGATGTGAAATCGCCATCTCCGTCATCCTCGTCTGTCCAATAATAATCTTCTGCATCCATCTTGATTTCTTCGGGAGTATATTTGTTGTTCACCAAAAAGTAGCCTATTCCACCTGCAACACCTGTAAGGATGCTTGCTTGAAGATACCACGAAGGTTTCGGGAGAGAGAAAGGCTTAGAAGAAGTTAGTTCCATAAGCCCAAGACCTGCTACCGTTGTCCCTGCCGCCGCAAGAATAGAATTACGAAGTAGGCTCATAGTAATTGATTACACTTCTTGTTATCTAAAACCTATCTTCGTGAACGAATAGGGCTTGGTATTCTTTGACTTCCATTATCCACCCATTTTCCTCAAGGAATGGTATCACTAAATCTCCTTTTTGAATACCATGTGTTTTCTTCCGTTCCTCACAAAAACAATCGTCAATTAGGATGACGCTTTCTTCGTGTAGGGAACCTAAAGCCGCTTTTGCTTCGTTTAATATCAATTTTGCGTCATTAGCGGAATCAAGATAGAGAATATCAATGGGTTCATTGAATGATTCTAAGAACGCCACACTATCGGATTCTATGACTGTTACATCGGCTTCGGGGTATTTTCTCCTTACCATCCATTCAGACAATGCCACCGCTTCGGAATCAATATCAACGGAATAGGTTTTACCACCAAACTTGGAACAATAGTCAGCAAACTTGAGGGTGGAATGACCATCTCCAATTAACCCTGCATCTCCGTGTAATCTGATGGTTCCTGTTTCGACAATAGTGAGAGGGTCTTTCATTTCACCCATCATATTGAAAAGATGATTGAAGGTATCACTACGATTGGGTGCGCCCATAATAGAAAGAGGCGGGGGATGCTATCTAAATCATTCGCCGCACAAATCGGTGGAATAGTCGGGAGTCATTAAAAAGTAAGCCACAAGGGACAAGGAAACACCAAGAGAGCCTAAGACGGAGGCTATGGCTAACTCTTTCCCTCTCACACCTGCCACATAAACTCCGGGGGCAATAAAAATCGCTCTTTTGAAGGAGTTTTTAATGAGAGGGAGAATGGCATCCAAATCACCTTTCGCTAATCTCTCCGTAGCAAACACACTATCGGGTTTGAAGAACCATTTGATACCATCAATAATCATAATTCTTCCTCATGGGGTTCAATTACGATGCGTTCTTCGTCTTCTTGGAGGTTTCCTTTGGCTCTCCGAATATCATTCTCCGTTTTGTGTTGTCGGCGTATGGATTCAATATATTCTTCCTCTTCGGCATTCCATCTGTCGAAGAATCGAGAGATAGCCATGTAAGCAGGGCCACTCAAAATCCCAAGAACGGCGATATAGGCTTCAATATCCTCTCGGACTTGGGCATCCACAAACGCCGTAGTAATCAATTGATAGGATAACACCATGAAGGTCAAAATTAGCGGAATAGAAACAAGGGCTACCATCAAGTTATTGAAAGTAATCCGAACATCCCACGCTATTCTCGCCATTTCGTTCACATCCACTTTCCTTTCTTTATTAAGGGTTCACTTCCCGATTCAACCATGTGCGCTCAATAAACTCCTGTTCTCCATCCACTTCCCACATCGCATACCAATAGAAATCGTAATGAGTTGTATTATTGACGGCGAAACTATCTAAAACCAAGTATCGAACATCATCTGTATATCCTTGAATGTAATAGGTTTGTGTAACCCATTGTAACGGGCCTGTGGCGTTGGGGCCACTGTTGCTTTCATTCACATGATAAACCAAGAATTGAACCGTCACATTGTAACCATCAAGGTTGTTGGTTTCCTCTCCACAATCGAGGTCAAAGCCTACCATCGCATGAGTGCTATTGGTTTGTATTTGAATATCGTAAAGGTTGATTTCACAAACTTCGGGTTCTTCCACATCAATTCCCCAAAAGAATACTTGCTCTAATACCTCGTCATCTAAGGAAGCCGTAATTTTTGGAGTCCATGAATTGCCTACGGCAACACCGTCAAAGACATGGGTAACATCTGTGTATTCATCATCACCATTTACCTCAAGCCAATGCGTATAATTTGCTTCGTAGCCGTTTTGGAAGAGTTCAATGTCTATTTCCACCATTTCGTCTTCACAGTTGCTTGGAACGACTCTAAATGCGATTAAAATAGCGTCTTGTTCAGCATCGTTGGCTACATGGCCTCGATAGTGGTTATGGATTTCGACATCACAAGGGTCTTCGGGCGGATATTCACATGAACCATCATCAGAAGTTGCCATCGAATCGTAATTTGTGGCCTCGGTATCAGTGCAACCATAAATGTTATCATCAATTTCGTCAATAACAACGGAATTGGATGCTCGCCATCCACTTTCATAAGGTGCATCATCAGCGTTAGCATGAGCATATCTTACCTTGACTACCCAATCGTCACCATCGGGAAGGTCGCTCAATTGAGCCTTACCTTGCACACGCATAGTGGAATCACCTTCGGGTTCAATCCAAAAGACACCGAAATGGACTTCACCATAGTCCAAATTATCATGCAATTCTCCCGCATTCCAAACTTCCATCTCAATTTCAATATCTTGACCGCACCCTCCCATATCGGAGAATACCAAATCCACAATCAAGTCATTACCTTCGGTAGTTAGGGTAGGTTCATCTAATTCGGTTTGAGGATAGCAAGTATCATCGAATACTTCGTGAGTTTCGGGAGAATCCCAATTCCAATTTGAGCCATCGTCTGTTTCAAAAGAGAAGTGATTTCGATACACTCCCGGTTCCAAATCCACGAATTGATGTTCTAAATCGTAATTATGCTTAAATCTGATGTTATCCCACTCGTCTTCGTCATAGTATTCGTTGTCTTTAATGAGTTCAACAGTGAATCGCCCTTCCATTTCGTGTGGGCATGAATCATCACCAAAGGTCGCACGAATTACCAAGAAGTTTCCGTTGTCCATAAAGGAATTGTCTTCCCAAGACCATTGGCAATTTGCAGGTGGGCCTCCACCACCGCCATGATTATCACTCCATGTGCAAGAACCATCATCCATAGTGGCTTCTTCCATGTAATTTTGAGCATCGGGGGCGGTGCAACCATAGATTTCAGCGAAAGAAGGGTCATAATGGTCATCTTCTTCGCTCTCCATCATATCAATGATACCAAGTGCCTCAAGACCACCACCTGTTGCTAACAGGAATAAAGGAGTCATAGTGATAATCAATTTCTTGATATTTTCGGATTTCCTTTGCATGGATTCGATAGCCCTATCCACAATGTCGCCTTCAAGCGTGGTTTCAACCTTGACTTCTGTGGAGTTTTCTCCACCATTGAGAACCTTGTTTTCAGAAACCTCTTTGTTAATGGATTGAACAGTGGTAATCAATTCAGCCGCTTCTTTCAATTGCGTGACTAAATCCTTTCCTTTGGATTCTTCGTTAGAGAGATTAACAATGCCGTCATCGAGCAGGTCTGCAAGAACCTCTTGTTCATCCCTGCCTGTGGCTTCCGCTACGATTTTAGCCTTCTCAACCAATTCCGAAATGTCGGGTTCGTCTTTCCCCATGTATTTAATTGGTTTGTCCCGTTATCTAAGGATTCTTGATTGGTGATTCGGCATCTTCTGTAATTTTGATGATTGAAATGGCTGATGCAACCTGTTTCATAGAAGCATCTTCAAGGGGTATTTGTTCCCCATCAGCAAGGCGAATGATATATCGAGCCATGTCTTCAAGACCTCCGCCATAGTATTTATAGTTTGGCATTATCCCACTCTTCAATCGCCCTTCTATTGTCCTCATCATCTTCTTCCACATCTTCGGGGCGAGGGTCGAATCCGAACTCATCCATGAACTCTTCAAGTCCCATGACTCGGAGATTAGTTCCTTCGTGAACATGGACTTCCTCTTGTGGATTAAAAACACGGTCTTCAAAATGGTGAAAACAGTCGTGAAAGTTGTCCAATTGACGAGCCATCAAAAAGATGCGACCCGAAATGCCTAAGAGCATGAAAATAACGAATCCTTCAAACCACATGATAACATCATTGGTCTAAGGGGTATTTGAATACTACGATGTCGGATAACCGAATGCTCTTGCGATAGGCCATGCAAGACCCGCACCCAACATAGCGAGGGCTACAACGGAGGCCGATAAAACCCAATTGGACTTCTCACGAAGGTTGAAGAAGGTCACGCCAACCATGACTACTGCCATTGGAACGGCAAAGCCGATAAAGGCAGGGACTAATACATCAAGTATCATAACCATATCTCCGTTGTCTTACTATCTATTACCGCCTACGGCCTGTTTTACCCCTGCGCTTTCGTGGCTTGTTGCTTGTTTGTTGGAATATGTTGGTCGGATTCTGTCTTTCCCTTCTGTCCCTTTCCCTCTTCTTTCGCTTGTGTTCATCCCTCGCCTTCTTTCTTTTCGCCTCTAATTCATCTTGGTCTTTGATTTCTTGGATAAATGCTTTCATTTTTTCGTCTTGAGTTTTTTGTTGGCGGGCTATATTCCTTTCACGGTCTGCTTGGATTTTTGCCTGTTGCTGTTGTTGGTTTAGAAGTCCTGTATATGCTCGCACATATTCACCATCTTTTCGCTTGACCTCATCGCTTTGGACTTGTCTTTGATTTTCAAAGAACGCTTTGACTTCGTTCCGACCATCCAAATCCTCTTTCTTTTTCCATGTTGGTAAGTCGGTGAGTATAGGGTCGGGGATGTTGAATTGTATTCTTTGCATAACTGCATCATAATTCAGCCATTCGAGGGTGTTATCGTCATAAACAAGAGTTTGAACATTAAATGACCCTTTAGGTTTCACACTCCCCGTCTTCACACTTCTCACATCGCCCTGTTTTTGGAAAGGAAGTATTGATTTTCGATGGTGTGTCCCCTCTCCTATCTGTCTGTGTTTCTCTATCATCTTGGTCAAGGAATCTTTTTGAGTAAAGTATGAAAGTGGTTTGACTTGAACCCCTCCCAAAACAATATCACCAATTCCGAGATTCGGCCTTACGAGCAAATCAACCTTGTTATTCAAATCCATATTCTTACCTGTGAAAGTAACAACGATGTCTTGGTAAGCATGAATCTTCCTACCATCTGCATTTCCATCTTCCTTCACGAAGCGATAGATGGGGACTCCCAATCCCAAGTAAGAATTATTCATGTCTTCAATGGCTCGTTCTTCTATCACATATCCTTGATAGGTGTTGTCCACATACAGGTATTCCAAAAACCTTCTGCAAGTATCAATATCAAACGGCATAGGGAAGCCTTGACCTCTCAACACCTTTCTATTATTCTTCGTGAATTGCTCAAGCCATAACCAATGAGCATATTGGTCTAATGTTTGACTATCCATCAATTCCTCTTGGATTTTCGGGTCAAAATACTGCGCTCGCAGTTTCTCCAAAGGATTTTTGTATTCCCATGAAGGGTCGTCATCCTTTGAATAGTATTTCCCTGTTTCGTGCAAGGTTTCCCTTGCTAAGTGCATAGCCATTGGCGTATCGTGTTTGAGATACCCACTCCTTTCAAAGAATCTATTCAACGGGCCACTCGACCCAATCGCCTTCTCCTGTGTCCAATTTACCTTCTGTCCATCATCCGTCACTCGATAACATTCTCCCGTTTTCCACCCTTTCCCTGTCGGAAGATAGCCTTTGGGACATTTCCCATAGGTGTCGGCATAAACGGTATAATCACTGAAAATCAAGGGAGGGTAATTGGGTAATCTCTCCTTCTCCCGTTTTTCGTTGTAACCTTTCAAGACATTTTGAAGGGATTTCAAGGTCGAATCCACTTGTATATTTCGGGTATTGTATTGAGGATGTTTCTTCAACCATTTGAGGTGTTCCACCATCCTCGCTACATTCATTTCCATAAAATCGTCTAATTGTGGCCTTTTATCGTGGATTTCGTCTTGGAGGTGTGGGTCAGGGAGTTCAATGGATTCAATTTCCGCACCCATGAACTTCTTACGATTCCGAGGGTATAAAAACCAAAAACCAACTAAGGCGGTAACGAGTATGCCACCCCACTTAGAGTCCATAGGGTGATTTGAGTTCACTTGTTATCTAAAACCACTTAGGTTTGCGAGATGGCACTTTATTCCACTGTGGGCCTTTCCCTTTATTCATGTAGCCCTTTCCGTGCCGATAGTAATTACGATATGAAGCCACTACATCATTCCAATTAGAACCACCTATTTTGTATTCAAGACCCATGCACCTTGGCGGAACGGTCAAAGAACCTGCGGGGATATATTGCTCTCTCAATTCTCCGCAACGATACAGGATTTCCTCGCTCTTGTGAAACTTGCCATATCGGTAAGTGTATTCTCGACATAAGGCGAGAGCATGAGATAATAACCAATCGAAATTAGCCCTCGTTTTACCTGCCCAAATCGTTGAGGGGTGTTTAGCATGGGTGATTCCATAGATGTAAGTTTCACCGTCATAGCCATGTTGTCTTAGCACTGTGGATAGCATTTGTGCGCTTTCCAAAATCATTTTGATGGAATGCCTGTCGCAAGCCATCTTTGCCGCTTCTTCGGGGTCGGTGGATAGGAAGAAGATGTTCATACGAAGGGGATAGGCTGAACGCCTATTTTAACCCTTACTTTTGTTCCCTGTAAGACAACCATGAATGATAGGCCATGTGGCCGAAAATAGCAAGGAAAACGCCCAAAACAAAGACGATAGGGAGTGTGTTCACCCAATCCATTAAACCATCTCCCCACAATTAGGACATACTGTGATGGAAGGGTCATCTTCGGCTAAATATCCTAAATCATCAGCCGTCAGACACTTCAAGCATCGCATACCAACAAAGGTGAAACAATTATCGCCATTCATCGTTCCCACCTTGCCGCCATTCGA
>CETW01135582.1_pt1 | contig 9749 bp, 8 predicted proteins | sample 361381 | NCBI WGS metagenome assembly CETW01 (sample SAMEA2620570, study PRJEB7988) | marine metagenome | isolation source: saline water (ENVO:00002010), including
TCTGCATGAAGCATTCCCGACTGGCCTGGTTCTTGAGACTCTACTTCGTTAGGTCCGCCTGAGTGATTTCCATTGTATCCTACTGAAAGGACCTGAGTGTTGTCTTCCGTCACGACAACAGCACCTACTTGATACCTGGGGTCATACGATCGCCTAGACATGTTCTTGGCGAATGTCATCCATATTTCATCCCACTCGGGTCTCATCAGATTTTAATCCTAGTTTATTATAGGGTTATCCTATGGTTTGTATTAGAAAATTTGAAGAATGCAACCAGCGTTATTCTAGAGACTCTGGCAGCTACTCTTCAGCACTCTTTGCTTTTGGCTTAGAGGCTCTTTTTCTTCGAGTTGCCTTTGGCTTATCGAATAAGTCTTCTATGTGTTTGCCAGGGGGCAATTGAAAACCTGCAGCCTTTTTATGTCCGCCTCCACCATATTTCTTAGCAACTTCAGAAACATCAACTGCATCATGGAATGCTCTCAGGCTTACCTTGGTCTCTCGAGCTTCGTGATCCCAGTACCATATCATTGCAAAGTCGCAATCAGGTGCTAGACGGGAACCAATCTCAGACATCCAGTGTGATGCATTAACAACCATCACATCTTTACCATCCATCTTTCTATTTTGCGCTTTTTCACAAACTTTCTTGACAACGGTTTTAGAATATGCCAGAATGTAAGAGCCTCTCTTGACAGCGTCATCAAACACAGAGTCATCTTCAAACTTTTCAAATTCTTCAAATTCAAATGGAATCATGTCAAAAGCAGCAGCAAACTCCTTAGAGTAAGGCAACTCCCACTTCCACAAATCTCTATCTTGAATGTATTGAATAAACTTTGGCGGTTCTTTGCCTGGGTGGAAAAAATCCCAGGCTAACATTGCACCTGACTTGCTCATATCAAAATGAGTGTTAGTTATGTCATGAAGTTCGACCATTGCCGACTTATGATGATCAATTACCATAAGTGACTCAGCTTCTTCTATCATGCTCTTCGTCGTCGAGTTATTAAATGAAAAGTCAAGAATGACTACATTCTTACCTGCAACGTCAGGCGGGGGTGTTCCGTGCTTGCAAGCATGATACTCTGCCCTATTTCCAAGACACTTCCATGCTGAATATGCAGCACCGAAACCATCGGTACAGTCGGCGTGATAGATTACGCAATTGACTGATGTAGGTTCCAATTTTTAATCCTTTTCAAGTTTTCCATTGGTATATCTATGCATCTCCCAACATCTTGGCTCATACAGGTCTGCGCCGCCTACTGCAATTTCGCTTAGATCTTCTCGCTTTCTATGAGTATAAAAAGCATCTCTGCCTGTATGTGGGCATACTGCTGGGCACACCTCAATTTTTGTCGCCCAAGGCATCATGTCCCGAACCTCATCAAAGACATTACAGGATGCTGACATTTGGAGCGAGCTCACAACAATAGTATACCCTGCCCTGAACAAGTGTATTAGAGATACTGCAATATTTGATATCATAAATGCTTCATCGACTGCTATCACGTCAGGTTTTTCTTTTAAGCCTCTAATGTATTCTATAACATCTTCTCCCTGGCTTACACATTCTGCATGTAGTTTTCCCCCAGAATGAGTTACGATCTGATTCTGATCATATCGATCATCAATTACAGGCTTAAAAGCTACAATCTTTTTGTTCTGATATCTGTATCTGTCAATTGTCGCGAGCATCCTTGTTGTTTTTGAGCCAAACATTGGTCCCGTAAAAATTATAAACTTAGGATCGTTGTTCATTTTAATCCTCGGTCTGTGTATCGCATCTTCCAAAATCATCTTCAATACGAACGCAGTTGCTTCTGAGGTTGTCGCCTACTTCGATTATTTCACAATCTTCGAGAGCTTTGATTCTGTAAGGGCAGCCACTTTGAACATGTAGTACACCGCCCGGGCCGATTTCCTGCTCTTCAATAGGGTTTGCAGGCCCTGGCTCTTTTAAAGAGTACTCATTCCCGAATGTTGCTAGAACCCTTCCTGTTACGACCAGAAGCGTTTCATTTTTCTGAGTATTGTACTTAAAGCTTGTTCTACAACCCTCTCTGATGTGAAGTGTCTTGCCATGGACGCCCGTGAAGCCTGACCAGACTATCTCGTAGCCCCATGGCTTTTCAACCCTCGAGCTCTTTGCAACCCAAGCGGTTTTCTTGTGCTTTCTTGACATAAACATTACTTGTCTCCTTGCAAAATGTGCGGAGTCCCTTCATAGTTTCCAGCCGCTGTCTGAACGCCCCATTTTGCAACGACGGGTATCTCGCTGATATTGTGTGCGTTCATATACGACATGCTACTCTGAAGTCCTGACTTTAGATCTCTTATTATTGTTTTGATACTCCCCTTTGTAGGGATTAGCGTTCTTACACCCTCGCCTACGGGCATATCAGCCCGGGATCGATTGTTCCTATCAACCATTGCAGCTGTGGAAGCCATTCCTCGAAAAACCTTTGCCGGGCCAGTTGATGTCTGAACTGTCTCTCCTGGGGATTCATCTGTTCCTGCAAGAAGGCTTCCTAACATAACGTAGTCTGCGCCGGCGGTTAATGCCTTAGCGATATCTCCTGAGGTTCGAATTCCGCCATCTGCTATTATCTTTACACCCAGAGTGTCTGCGATTTGGCAGCACTCAAGAAGGCACGTAAACATTGGAACACCGTGCCCTGTAATGACTCTGGTTGAACAGCAAGACCCACCGCCGATTCCTACCTTTATGCAATCAGCGCCCCATTCTGCAAGGTCTCTGACAGCTTCTGGTGTCGCAACATTTCCCGCGACGATATAGATCTCAGACCCGTAGGTGTTACGTAGAATATTTAGTGTGTGTCGCATCATTGTACTGTGGCCATGGGCGATGTCGACAATGAAATTTCTTGCCCCTGCCCTGTAAAGCTGTGCTGCACGCTGAAAGTCTTCTTCGCCGACTCCCACAGAAACAAAACAGTCATGACCTGAATCTACAACAGCATTGTAGTCGCTAACAGCTTCTGAAACTGTATTGAATCTATGGAGCGCTCCTACTCCTCCAACTGCTCTTATTTCAGACGCCATCTTTGGGCCTGTCACTGTGTCCATGTTTGCTGAGATAACAGGCACCCCCAGAGAAATATTGCCAATAGTAGTCGAAGTATCTAAGGCTGATCTTGAAGTACAGTCTGTAAGTTGTGGTATCAGAAACACGTCATTGAATGTATAGTACTCGTTCTTCATTTAATCTAAGTCCCACCATGCGATCGTTCTCTCGAGTCCTTCCCAAAATCTGACTTTTGGTTCATAATCTAGATCCTTGCTTATTTCTGAAATGTCCGCTTGAGTGTGCATCACATCTCCTGGTCGCCAAGGTGCATCTTGAACTACGACGTGCTTAAATCTCTTCTGGAAATACTCCAAGATCTCTCTATTTGAAGTCCTGTCACCGCACGCAACATTATAGGCTTTACCCATAAATCTCATTTCTGAATTTGCTGCGAGGATATTGGCGTCCACTACATTATCGACGTAACACATGTCGCGAGACTGCGTACCGTCACCGTCGGACCGAAGGGGCTTCATGAACTTAGTATTGTTGCACCAAGCAGAGACGGCTGTTGAATAAGGTGAATCGCCATATTGACCTGGACCGAACACATTAAAGTACCTCAGACAGACTATGTCAAGATCGTAGAGGTCTCCAAACATTTTCGCGACGTCTTCGACGGCCGACTTTTGCCATGCGTAAGGTGACTTAGGATCTTTTGGCTCTGACTCACTGGTAGGCAAGACATCAGCACCACCATACACAGAAGACGATGAAGCCCAAACAACTCTGTCAACAGTATTGCGACAAGCTTCAAAGAGGCCCACAGTTTTCGTAATATTGACTTCAGTCGTTTCTGTAGGGTGTTCTACAGAGTAAGAAACTCTTGGAACAGCTGCCTGATGGAAAACAACGTCGAACTCTCCGGAGGCAACCAAAGAAAGTACACGCGGGTTGGCGAAGTCATCTTGAATAACGATCACCGTCTTATCAGTAAAAGTATTTCCATCTGCTGCAGCTAGCAAGAAAGAATCATAAAGACCTGCGTCAGGTATGGTTCTAAAGTCCAAACCGTCTAGCAGTTCCAGGTGACCATTTGACATATCATCAACAATAGTCACAGACCAGCCGTCGCCGACTAGATGCTTAGCCAGGTTGCTTCCTATAAATCCGCAACCGCCAGTAACCAAAGCTTTTCTCATTTACAATCTCCTAATCATCTAATTCTACACCAGAATGTGTGCAGAGTTTAAGTTAAACCGCATCCTGACATCAACTTCTTTCGGGATTAAATTTAACTCTTTATAAATCTGGCTTGTCAGAAAATGCAAGAACTTTAGATCGTAGGGAAAAGTCTTTGACACTTCCGACGACCTAAGGACAAAGTGCATATCAAGAGTTGAATCTCTGAATGAAGCTTGAATCAGAGAGATGCATGTATCATCTGTATATATGAATCGCCTTGAATTTAAAGTCTCGACTCGATTGTACTCATTTTCGCCTCTCAGTTCATTTCTGATCTTCTTTATCATTGAGACGTAAATTTTCTCATAGTACTCTTTCTCAGGCTCGTAATTCATGACAGATGTATCTACATCCTGAAATGTTCCATCATCATACAGTGTCATAGAAAGGGGCGTCGCCTCGTACCTGTCAGAGTTTGCTGAGAAGCTCTTGACGATGCCGGATACCATATCTAGACTTCCTTCTTCTATTGCTTCTAGTTCATGCCTTACTATGCTAACATCATAATCAAGGTCTGAGCTTCGCAAAACAATTACGTTCGGGAGGTTACACAGATTCTCAGCATACTCTTCAAAGACGCTGTAGAGCTTTTTTATCTCTTCTAGAGATTGTATCTCATCGCCTCGCATACTGTACCTTAACACTACATCTTGAAAATCAGGTAGCATCAAGACAAAGCGATTGTTAAGATTAAGCAGTTCTCGCTTGAACCCGTACTCGTGATGAGTCACGTCTCTTCCGTACTGACTGCCGTGGACAAGCATAGAAAGATATGATCTATCTTGAATGTTCCACTTGTACTTTGTAGCCCTGTGCAGTGCATTATAAAATGTCGTCTTGCCTGAAAGGTCGGGTCCTTCGAGGATTATGTAGTTCGTTGGGAATCTTATCATACTACCACCGGTTTCATCTTGGCACCTGAAGTCGACGCACCCCAGTCTGGGTCGTTGGTCACATCAGCTAGCCATATTGTGAAAGGCTCAGCTTCGGGAGGCAGGAAACCCCACACACGAAGCCAAGACAAGTTGTTTTGATCATCGCAAACCTTCAGCCTAAAGAAGGTCTTGCCCTTCTTAGTCTTTTTCTTGATAATCTCCTGAATGCAGAACCATGCGACAGTTCGCGTGTTTCCTTCGATGGAAGTAAGTCTAGGAATGTCTGCCTTACTTATCTTTTCCAAAACGTTGCCCGGATAAAGGAGCTCACGTGGTACCGTAGACGTTAGGTCATAATGCATAGCTAGCTTTTCAGATCGGGTCCAATCATCAGTATACTCAGTTTTTGAAATAAGCTCAGGAAGGATTGGTGGTGCATTAGACTTCATTGCCTTTCGAAGTGTCATGCCGTACATGCTTTTCCGAAGCATTTCATAGTTTTCAATAATGATTTCATATAACTGTCTATGATTATGGATGCGACCGTCGGCCAGGTCTGCTAGAGATGAAAAAGCATCAATCTTGCAAAGAGAAGAGAAACAAGTCTTGTTCATCTTAGAGTGACGCCACTTTCCATCCTCGTCATAGAGCAAGTCCTGCAAAGAGTGGTATGGTCGCTTTTGCATAATTTCTGCAACTGCGTTAACACCTACACCCTTCACAGAAGTCAAGGGAGGAACAAATGCATGCCTTTCTTCAGAATAAACCCACTCATCACCAGAGTAGTTGATATCAGCAGGAGCAAATCGATAGCCCATCTGCTTGATTTCAGAAATAGCCTTCTGAAGATTTTTGGGGTTACTATTCTCAGATTGAAGAATTGTGGCTAGCCACGTCTTTTCATGATACGTGTGCAACCAGGCAGCATAGTAAGAATCGATTGCGTAAGCAACAGCGTGTGACTTATTAAAACCATAAACACTGAAGAACTCGATTCTGTCGAAGAGCTTGTGCATCTTGTCTTCTTCGAGACCATGAAGTTCAACTGCGCCGTTAACAAACTTCTTTCTTAGTTCATCTCTTTCTGCACCTTTTTTGCCAATGGTATCAAGTGACTTCTTGACTAGGGTTTTGCGCATCTTGTCAGACTCACCCGGAGAGAAGCCAGCAAGCTTTTGTGCAAGAAGCATGAACTGCTCCTGGAACGTGATGTGACCAAATGTCACACCAAGAATCTCCTCAATTATCGGATGGTCATACTTGATCTTATCAGAATTCTTTTTGTCTCTTACATACTTTTTATGAACATTTGCACGGAGCGGTCCCGGGCGATAAATTGCAGTTAAAGCGGCCAGCTCTTCAATAGAAGTGGGCTTTGCAGCCTCACAGAATTTTCTGGCACCTTCGGCTGTAAACTGGAAAACACCCGTCTTTCGACGCTGATGGTATACGTGCTTCCACACTTTCTCATCTGCCTGATCATTAAACCTGCAGTTTAAGTGCTTATCAAAATAATCACGAATGTCTATAAACGTCGGGTTTTCGTTTCCTTCGCTCTTGAGAATCCGCCGGATACAATTTTCAACATCTTTTAGAAGTGTCAGTCCGAGGAAGTCGAACTTAATAAAACCGTTATCTTCAAGGTTCCGGAAGTTCATACCTTCTGTCCACGGCGTTTGGAACTCGCCCCGCACAGAAACCAAGGGCATTGTCTTTTCAAGTTCCTCAGCAGGAGCAATAATGACACCTCCGGCATGGCGGCCGATTGATCGGTTCTGCATAAACAGCGCTTCGATATGATCTTTCACCTTTGGGTATTTATTCATGAAGTCTCTATAGCGCTTAGAGTACTTCATACAGTCTTCGTGTTTCAAAACAAAGACTGACTTCTCGGTATTTTCATCCCGAGCCTGAGCCATTACTTCTTCTTGAAGTGGCCCGGTTACCTTATTTACTTCACCAAAGTCGACCTTGTAGAACTTTGAAATGTCTTTGATTAGAGATTTCAGCTTCAGAGTGTTGAAGTTGGAAACAGGAATAACTGCCTCATCTCCGTAGAGCTCGCGAGCAGCATCAATCAGCGCATCGCGATCACCAGCGTCTGAATCGATGTCTGGCCAGGATGTTCTGTGGCGACCAAGGAATCTGTCCCACAGCAAACCGTATGGCATCGGGTCAAGCTGAGTGATTCCTAACAAATAGTTTACTAGGCTGCCGCCTCCGGAGCCACGAGCAGGCCCGAAAAGTGTTCTGTCTGAGGCTTTGTGGAACACCTGATACATCGTCAAGAAGTAGTTTTCGAAGCCCAGGTACTTGATATCCGCCATTTCTGTCTTGGCACGCTCGACATAAGCAGGATCTTTGCCCAGACCGGAGTCAATCAGGCCTTGCTTTACTAGGTCCAGCAGTTGATCGAACGCAGTCTTTTCAGGCTTGTTAAAGTTTGGTAGCTTCACGGACCGATCAATCCAGACGTCTTCACACATCTGCCATGCAATGTCATGGGTTCGCTCAATCGCGTCGGAAACAATCTGATCCCTTCCTGAGTAGAAGTCGTACTTGTCGCGATGCAGCATAAACTCTTCCCACATTTGTTCAGCATTCTTAGGATAGAGCTCACACTTAAGATTGTCAAACTCAGGAAGTGGTGAAGGATTATCTCTCATCCACCCGAGTCGTTTATAGAGTTCTCTTGCCTCCCACTTGTCCGGATTGTAGTAGTGAGAGTCTGCCGTAGCAATCAAAGGCACCCCTGTCGCATCGTGAAGCTTCAAAAGATGATTGTTGACAGTATGCTGTGCGTCAAGACGGTTAAACTGCAATTCTAAAAAGAAGTTTTCTCGACCTACACAATGAGTAAATCTATCTGTCAGATTCTGCAATTCCATTTGAATTTCTGCATCGGACTTTTGTGCCGCGGAACCTCGAAGAATCCTGTTAGAGTAGATGCCTCCCAAACACGCAGTTGAAACTACTAGGCCCTCGCCGTGTTCTTTGAGCATATTAAAGTCGATCCTTGGAAAACGATAGAAGCCGTGCTTGTATGCCTTTTTAATGAGAGTAAAAAGGTTACCTATTCCTACTTGGTTCTGTGCGATCACAACCAGATGATATCGACGCTTCCATTCGTCTTTTGTTATATCGATGGTCTTAGTTTCATCCTCATCCTCGATCGTGTGGCCTGCACCGACGACGTCGTCATCAGCATCAATATCTGTCACCTCCTTGGACTTTGCCTCGGACCTAGCATCTCTGACTGCTTGACGGTGGGCTTCATAGTCGCTTCGCCAGTCTGTAAGCGAAGGTACGAAGTAGAACTCACAACCGTAAAGTTGCCGGTACTTCCTACCTGCCTTCTGCAACTTTTCGGTGTGCTTGCGTGCGTGTGCCAAACCCGAACCATTTCCGTGATCGGTCAGGGCCCAGGCATCCATGCCATTCTCTAGAACAAAATCAATGTGATCGGCAGGATACCCGAGGCCATCGAAAACAGAAAAACCGGTGTGAGCATGAAGACCCACAAACCGCTTAGGTTTGATTATCATTAAAACTCCTTGTCCATGCTAAGATTATACCATAAGTAAGCAGAGTTTACATTTAACTTAGTGGGATTTGTTAAAGTTTCCCTTATTAAAAATCTTATGCCACTCTGATTCCCACTTCGTTTTATTATTGAGCCACGGCTTATTCTCTTGACCTACAAAATGCATTACGTGAACATCTTCGTCTGAGTAACCATCTCCGTACTTGTCGAGCCAAATGACTCTTGCGTTAAACTTAGTAGGCGCGTGGAGAATTGATTCTTCTCGAAAAAAGTGCCTCAAGAACTTTTCATCATTATCGGGCTTCTTATTCAAGATAGATAATTTGAGTTTTTTATGATTACTGCTTCCAAAAAATCTATTCTTAAAAACAATAAACCCAGCATTGAAGACATGGGGTTTATAGAACTTGAGACCCCTGAAAGGATCATCATCATCAAGCGACTCTTCAATTCTTCCTGATGTTTTTGGTTGGGAATAAAGTCGACTCAATCCTTCATGACTCAAGATTTCTTTCCATCCCGGGTTGACCTCGCCCCCTTTCCAGAACCAATCTTTGTGCCACGTCCCGTTGTGGTCAATTACACACATATCAGCCTTAGAATAGCTGGAAAACTTCTTAACAAAATCTACTAAGCTTTTACAGATCATAATATCAGAATCGACATAAAAAACGTAATCATATTTTGATGTTTCTTCAAGAAAAAATGTTTCTAGAATCCACGTGCACCAATGATCTCGAGAGTTGTGGAGCCATAGATTATGAACTCTCGTCCTGGGAAGGTCACTCAAGGTCTTCTTGTTTTGTGAAGACAGATTCTTTCCTAGCACGAGATAGTCAGATGACAACCCAGAATTTAGAATAAAAGACTTTATCATCCCTTTTACTCCTTTCGCATAATCGTCATTTGTCGCTGTTACTACTAAACACCTTGGTGTGCTGTTCATGGCTTCCTTTTTAATTTTTGTCTCTAAACAATACCATCAACAAATTCATTTTACATAATATTATATGTACTTTTTTCTTAGCATTGTCCACAAAGGAACTGCGCC
>CETW01165249.1_pt1 | contig 9732 bp, 10 predicted proteins | sample 361381 | NCBI WGS metagenome assembly CETW01 (sample SAMEA2620570, study PRJEB7988) | marine metagenome | isolation source: saline water (ENVO:00002010), including
TTTGATGAAATTTCATTTGTAGTACTAATAGAGTCTTTCAAACTATCTGAACTAAATGATACTTTTATCAATCCATCCTGGTTTGAGACTTTTAGACTATTGGGTTGGGCTGAAATATTAGTCCTAATAAAATTTTCAATTGAAGTCGGGTTGGATGATTTAGCTAGAAGTGAACTGCTTAATAATTCAGCTTTTGAGATTACGTATTCATAATCACCTCTCGCCTTATCCGCTTTCTTTTTAGATTGAGAGTAGCTATTTAATGAATTATTAATTAATAAGAAAATGAGCCCTATAGATAAAACCACTGCAGCAAAAGATAAAAGTTTTTTTTCTCTTGAATTAAGTTTGGTTAGATACTCCATTATTTAAAACCCAGTTTTATTTCACCAGAAACTTTTTTGTCCGAATAAATAACATCCTCATTGAGGATAGTTACATCAAAATTTTCACTAAGGCCTTTGATGATTTTGAATTGCGTTTCAGGCATATTTTTAAACAATATGTCTGCTTCGTTCTGATTAATATCTAAATTAATACTTTCAAGATATTTGTCTCCCATGGAGACTAAAAAATCTAAGTTTTTTACAGGAAGTGTCTTTACATTAACTTCAGTATTTATATTTGGAAGTTGTTTTAATATTTGGTCAATTTGATTTCGTGGAGCAACAACTCTCTTGATATTATTGTCGATTTTTTTAAATACATTGAAAGTGGCACTCTCATACTCTTGAGCAGTTTTTTCATTTTCATTGATAAGAATAAATGGCGTAGAAAAAATAATAATAAAAGATGCAACAAATGCTAATATCTCGGTCTTAGAAATATCAAGTTTTGAGGAGATATTTTTTAGATTAGGGATAAATTTGTAGAAGTTGGGTAAATTATTAAAATTTTTATCAGCAAAATTTTTAAAGCTAATATCCGAATGAAAATCACTGTCTTTAAATAATTTTTTTATATCTTTGTTAGAGCTATATATCGTTGGATTAAAATCAGGAACAATATTCTTAATCACTGTTAAATAATATTCGATTTGATTATCCTCTATGGATGAACCTGTTCCATCTTTAAACGAAAAAATGAACTTGTCATTAAATTGAGTAATGGTATCCATATCCGTGAACTGATTTATATAATAATCAGGTATAACTATTGAATTACATTTAAGCATGCTTAAGCATGAGTTGATTTTATCTAAAGTGCTTTTATTAATAACAAAACCATTTTCATTAAAAATAAAAAATGTATTTTCTGAAACATCATTTGCAAGATTGGTATCAACTTCAGAAATAAAATTAGCGAGATTATTTGAGTAAGATAAGTTGTTGTTTTGAACAAAAGTATGACTTGAGACTAAATTTGAAGGCAGTAAATAAATTAATCTATCCTTACTTTCAATAAAATCTATATCATTGAAGGACAAGCCATGATTCATTTTAAGAAAATCATCATTACTTGATAGTAAAGAAAATTTTTCAAGTTCTAGGTTCTCAGGAAATAATATGTATGTTTTCATTAAATTCCATTATAAGTTCTTGAAAGAATATAGCCATTTTTATTCTTTCCATAAATTAAAGTACTTTCTGAAGACGCAGAATAACCTTCGTATTCTATAACTGTTTTAACCGTAAAAATATCTGATGTAAATAAAACTTCTCCATATGGCGAGCTTAAATCAATATCATTAAAAGTCTGTAAAAATGTATTAATGTCACGGAAACCATCTAAAGGTATGTTATCAATTATGTATTCTGCATCTTTTATATCAATCATAGGAAAAAATGAAGTTAATAACAGGATGTTTGTTTCATCTAATGTATTTATATTTAATTTAAGGTTAGAGGCAAATGGATAAGCACAAAATAAATGGTCAAAAATTTTCCAATCCACCAATCTAACAGATGGAATACTTTTTAATTCTTCTATGTTAATTAATAGCCTGCTCGCACTAAATTCTTTTGGGCTATGTAATGGCCCAGAGTAGTAATAATCCTCAAGTCCGTATGCTCTTGGGTTCGAATTTGTATCTATCCAGTCAATTGTTTGATCAATAATTTCTTCAATTATATTATTGTCTACTTCAGTTAAATACAGCAGTTCACGTAAAGCATTTATACTTTTTTTATTTTCTTGATAATCATCTTTATTCTTTATAACAAGAGAATTAATGTTAAAACAATTGGAGGCATCATCAATTGAACCTACAATTTTTGCTCCATTTATTTCAAAAAAAATTTCATCTTTTATTAAAGGATTTTCTTTGGTTATATTATTTGAATTAAATCTTAAGGATTTATCTATTTTATTTAAGGACAAAGCCTCTACATTTCTAAATGCATTTAATGATAATGACTGAAATTCAATGAACTGAGCTCTTTTTAAAGCAACTAAATATTTATTTCCAAAGGTTATTGCAATAGCAGATAACAATAACACTATCATTAAAATTGATATTAATACTACCCCTCTATTTTTGAACTTCATAATCTATATTTGGCTCTATAATCCACAAATACTCTTTATTATTTTGAGTGAACTCGAGCTTAATTAATTTAGGAATCTTGCTCCTTGTTTTTTTATCTATTGGCCAGAATGAATACCATTTTTTTTCATGAAGAAAGAGTATTTCTATCTTTGTGATTCCATCAATGACATTTGAGGAGATAAATTCATCGAAGTTGTATGGGTTTGAAGAGAAATATTGTTTTCTTACAAATTTATCATCGATTAACTCATATTCAACTCTTTTAATTGGAGATACTTCATTTGATATAGAATTAACTTTTGTATTAAAGAAAAATTTTTTAGTCAGGTTATTACCAGAAAATGTGCCATCTATTGAGTTACCAAAACCATCGCGTAGATTTGTATTAACAATCTGTCTAATATCTCTTCTAATTATTACAGACGAAAAATTGAGATTTCTTACATCAGCTAGTCTTGATGTTGAGGTTCTTTCTAGTTCAAGGGATGACTGTAATATATTTGATGATATTACTGCAATCATAGACAAGATAACAAGAGAGACTAAAATTTCTATTAATGTGAATCCCCTATTCATCAAATATGAATCCTTTTGTAATATAGGTGTATTCATTTTTATTTTCTAACTTCACTGAAATAGTAAAATCATAAAATTCGTTGGTAATATTTTTATTTATTTCTTCTTCCCAAAGCCAATTCTGACCACCCATAACCATTTCACCTTTTCTGTTTATGGGTTTCATAGGTTTTTCTAAAGTATTTATTAATGCAATACGGTTATTTGCTACTTCTTTTGCTAAATATTTTTGTTCTAGTTGAAACGTTGAAACAGAAGTAGAAATTATTAGATTGTATATAGTTATAACAGATATACTTAAAATAAATAATGCAACAACTACTTCTATAAGACTGAATCCTTTTTCTTTAATATTTAGTAATTTCATTTTGAATGACCGCATTATTTTTGATTGTAATCTTTTGAAGAAAATCACTATAGTGTAGTTCAAGTGTTCCACCGGAATTTTCACCAGATGGGTAAAAGATTAAAATCGGGCTATTTGATTTATTATTTCCAAGTTCTATTTTAGTGCCATCGGCAAACTTAAAAATTTTCTTTAAAGAGTTGTTATCTGCCCATGTAGTTTCTAAGAAAACCTCATTAGAAGTTTCACTATTATTTGATAAATAAGCTGCATAATGAGAATTGTTTGTAGCATACCATCCTATAACCTTGCCAGTAATAATACTCTCCTCAGTCAAATAAGCGAATCTTTTATCAATGGTATTTTTCTGTTTTTCTATAGAGTTTAACGAACTAAAATTTAAAGTAATCAGGGTGGTAGTTATTCCAATTATTAAGATAACTACTAATACCTCAATGAGCGTAAACCCTTTTAAGAATATTTTATCTTTGCATCCAGTTTCCAATATCAGAATCCTCACCAGAACCACCCTCTATACCATCTGCTCCAAGCGTGTATAGATCATATTTGGAAGATCTTCTAGGTGGATATTCATATATATACTCTCTTCCCCATGGGTCTGTCGGAATAGATGAAATATACCCACCCTCTGGATATAAAAAAGGATTTTTAAGTTCTGAATGAGGTATTACTAATGCATCTAATCCTTGAGAGGTCGAGGGATAAGTTAGCTCATTAAATTTATATAGTTCAAGAGCTTTTCCTGTATTTGCCATATCAGCTCTTATTTTTTCTAAATTTGCCCTTTGAAACACTGGATCTACACTTACAACAACAACAGTAGCTAAAATTCCTAATATGACTAGTACAGCCATTAATTCGACAAGAGTAAAACCTTTTTGATTATTTTTCATATTGCTAAGGTATTCATTTGCATAATAGGTATTAGTATAGCTAGAACAATCAGCATAATAAATCCACCCATCAAAATAATTACAATTGGCTCAAGCAATGATAGAAAAACAGAACGTTTGGTTTCTATTTCAGCTTTCATGAACTGAGACACTTTATTAAACATTCCAGCTAAATTACCTGACTTATATCCGCTAGAAATTAATTGCATAAATATATCTGGGAAAATTGATTCTTGTTGCATAGATTTAATAAAATCCTTACCTTCAACAACATCATTTTTAGCTTTTAATACAATATTTGACAGGTATTTATTATTAAAAATTTTAGAGCTCTCTTCTAGGGCGATATCTAAATTTTCTCCGGATGAAATCAATAATTCCATAGTACTTGAAAATCTCTCTAACTCAGAATTTAGAATGAAATTTCCAATCAAAGGCATATTTAATATTTTCTTATCAAATAAAATTTTCTTATTTATATCTTTTATAGCGTTTATATAAAAATAGTAAAAGCCTGCGAAAATAATAAAGCTAATAATTAAGATAGCTAAAATATTGTTTGATATACCTAATAATATTTTTGTAATTAATGGTAAATCTGCTCCAGCTTTTATAAATTGATTAACTACGCTTGGAAGAACAAATGCTAACAGGGAAATTATCACTACAATTGAAAATCCTATGAGGATTATTGGGTAAGTAAGAGCTGACATTACTTTTTGTTTGATAGCAGCACTTTCTTCTAAATAATCTGCTAATTTTGCAAAAACAGTATCGAGATTACCCGAGGAATCTCCAGCAGAAACCATAGAAATATATGTATCTGAAAAAACTCCAGGAAACTTTTTCATTGCATTTCCAAGTCTTCTCCCTTGAATTATTTCTTCTTTTAAACCAAAAAGTACATAGACAAGATTTTGATTTTTTATTTGATTAGCTGTGATTTCTATTGATTCAACAAGTGGAGTGCTCGCTTCCAACAGGGTTGCAAGTTGCCTAGTCATTATGACTATATCTTTATTCTTAATCTTTAATGTTTTGCCAAGATTTTTTGATTCAATAACTTTTAGCGGAGTTAATTTTAAATCTTTAACTAGCCTTCTAGCTTCCCTTTCAGATTCAGCACTTATGATTCCTTTCTTTTTGGAGCCATCCTGATTTAATGCTACATAACTATAAGCTGGCATCTTCTTTTATATTATTTACTCTCATTATCTCTTCGCAAGATGTGATGCCCTCTTTGATGAGATTGATTGATGCCTCGTCGATTGATTTATTTTCTTTAAAAACATAGTCAGCTATTTCATTCTCTGATGCATTGTTATGGATTAAGTCTTTTAAATTTTTATCGATTTGAATACATTCTGCTATAGCAATTCTTCCTTGATAACCTGTATTGCCACAACTATCACAACCTATAGCAACGTAAGTTTCTTCGCTCTTTTTTAGTTTAAAAATTTCCATAGCTTCATTTGAGGGTTGGGAGGAAACTTTACAGTTTTTACATAATCTTCTTACGAGCCTTTGAGATATTATTGTTCTAATACTGGATGCTAATAAAAATGATTCTATTCCCATATCTCGCAATCTTGTCAAAGCTGCAACAGCACTATTTGTATGAACAGTCGATAAGACTAAATGGCCAGTTAAACTGGCTTGAATACCAATTTGAGCGGTCTCTACATCACGCATTTCTCCGACCATAACAACATCGGGATCTTGTCTAAGAATTGCTCTTAAACCTTTTGCAAAAGTGTAGCCAGTTTTTGTATTAACTTGTGTTTGTCCAATACCATTTAATGTATATTCTATTGGATCTTCAACAGTTAAAATATTTTGAGACGAGTCACTTAAATATCTTAAGCCCGCATAAAGAGTAGTGGTTTTACCTGAACCTGTTGGACCAGTAAAAAGAATAATCCCCTCAGGATCTTTCAATGAAGACTTGTAATTTGATAGTATTGAAAGTGGTAGGCCTAGATCATCAATATTTATTTGAGCAGATTGTTTGTCAAGAATTCTTAGAACAATTCTCTCACCGTAAGAAGAAGGTAAAGTAGATACACGAACATCTATATTCTTATCTCCCAATGACAAGGATACTCTTCCATCTTGAGGCAATCTTCTCTCTGAAATATCTAAACCAGAGATTATTTTAATTCTAGAAATCAATACTGATGCTATTTTGCTATCCTGTTTTAATATCTCCTTTAAAATTCCGTCTATTCTATATCTAACAACTATAGAATCTTCGTACGGTTCAAAATGAATATCAGATGCTCTATTTTTTATAGCTTGGCTTATGATTCCATTAATTAGTTTTATAATAGGTGTATCATTGTTACCGCTAAGAAGGTCTTCGGTAGCATTAATACTTCCTGCAAAATCTTGAATATCAAACTCATCAGAAAGTTCTTCAGATAAATCGCCATCATGATTAGTAATTGAGAACGAATTAGTTAATATTTCATTGAAAGTAGATGAATCACATATTTTTATTTCAAAACTTGAACGTAAATGTCTTTGCAGTTCTTCAAAAATTTGTCTTGATGGGTCTTTTGTAGAAATAATTAAATAGTTGCCTTCGTTCTCCGTAACTATTACTTCATTACTTCTTACAAAATCATATGGGAGCAAGTCTTTTCTAACCTTGTCGTTATCAATAATCATAATTAATCTTTAGGCTTGGTAAGATCAATGATGTCTAATTTTTCATTTAGCTCTTTTTGCGCTTTAAGATAATTATATTTTTCTAGAGAAATTTCTTTAGAAGAATTTGAATCAGTTAGTATTGTTGGTTTTAAAAATACCATAAGATTTTTCTTATTAGTCGTACTGGAAGATGATTGAAATAGCTTTCCAAGTATAGGGATTGAACCAAGAACTGGTACTTTTGAAATCACCTCTTGGACGTCTTCATCAATGAGGCCTCCTAGAACAATAATTTGATTGTTATCGACAAGAACTGTTGTTTCTATTTCACGTTTATTGGTTATCAAATCTAATCCACTTTGTGCAACACCTGCTACCCCTGAAACACCTTGTTTAATGTTTAAAATAACTGAGGAACCTTCATCTATTTGAGGGGTGATTTCTAATTCAATACCCACCTCCTGTCTTGATGTAGTCCTGAATGGATTTGAATTATTTGTCCCTAGACTTTCTCCAGTAGTAATTGGTATTTCTTGACCAATAAACAGTCTTGCTGGCTCGTTATCCATAGCTAATATTGAGGGTGTTGAGAGTATATTTGAATCAGTGTCTGATGCTATTGCATTTAATATTCCTATAAAATTATCATCACCTTTTGTTAAATCTCCAAAACCTGCAACAAGACCCTGAGTATTTAATAATGAGGACACTGCCGTAGTTGTAACAGTGACATCTGTAGCGTCATCAGCTGCACCAACAATTCCTAATAAGTCTGGGCCTGAGCCAGTAAACCTTGTTATTCCAATTGGAATACTCTCGTCATCATCACCGGTAAAGATAGCTTCCACTCCCAAAGTTTTAGCAGCATTTTCAGACATATCTACAACAATTGCTTCAACTAGAACTTGAGCTCTTCGAATATCTAATTTTGCGATGATATTTCTTATAGAATTTATATTTTCTTCTGCTGAAGAAATTATTAAAGAATTTGTTTTTTCATGATGAGTGATAACCGTTTTGCTACCCTCAGCATCACTCACAAAAGTTCCAGCAATTGAGGTTAATATAGGAGCAATATCTGACGCTTTTGCATATTTAAGATATATAACATCAGTGGAATCATTGTCGGTGACATCCTTATCTAGGGTATCTAATGTTGAAATTATATTTTGAGTTATTAAATCATTTGCCGATAAAATAACAGAATTTGATGGAGTAAATGGTATTGCAATAAACTGATTAATTGATGGATTATTCTGTGTTTTTAATCTTTCAAGAATCCTAACCGCTTCGATTGAAGATAGATTATCCAGTCTAATAATACTAATTTTAGCTGTATTATTTTTATCTAAATCTTCAAGTAAATTTTTAATTCTTTCTACATTACTCGACCTATCAACAAGAAGAACTGAGTTGATTGAAGGAATGCTTGATAAGTGAGCCTGTCTTCCAGTAATTGGTTTGATCATGGGTAAAATTTCTTCTATCGGTCTGTTTTTAAGAGGTATTATTAGGGTTTCAAAGTTACCAGAACCACTGGCATACGAACTATCTCTAGTCGCTTCATTTTCTGGTACAACCCTTAGGAATCCATCCTCCTCAATTGTACTGAAACCATTTACCTGAATTGTTCTTAAATAAACGTTCCAAACCTGCTCACGATTTAGATTCGCATTTGAATAAATTGTGATTTTACCTTTTACTCTGGGGTCCAGAATAATCGTTTTTTTTGAAAATTGAGCTATATCCTGAGTAACTTTTTTAATATCAACATCTTCATAATTAAGGATAAATGTTTCTTGTGCATTACTACTGATAATAAAAAAACCTATCATTGTCATTATTAGTTTTTGCTGTAATGATTTCATTTCTTATTTTCCAACAGTGTTCTTAATTTTATATATTTTTCCTTGATTGCTAAATATTACTTCATCTTCGTTTACAGACACAAGCTCGTAAATACCCTCTAGTTTATCACCATCAGATACAACATATTCCATATTGCCTTTCTTTAAAATAACCGAATAATCAGTTTTACCAGACCTATATCCAATCAATTGATAATCAAAATTATTATTAGTGGAATCAAGATTAGTTTGAGCAGAGGTCTCAATAGTTGAAGAAAATTCAATATTTTTAATATTTGGTATGTTTATTGTTCTTATAGAGGGCTCTTCTGAAATTTTGAGTATTGTAAAAATACTCAATAGCAAAGCAATTACCATAGATAAAGTAATGATTATTTTTTTTATATTTAGTACATTCATATCAAGAACAATCTAGTTTATCTTATTTTTTGAATGAAAGTTTAATAAGAAAGATTGAAAATTAACTTATTGGAACGGTAAACCAAAATATTGAACCTTTTGACTCTGAATTTTGTACACCAACCTCTCCATTAAGACTGTTTACCAGGTGTTTCACAATTGCTAGACCGAGGCCACTTCCTTGATTGTCAGTAGCCCGTGCAGAGGCTGTTCTATAAAATCTACTAAATATGTGATCTTTATCCTCTGAAGAAATGCCCTCTCCGCTATCTTCAACCATGATTTTAATATACTCATCAGATTCATTAGAGGTTGATATAATTATTTGAGAATCCTTTTCAGAGTATTTAATAGCATTATCTACTAAATTATTCATAATCCTTTCAAAAGCCTGAAAGTCAGCATTAACAGCACCCTGATGCTGAGGATTGAATAATATATCGATATTTTTTTTCTTTGATAAAGTTGATATAGATTCAATATATCTTT
>CETW01065802.1_pt1 | contig 9729 bp, 2 predicted proteins | sample 361381 | NCBI WGS metagenome assembly CETW01 (sample SAMEA2620570, study PRJEB7988) | marine metagenome | isolation source: saline water (ENVO:00002010), including
AACTGGTTGTGACCGTCATTGGCATTGTGGAAGTTGAACTCTCTGATAGCATCAACCTTAGTTGTGCTGAAGTGATGAGTCTCTCCACTATGAACGTGCATCACTTTGACATTAGTAATGAACTCAAGAAACTCTGCTGACAACTGGTTTGCCAATAGAATACGAGGAGCAACAACCACAATAGTACTAATTGCTTCACTCTCAAACTGTCTCTTAGCATCCTGTATCATACAGATGGTCTTACCACCACCTGTAGGAACAATAACCTGACCTTTGTCATTGTCCATCATTGCCTGTATTGCTTGCTCTTGATGTGGTCTTAGTTGCATGGGAAACTCATTAATATGTACATATCATAGCACAAAATATTCTTTTGGTAAAGTGAATGTGCCACTATGTTAACTGACCATGTGTTACCATACAAAAAAGAGTCTCACTTTAAAACAAGTAAGACTCCTCCATTTTTGATCCCTTTTATGATTAAATATACCTTTCGGAACAAACCATACAGAGTTATGTATAAAAATTTGAAATTAAGGACTTAAGTCTGGGTAAACTATGATTGTATTTCCCATATTACTATGAGTTGTGCAGGCATACTGTAAAGTATTTGGTGCGGAGAAAGGAACTTCAAATTTAACTACTACACCATTAACATTACTACCATTATTCGTTACACCAGTGTTATATGCTGTACCATTAGATTCCTGTATCTCGAATGGATGTGAATTAGCATTACTAATTACAAACTCGTAGGTCTGACCTCTTGCGAGATAAATTTTAGGTTTACTTGCACTACTTAATCCGCCTGGCCCTGTAAATGCATATGTACCACCTCCGACTACATCCCATCTCGAAGTTACAATATCATTACCACTACCAGATAATGATGTAGCAGATACAGTTCCAGTTACGGTAACACCAGTTTCTGTAGTTTGAATTCTCGAACCTTTTGAACCAGACCCCTGCCAGTGTAATTCTTGACCACCATCAGATTGGAATTTTGCCATAATTCCTGTTGTTGGTAAAGCTCCCAGACTATAGGAATCTTCATTCATAATATACACATATCTTCTAAGACCTGCACCTTGATCGCCACTCAAGACGTACAAATGGTTAGGATAATGTGATTCTGCGTGGTTGTGTATAATAGAATTACCACCATCATATTCTAATTCAAATGGTGCATATGAACTACCACCTAAAGTATCACCTAAACCTATAGGTTTTTGATCTTTTAAAAGAATTTTACAATCGACCCCAGTTATTCGATTTTGATCGTCAAATACTAAATTTGTTGAACCAGTAAAATTGCTTCCTGACTTAATTTGAATTGAACCATCACTACCAGCTGGTGTTCCACCACCACCACCTCCACCAGATCCATTAGCCGCTGCTGTAACTCTACCTTTAGCATCAACAGTTATGTTGGCACTAGTGTATGATCCAGCTGGATTGTTAGACAAGTTTTCTAAACTTAAAAATATATTACCTGAGCTTCCACTACCAGATATTCCACCAGTACCAATTATCTGTGTAATAACTGGAGGTGCGGTTACAGTTACAATACCCGCAGAGATCGCAGATACATCTAAGTTTGTCGAGAAGTCAATTGATGTTGCTGTTCCAACTACACTACCATCATGTCGAATAATAATACTTGAACCACCGCCACCACCGCCACCAGTGGAAGTAGAACCATCTGCCATTAGATATTGTGATGATGTACCACCACTCTTGACAAATGAATTGGCAGTTAAAATTCCAGTTGTTCTAAGATTACCAGTAACTACGAGAGCTCCACTAGTTCCATCTTGTGCTATTCTTACATCATAATCATCACTTGGAGAATTTTTAAAATCAATGAAGGCATCACCAGAAGTTCTAGTAAGTTCTATACAACCATTTGCTGGAATAATCTGAATTGTACCATTGGAATGAGTCGAATTAAGAGTACTTCCATCCCAAGTTAAGTTTGCTTCACCATTTATAGTATTAGAAACACCAGAAGCAGTAATAATACAGTTATCTGTATTATTATTAATTGTGACTCCACTTCCACCACCTCCACCAGTGGAAGTAGAACCATCTGCCATTAGATATTGTGATGATGTACCACCAGTTTTAACGAATGAAGAACCAGTAAAGGTACCACCATTGAAAACATTACCACTAAAGATGCCAGCACCTACAGTTCCAGAAACAGTTAGACCATTTGAGTTGTAGGAAAATCCATAAAAACCTCCAGCTGTAAATCCGATTGTATTAGAAGCGGGATGATGAATATATGTATCGTTATCGTCAGCAAGAATTAAATGTCCTGAACTGTTTATCTTAAACTTGTCAGATCCATTTGTATTTACTCTGAATGTATCGTTAGACTCAAATCCAATAAATGTATTCGTATCTCCAGTATGATAAATGTAAGAGTTGATAGACATAGTGTCTGCTACAACTCCAGTTCCTGTAATTGTTCCTGTAACATTAAGAGTACCAATACCACTGATACTTTTATTGTTTATATTTAAATCACCACCAAGTTCAGGTGACGGATCATCAACAACAGCTGAGATTCCACCTCCTCCACCGCCACCACCAGTGGAGACTGATCCATCTGCCATTAGATATTGTGATGATGTACCACCAGTTTTAACAAATGACGATGCTGTCGTGATACCACCTACAGTTAAATTGGTGCTAATTGCGACAGTAACAGCACTTAAATCTATATTATTTGGACTTTCTATTTTAGGTGTGCCTGTACTTAGTTCAAATTGTAAAGTGCCACTGGTGCTTTTTATTTTTGGTGTTCCTGTACCCAACGCAAATTCTAAAGTACCAGTAGAACTTCCTATTCTTGGAGCTGCTGTGCCACCTATGTTAAATTCTAAAGAACTATTGGGACTTTCTATTTTTGGAGATCCTGATCCAAGTAGATTCATGAGTGTTACACCAAAACCTACATTTGATGATGTTGATGATTCTCCACCACCACCTCCTCCACCACCATCAGTGGGAGCATCATATATTACTGTTCCTCTAATTCCCTGAGTATTTCTATTATCTGACCAACCTGAGTCGTTTATGGTTGTCGATTCTGTCCCATAATAAAAATCTGCTCCATCTTGAACTTCGAGACCATTTAACCAAGAGGCTACGTCATCATAAGTCCAAGTTCGATTAGTTTCTAATTTAGTTGCGATTAAACCTGCAGCGACAGGGCATGCACAACTCGTACCATTAAAAGGACGATCCTGACTTAAAACAGATTGAGTTGAACCAATATTGTAGAAAGAGTCATAACGGAAAAAGTAACCTGAATTATTAGGAATATTAACTTTTGAAGCAGCGTTTGGCAATTGACGATCAACTGAAGAATCACCAGATGTTGCCCAAGCAATTACGAGATCCCCCGTAGTACTGTAAAATGCTTTTTGTTCTTTTCCAGAATTGAAGGTAGCAGATAACGCTCCAACATTAATAGCCTTATCAAATCCTCCTGGAAATCCCCCTCGTTGAAGGGTTTTAATATAACTAAGACCGTCAGTGGAATAAGAAAACTCTGTTGAACTTAAAGAATCATTAATACCAGCAGAAACATAGTTATTATAATCTGCATGAGTGCTTTTTACAGATTTTTGATTGTGGTTTCCAGCAGCACATACAAAAAGAACCCCTGCTTGAGACATTTCATTATAAGCAGTAAGGGTTACACCAGTTGAAGGTTGACATTGAACACCGTCTTGAAGGAAACCACCCACTACACGATTGGACATAAATCTTGGAGCAGATCCCTGTGTACCATCAGTATCGCCATCTAGATCCCAATTAGAATACGCAACTCCGCTTGTAGTTCCATCAGTTGTAGCGGGTCGAAACCAGTAATAACCATTAGTTCCTAAAGCTCCTGCAGAAAATCTTCTTCCCCAACTGTTACTTGTTATTGTTGGATTTTTTGTATTATCTGATGAACGATTTGGTTTATTTTGATGAAATATTTTTAATATATCAAAACAAGCCTCAAACATCACACCACCATCACCATAAAGGTTTATGTACCATTTGTTTGCATTGTACGCCCAACCATGTGTTCTTCCATATGTCAAAGAAGCACAAGGAGTTCCATGAGTATAAGAAAATTGACTAGTGCCTCCACCTCCTATGTCAGTGTTAGTTCCATTAGCTTTAAGTCTTGTATAGTTTGCTACGGATGAGGATGATACTGTTCCCGCACTTTGAAATTGAGAAGATCTCTGACTAGCATTAGACCACCAACTTCTAGCAACGGATTCAACTGGAACAGTAGTTCCATCCCAACGAGTTGTCAATCTAGTAGAAGGATCTGCTTCAAACCATGTAGGATCAATATAGTAAGGACCCTCCAGTACAAGATCTAGTAAGTCACAAGATCCATTTGTAGCAGAATTAGAAAATCCACTGCCTAATACATTACCACCGATATAGTCAGTCGGACCTACGGTTGATGCTGACGTAGCATTATCTGCTTTTTTAATATTTGTTATTCGACTTGGATTTTGAAATTCTATGTGACCAAACCAACAATGGTCGTCACATACAACTACATCAACATCTTTTCCTGTTGAATAATGATATATTCTATCATCAACAATAGTTTGTGGGTTTCCTAAAGTAACCCATGGATTTTTCTTTTGTGTATGTCGAAGCAGTTGAGAAGTACATCTATTTAATCTGTTTAGTGGTGGAGGATTATCCTCTCCTCCAATTTGACCAGTAGGTTGTGTATTAATTGTATTATACCAATCACTTGTATCCTGTTGGTTTTTTATAGTTGATGGATATCTATAAGTTCGAGTATATGATAAATCATCAGGATCTGGTGCATATGTTCCTGGATATGCAACCGCATTAATTAGAACATATTCTACCTTTGGATTTGCCCTAAGTTCAGCTGCTTCTATGTCTGTTAGTAGATAAGTTCCTCGTACTGGACTTTGAAGACAATCATTAATACATTCACATTTATCAGTTGGTATATTGCTCTCTACTGATCCATCTTTGATCAATTCCGCATGAATAAATTGCCAGTCACTTTCCTGAAAACAACCAACACAATATTCCTTTTTTACATTATCACCTGATGGTTCTTTTGTCAGAGTAGATTTATGTTCTTCAAACTTATATTTTCTATCCAGATATTGATCTTCAGTGAGATTTAGGTGTGACATCTTTCAATTTTTTTAAATATTTATGTTTTATGAAATGGTGAAGTTACCACTGAGAGTTAAACCAGTGCCATGAAAACTTAAGCGAGAAACAGATGTAGTACCTCCACTAGATGCTGTGGTAAATCTTAAAGTTGTTTTATCTGTTATTCCAGCATAAGAGTTACCTTCCGCATCATCGAAACAAGTAGCAGCAATTTGAACGTAAACAGTTGTATTATCTGGTAAATCTTGACTTGGATTCACTGTTATCTGATTAGTTCCTGATCCTGTCACTTGAACACCTGATACATCAATTGTTTTGAGGGTGGAATCATCTGATGCATTGTAGATGATAATGTTACCATTTTGTGGAAATACTGGTTCAGAAAAATTAAGAATGATATTCGCTCCCACTGCGACTCCTGTCGCACCAGTAACTGGAGAAGTGGTGACTAAGGTTGGATTGGTTACGTCAGTGGTTGTGGTGAACCTTAAACTTGTTTTATCTGATATTCCAATATAAGAATTACCCGCAGCATCTTTAAAGGAACCATCAGTTATTTGAACATAAACAATTTTATTTAACGGAAAATTATTAAGTGGATTTATTGTTATCTGAGCAGTTCCTGATCCTGTAATCTGATTACTTGCTACGCTAATTATTTCAAAAGCAGAATCATCTGATGCATCTTTGAAAGCGATAGCTCCAGTATGTGCGGTTACTGGTTCAGAAAAGTTAAGAACAAGATTTGTATCTAGGGCAACTCCCGTCGCACCATTACCTGGAACAGAGCTAAGTAAGGTTGGATCGGATGAATCAGTCACCACAGCATCCCACAAGACTATTCCTGGAGCACCTTGTAAACTATTTTTATCAGTCCATCCTGAATCGTTCTTAGTTCCTGAATCAGTTCCATAGTGAAAATCTGATGTACTCTGTGTACCTACAGTAGATGTTGTCCAGTTTATGATATCTGAATATGTCCAAGTTCGATTAGTTTCTAATTTAGTTGCGATTAGACCAGCAGCGATGGGAGTTGCAGAACTAGTTCCACCGAATAAACAATCATATGAATATTGTGAGGTTGCTGAATTATAATCATAAAAAGAATCATATCTAGGATATCTTGTTCCCACGTAGAAAATACCATTATCATCTTGAGCAGCTAGTGAATCATCTGCTGTCATAAAAAATTTTACAGTATCGCCCGTGGAACTATAATTTACTTTGTTTTCTTTTCCGTTTAACAACGTATCATCTAATGCTCCTACACTAATAGCTTTATCAAATGTTTGTGGAAATCCTGCTCGATTTATTGTTTGATTGTAAGTCAAACCATCATATGCAAAAAAGAATTCCGTTGAACTTAAAGAGGAACTAATACCAGCAGCAACATAATTATTATAATCTGGATGTGTACTTGTAACACATTTTTGATTGTGGTTTCCAGCAGCACATACAAAAATAACTCCTGCTGCAGTCATTTCTTCAAAAGCAGTTTTAGTTGCTCCACTTTGAGGTTGACACTGTATATGAGATGAACCAAATTGATATCGATTAGTCATAAATCTTGGAGCAGTTCCATTAGTGCCATCGGTATTTCCAGATAAACTCCAACTGGTGTGTTGGATTCCATTTGTAGTTCCATCAGTTGTATTAGGTCGATAAAAATGATAACCAGGACTTTCACATATTCTTGTACCAGCATTATAATCAAGTAAATAATTTACACTAAATCTACGACCCCAACTATTACTTGAGACAGTTGGGTTTTTTGTGTTATCTGATGGACGATTTGGTTTAGTTTGATGAAATATTTTTTGCAGATCAGCACCCGCTTCCCAGAATACACCACCTGATCCAAATAGATTTAAAAACCATTTATTTGCATTGTAAGCCCAACCATACTGTCTTCCATATGCCTGTGATGCACAAGGAGTTCCATGGAATCCAGATCCAGTATGATATGCAGTGTTACTTCCATTACATCTAGCTCGTGTATAGGAAGACAAAGCTGAAGATGATATAGTTCCTGCATTAGCAAATTGAGAAGATCTTTGTGTCGAATTAGACCACCAACTTCTAGCAACGGATTCAACTGGAACAGTAGTTCCATCCCAACGAAGAGTTAATCTATTGGGAGCATCCGCTTCAAACCATGCAGGATCAATGTAATAAGGTGCATCTAATACTAAATCTAATAAGTCACAATTACCAGTTGTAGCAGAACTAGAATATCCACTTTTTAAAACGTTGCCACCAACATAATTAGTTGGACCTGCGGTGGAACTAGATCCACCAATGTTATCTGGTTGTGTGCCATCATAAGTTCTTACATTTGTTACCCCACTTGGATTTTGAAATTCAATATGACCAAACCACATGTCCTCATCACATACAATTACATCAACATCAACTCCCGTTCCATATTGTGGCAATCTACTCTGAACCACAGTCGAAGGACTTCCTAGTGTTACCCAAGGATTTTTTTTCGCAGTTGATCTGTATACATTAGAACCTGCTCTATTCAATTTGTCTGAATTAAAATTTTCAAGAAGTCCACCAGAAGTAGCTGTCATCTGCATCTGATTTTTTACATTTGATGAATATCTATTTGTTACTTGTATAAGATCATCTGGGAATGGTGCATATGTTCCTGGATATGCATCTATATTAATATTAACATAATCTACTTTTGGATTCTTTCTAAGTTCAGCTGCTTCTGTCTCTGTCAATAGATAAGTTCCCCTCACATCACTTTGAAGACAATCGTTAACACAATCGCATTTTCCTGTTGGTATGTTATCTTCTAACGATCCATCTTTCATTAATTCTACATGAATAAAGTCCCAGTCACTTTTTTGAAAACAACCAACACAAAATTCTTTTTTTACATCACCTGTAGGTGCTTTTGTCAAAGTATCCTTATAGGTCTCCCAATCTTTTCTTCTTTGTTCAAGTTTTTCAGCAGTAAGCTCTAAGTTAAACATCTTTCAATTTTTTTTAAATATTTATATTATTTTAAACCACTTCACGTTTAATTCTATAAGTAGTATTTCCAGTTACATTTGACTGAGGTGTCGCTCTTATAATAATATTACTACCACTTATCGCAGCATCTAATGTAACTAACAAACTATTATTAAACATAATTCCATACACATTCGAAGTCAGTGTGGTTCCATCTCTCATTACTAATATTTTCTGAGATTGATAATTAGATGCATTTTTAATAAATGCAGTGTACTCAAATACAAGTTCTGCTGAATCATAAGCATATGTATCTATTGTAGATGGAGAACCAGGAGTTGCATTAAAGTTTCCTGTAGAAACTGTTCCTCCACCTCCACCACCAGTATTAGTTTTAATAGCAGTTGCTAAATCTTCAATTTTTACCTGTGTGTATACTTCAGCATTACCTCTGTTGGCATCAACTCCTAAACAATAATTTGCATTATTTGCAGCAGCAGAGTTATTTTGTTCTATTCTGAAATATGTAGTTTGAGTGAGATTTAATACAGTATCTCCGCATGATTCATCTGTACTATGAGATTCTATACCTTGTCCCTGTGTAGTATACCATCCAGAGAATTGACTACTACCATAAACATAATTAGTAGTGCCAGTAAAGTTTGCATTTATATTGTAAGCTAATCTTGCTTGAAACTCATTAACATGAAAACCAGGAGCTCTAAAGTGTATTGCGTAGTTTCCAGCTGGAAGTGAGAATATACCATTAGATGTGCTTGAAATACCAAGAGTATTTGGATCAGATATTGTATTTAAATCTCTAACTATCCAAGTATTTACACTAGAAACTACACCACCATTGGTGCCATTTGGTTTTTCATCTCTTATGAACGCAATTTTAGTAATTCCACCGCTGGTAGCAGATCCATCGGATGCTGCTGTAACTCTACCTTGAGCATCAACTGTGATATTAGCACTTATATAATTACCAGCACTTACACCACTGTTAGGCATATCTACATTTAATGTTCCAGACCCAACAATCGGACCACCACTAGCACTTAGAGTTCCATTTGGACTTGCTAAGTCAACACTAGATACAGTTCCTCCTCCACCACCACCGCCAGTGCCAGTGATGTTAATTGTAGAAATACCAGAAGAAGGAGGAGTAATTTGACCAATCGCAGATCCTCTAAAGTCTAAGAAAGTGATTCCAAATCCTACATTACCTCCAGCAGTTTTTATTCCCACTCCTCCAGCAATAGGAGTTCCATCTGATTTTTCAAAACCATCAGCAACCAAAATTCCAGTTACGGTTGCTCCTGTAGCTGTAGTTTCAAATTTCTTATTTCCCTGATTATATAACGATACACCTCCAGTTCCAGTTGCAAATATTATATTTTTATTATCAAGATTATTTTTAAAATTAAATGTACCTGCTTTAATTTTTAATTGACCACCAGCATCCTCAATTACACCTGAACCGTTTGCAACATTCATGGCACCAACAAATGTTGATACACCAGATACATTTACATTATCTAATTCAGTATGACCATCAACATCTAAATC